>Ga0182741_1002071_pt1 | contig 24238 bp, 31 predicted proteins | sample eDN5th37CBELigOP_FD_128874 | JGI IMG/M metagenome (GOLD analysis project Ga0182741, IMG submission 128874) | Enriched Organic Plus compost microbial communities from Emeryville, California, USA - eDNA 5th pass 37_C BE-Lig OP (version 2) (version 2) ... | reverse complement strand
CGCACGGCCGGTTGGGGCGCCGGCGCCCCCGGGCCCAACTCGGCCGGTGCCTCATTCTCATGATGCTCCCACACGCCTGCCATGCGGAGCCCCCTCTGGGCGCGCTGGTTCTGCACGGCCACCCAGAGAGAGTCGCCGTCGCGCACCGAGACTACCGGGCACTCCTCGGGGGTGCCGCGCCGACTCCTACCGTCCGTGCGGAGCGGGGCCGGCACCGTCCGCCCATGCGGTACGTTCCGGCGCGATCCCGCCGACGGCCTGGGGAGACACAGGGGGGCACACGGGGGCGTGAGTCGTGGCGCGGGCGCCGGCTCGGGATCACAGGTCCACCCCGAAGTGCATCTTCGCGAACAACTGCACCGCGTGGGGGTCCGGGGCATCCAATCGTTCGGCGACCGCGCCCTGCTCGCACACCACGCGCCCCGCAATGCAGAACTCCGTCCCATAGTAGTCGAGCCGAAAGGCCAGCTCCGGGAAGTCGCGGGCGACCGACTCGAGCCACGCCTCGGGTGGGATCCACGCACACCGGAACCGGTAAGCCAGGATCCCGTCCATCTCCACGACCCCGATGGCGTCGGGCTCGACCTCGCGATCCGGCCCCCAATGGCGTTCCATCCACTCGACCGCCTCCTCGGTCCGCTCCGCCACCCGTCGGAGTGTGCTCGGCATGGGCACCAGGGATTGGAAGGAGAAGTCTGCGGCGGCCATCGACCCTACGTTGCCAGCGCTTGTGGAGGCAGCACCGCGACCCGGCATCCCACGGACACGGTCGCGAAACGCATTCTGGTCGGCGGGGTCGCCGAAGACATAGAGGCGGACGTGGCACCAACTGGGCTGTTCGTTCATGACGCATTCTCCTCCCCGCGGGGAGCAGGGGCATGCGGGTCGTCGCAGTTGGCCCACGAACGGACGGCACCGTTGGGCTGGGAGCGGGCGAGATGTCCGTCGCGGCATCGTCCGGACTGCCGAGCAGCGTGCCTTGAACCGGCTGCCGAATCCGCGTCCCCGGCCGGTGCGCCAAGCTGGACGCCACGGCAGGCGAGCCACGCGGTGAGGCGGGCGCGTTCGGTCGGGGGCAGGTCAGCCACGAGCCGGAGGACGGTGACTGCAAGGTGGGTCCGAAGCCGAACGACCCGGAGACGCGCCGCCGCCGGGGACGTCCCGAGGTCTGCCGCGAGCTCGTCCCACGTCGCGCAGCCTTCCACCCGTTTCCGAAACGCTTCCACTGTCCCGGGCGAGTAGGACGCGCAGGCCGTTGCGGACAGTCGAGCAAGCATGCGAACCACATCGCTCGGCACGTCCGCCCCGCTCGTTGGAGCGGCGTCCGTGCCCACGAGGTCTCGCGAATCCGGGGCGGGGAGGCACTCGTCGAGCGGCCGGGCAATCCGACGCGCAATGAGGTGCGTGCCAGGGCTGCGGCACCACATGAACCACTTCGTCCGCGCAACGGAGCATGCCCACGCCTGTCGCCGCTCGTGATCGACCGCGCGACACTCGCGGGCGTGTGCGACCACGTAGATCAGGGACTCCTGAATGACGTCGTCCGCGATGTCATCCACCCCCGTAGGGCCCAGTGCCGCCGACCAGCGCTCGGACCGGATCCAGCGGCGAACCCGCTTTCGGAGGTGCGGCGTGACGGCCGTCAGAAGCTCGGGCAGCCAGGCGGGCGCGGCGGCATCCGCGTGACGTCCGTTCTGGTCGCGCTCCGCGAAGGAATCCTCGACGTCCCGTAACCACGGGATCCGCGTTCGTATGAGGGACATTGTCCGCCGAGTGCGAGAGTTAAATGGTGCAACAGCCTCTCTGCCTCTATGGGTGCACGCATCGTACGCTGTCGATGGTGGACCGCCAGTTAAAAAATGGCTATATATAGGCATCCTAAGAGCTGTAGAGCGATGCAACGCCCGCTCACGCTTCTCGGATGCTTCGTGAGAAGTGGGTGGGGTTGAGGGCACAGAGCGCGGCGTTCGCCGTCGTGCCGGAGGAGGCGACGCTCAACGTCTCACTCCACCGTCACTCCACGTCCACGCCCGGCCGTTTGCGTGAGTGTAGGCTGGCGAGGTGCCACGGAGTGCGCCATGTCGGGTCGCCCGTGTCGCGGGCTTATCGCGTGCTGCGTGGCGCGTAGCGCGGGGGCTGCGGCGGGGCGTGATACCGTCAGCTGGCGGTTGAGCCGCCGGCTCGGCGAACTGTCGGAGGTACATCGCACCGCGCCCCTATGGAGGGTACAGTGCTACGTGATCACCGCGGGGAAGCGACGGCTTCACGGTGTACGAATGGCGACCGGTACGGTGGCACGCAGCGGACGCGCGCTCGCTATGTCTGACCGGTCCCATGCGACTGCGCTCATGCCGGCCGCACGATTTGGAGTTGACCCGATTTGATGGACACCTCGATACCCCCGATATTCGGGGCGGAGGTGTTCGATGGCAAAGGCGAATGGAAAGCGACGGGCCTTCACGGCCGAGTTCAAGCTGGAAGCGGTGCGCCGGATGCGCGAGCGTCGGCCGCATGGGGTGCGTCTCGCGCAGATCGGACGCGAGCTGGGGGTGCGGCCCGACATGCTGCGGATGTGGGCGAAGCAGGCGGACGAGCGCGCGGGCGCCGCGCCGCGGGACATCTTCCCGGGCCAGGGGCACCTGCCGAGCGAGCAGGAAGAGCTCCGGCGTCTGCAGCGGGAGAATGCGCGGCTCCAGCAGGAGAACGAGTTCCTAAAAAAAGCGGCGGCGTACTTCGCGAAGGAGTCGGAGCCGGTCGCCCTGCGATGCAGGGCAGCCGGCCGGTGAAGGACAAGTACGCCGTGATCGCCGCCTTCCGCGAGCAGTTCGACGTCCGCCTGATGTGCGGAGCGCTCGGCGTGAGTCCGAGCGGGTTCTACGCCGCGCAGGGCCGTCCGCCGAGCGCGCGGGCGCAGGCCGACGAGCAACTCCGCGTCCAGGTGCGGGCCGCGCACACGAAGAGTCGCCGCCGGTACGGGGCGCCGCGCGTGCACCAGGAGCTCCAGGCGCAGGGGACGCACGTGGGCAAGAAACGTGTCGCTCGGCTGATGCAGGAGGACGGGCTCGTCGCGCGTCGGCCACGCCGGGTCGTGCGCACGACCGACTCGGCGCACCCGCGGCCGGTCGCACCCAACACACTCGCGCGCCGCTTCGCGATCGCCGACATCGGCGGGGTCGATCGCGTCTGGGCGAGCGACATCACCTACATCCCGACACGGGAAGGCTGGCTCTATCTCGCGGCGGTGCTCGATCTGGGCTCCCGCCGCGTGGTCGGCTGGGCGATGGACGACTCGCTCGAGGAGCGCGTGGTCCTCGATGCGCTGCGGATGGCGCTCGGCCAGCGGCAGCCCACGACGGCGCTCCTGCATCATTCGGATCGCGGCAGTCAATACGCCGGCGGCGCGTACCAGGGGCTGCTCGCCGCGCATGGGCTGGCGTGCAGCATGAGTCGCAAGGGCGATTGTTGGGACAACGCGGTCGTGGAGAGCTTCTTCGCGACGCTCGAGCATGAGCTGCTCCTCGACAGCGACTTCGCCTCGCGCCAGGCGGCGCGGCGGGCGATCTTCGAGTTCATCGAGGTGTGGTACAACCGTGAACGGCGACACTCGAGTCTCGGCTACGTCAGTCCGACGGAGTACGAGCAGCGGCTTCAGGCCGCGTAAACCCGGTGTCCACTAAACCGGGTCAAGTCCAATTCCATCTCGCGCGCCTCCGCCGATCACGCGGACGATCCTCGGCATCTACCACCGCGGTCGAATGGCGGTGGGCCTCACAATGTCGCGACGACGTCCGAGTCACGGACGATCAGTCCCCCGCACGCAAGCGCGGATACGAGCGGGTGCGTGGCATCTCACGCAGACGGGACGAGCGTCCACGTATTGTCCGGGATGGTCCGCACATCATGTTCAGTATCGATGGCGGCGGATACCTCTCTCCGGCGGGAGTCGGGGCCGTGATCAGACGAGATCGATGGTGGTGCTGTCGCTTGATACGGCTGGCGGGTCAGCGACACGACATCGTGCGCTCGCAGCTTCGCTGCAAGGTCACCGCAACGACTGTTCGCTGAACCGTACTCCACATCCGCTGTCAGGAGCGCTCGGACCACCTCGACGCTGAGTCCAACTCTCTCTGCTCCCCGAAGCCGTGCGCGATGGTAGTCGGCGAACGCGTGAAACGTTCGACGCACGAAACCGAGAAGAAGCTGGCAGGGTACGACTTGCCCGCACGTGATCCGGGCGTCCATGGCCAGCTCTCCGCCCTCGGGCGGCAGTGGTGGAGCCCGCGACTAGCGCTCGCGCTCCGCCAGGGCGAAAAGCGCCGAGAGGGGCATGCGCAGGGCCTTCGCGATGCGCGTGAGGTTGTCGAGTGAGATGTTCACCTCGCCCCGTTCCACTGCGCCCATGTATGTGCGGTGGACGCCGACCTTATCGGCGAACCCCTCCTGAGAAAAGCCCGCGTCGGTGCGCAACCGACGCACGGACTTCCCGAGTTGATGGCGGAGCGTGCGCATGCCCTGATGGTGCAGACATGGCACTGGATACGTCTACAGCCTATATACAGACAGATTTTATATAGCATTGCATGCGAGGAGCTGGCCCACGGGGAGAGGGCTGGTGCAGCGTTGCTCGACAGGCTATTCACGATCTGGGCCCTCTCGCCAGCCGCCGCAAGCCACTGGGCACGCGGGCGCAAAGGCACGCGCTGGCTGGAGCCTCACAGGGTCGCGAGTGTCGGGCACTATGTTCTCGCCCCGCCCCCGCCTCCGGACGCGCCGTCGACGGACCGGCTCCGCACAGCGTCGCCGCTGACTGACGGGGGCCAGCCCGCAGGACAGCCCTTTAATAGCCGGTCAGTCGCTGTTTGGCGCGTTGTGCATAGGTGGGCCACTGCGAGGCGAGGATGTCCGCTGTGCGTTCGACATCTGCCAGGGCACGAGCCGCGAGCGCCTGAAGCGCCTGCCCGGGACGTACGATGCGAACGAGCACGATGCCTCCAGCGTCGCCAGCCATGGACGGGGCTCCCACCGCGATCTCCTCGATGGCCTCGACGTGAGGCTCGTTCTGGCCATCGAGGGTGAGTCGAAAGAGGGGCGCATTGCACACGATGACCGGCAACCGAAAGGCGGCGCCTCTCACCGCCTCTCCCACGTGCAACTGCGGAAGCGCCTGTTGGTCTGCTGCCGCCGCCAAGGCCGTGGTCGCGGCTACCACAGACTGTAGGGCGTTGAAGGCCGGATTGTGGCGAGAGTCTCCATCCTTCCCTCGAGCGCCATTCAAGTCGTCGGCCTGAACGACGTTGTGTCCGCGAATCGCATCGAACCCGTACGCGGCGAGCGTGAGGCCCGTTCCGTGCTGCGACCCACGATCAACGATTGGTAACTCGGCTTGCTCCAGGACGGCGCCGGTGAGGCGTCCGGGAAGGAATCGTGAGGGAAACTGCACTTCGTCGGCACCTGCCGTCGACGCCATCACGATCCACGGCCGCGCGCCATGCTTGCACTCGACAACGAGTTGAGCACTGAGCACGGGCCCGCCATCCCGGAACACGTGACGGATGGCGAGTACGTCGATCTCGCGCGACACTCCGGTCGTGACGTCGCGATAGAAGCGTCCGTGGAGTACGTCCGGAAAGCCCGCGTCGGTCAGCTGCCGGCCGACCTGCAGCTCGAACGGGTAGCCGTGACGACGGAGCCACGTCGCAATCTTCGATGTGATTGGCGTGACGTCCGGCGGGTCGATCTTCTCTCCGGCGTCTTGACCCGCATGGGAAATTTCGTCCATTGCGCACGATGCTGGTCTTGGCGATCAACCGCAAAGGGCAGGAAAGATGGGTTACATCAGCGATGAAGAGGAGTTGGCCGACGCCGCGGCGACGGCAAGCGAGGCACTGCAGGACATTCAGACCTATCTGGGCAGCACTCCACACCCCGCAGGGCGGGTGCGCTTTCCCCGCGGCTTTCTACCGACGGCCACTGCGGGGCGTCGACGCGTATCATTTATCCAAGGCGAGGTGCTGCGGACCAATGTGTCGTACGCGCTGATGCTCGCAGCGGTGCAGCGGTGGATCCTGCATCGTACAGATCTGGCAGCGACGGCACAGGAAATGGTGGTGAAGACTGGCCTCGCCGCGTATGGCTCCATCCTCGAGGGCGTACTGCGCGACTTTACACGCGACGCACTCGGCGGGCGTCAGTCAGTCGGCGGCCGACTTCGGCTGCTGCGTCAACTCGAAGTGATCGACGACGCGTTGCGAGACGAGCTCCTCTGGCTCTGGGAACAGCGAAACAAGCAGCACCTTTTCGAGCTGTCGTCTCGCGAGATCAATCATTACTCGCCCACGCACTTCGACCGGGCGGAGGTCGCCATCGAGTCGCTGCTTGAGCGACTGGCCCACGCCACACGCCCGGCGTCGCCCGCGGATGCATCAGCACGCCGATGACGGGCGAGCGCTCTCGGCGTGTCATCCGAGCGCCTGCCCGATGCCGCCGCGTCGTTCAGTCGGCAGCTCGCTGGCGGACGGGGCACATGACGAGGACAGGCATCCAGTTCTGCTGCGGTCCGCCTGCCCCGCGGGGTTCCTCCCGGACTCGGGATCGAGTATTATTGCATGCTAGGACTGCAAGCCGACACAGGTTTTGGCACAGGTACGCGGACTGGGTTGGCACAGCTCGGTGTAAGTGGTTATCCTGCTGAGGCTTGCATAGATTAAGGCTAGGTAGCTCAGTTGGTAGAGCAGCGGACTGAAAATCCGCGTGTCGGCGGTTCGATTCCGTCCCTAGCCATAACGACTTACGCCACTTCCACGGGTCTCCGTGGACATGTCGGTGGACAGAAAACAGCGGGGACCGGTCAAGAGACCGGTCCCCGCTGTCCGTTGGCCCCCTCACGCGGCCGCGCGGCGCGGCTCGTCCCAGACATGGCAGCAGGAGCGGCAGAGCACCTCCACCGCGGGTGCAGCGATTCCGGCGCTGCCGCCGAGCTCCGTGTACGCGCGCTGCTGACATCGCGGGCAACGAGGTCGCAGCGGGTGAAGGGGGTTCATGCACTGCCAGCCTTTCTCGCGCTCGGACTCGTCGATGAAGCGCGGGAAGCCATCGTAGGGACACGGATTCATGGCGACGTTCTCCCTCTAGAGGTGTCCCGGGAGAACGCAGAACGGCCGCCATCCCCCGGCCTGGGGGGACGGCGGCCGTAACATCGTGCGGCGACACGCTAGCCAGGCAGGTGCGTTCACGCCAGAGGATACCTGCGCGGATCGCCACGCAGCCCTCTCCGAATGATGCGCTTCGCCAGTCGGGCGCTGACGGTGCCGTCGCGGAGCAGCGCGTCCGCCAGCTCGTCGACGGCGCGTCGGACGGACGGCCGCTCCAGGATCGCCGCGACCTTCCGCTCGGCGGCGACCAGGTATCGGACCCGTTGCAGCTGCTGGCGCCGCCGGCGCGCAGGGTCACGACCGCTCGCATGATAGCGATCGCTGACGATGCCGACCGCCACCTCGTAGTCGCGCGAGCCCCACACCGATCGGTCTCGCGTCATGCGACGACGCTTGGCGGCGCGGCGCTGGGCGAGCGGGCCGGCGAGATACACGAACAGCGTGCGTCGCGGCCCGCCCCGCCAGCAGCGGCCATCGCGCGCTTCCCGTTCGCGACGAAGGCGCGCGCCTTCGTCCATCAGACGAACCTCCGCGTCCGAGATGCGGAGCTGATGCTGGAGGCGCGTGAGCGAAGCCGCTCGCTCGGCGCCGGATTGCAGGGCGATCGGCGTGCAGGGCCGGAGCGCGACCATGCCTCCCGACTCGGTAATCAACGCGCGAATCGTGACGAAGGCGAAGGCGCGCCCCACGAGGTAGCTCACGACCGCGTGCCCCGCCTCGTGCTGCGCCGCGAGCCATTCCTCCGCCGGCGTGCGTCGGAGCGGCAGCGCCTTCACCGCCCCGTCCTCGTCACGTTGCCCTGGCGGAGGTTCGCGCCGATGTACTTCGCGCCGAGCCCCTGGTCCCACGCGTCCACCGCGGCGGCGCCGGCCTCGCCTCCGAGGCGTTGCGCGTCGCCCGTCGCCAGCGTGCCATCCGCCATGTACACGTTGATCACCGTCCGGAACTGGTAGACCGTGCCGCCGGCGCCGACGAAGGGGAGATTCGGTGTCGGCGTGAGCGTGAGCGGCGCGGCGAGGACGCGCGCGAGCGACTCGGCGAACCGGTCGGGCAAGGCGAACAGCGTCTTCTGGATCGCCGTCAGCCGATCGGAGATCGCGCGCCCCGTCACCTCAGTGAGGTTACGCGCGCCCGACGCGACGGCATCGGTCGAGCCACCGCCGCGGGCGAGGGGTCCGGAGGCGGATCCGCCGACGCCACCGCCATCGCCTACAGCTCGGATCGCGTTGAGCACCGAGAGGATCGCGCTCGCGAGATCCTTGTCCGACTTGTTCGCCTGGTAGAGCGACTGCAAGGCTGCGATCGCGCGCTGTCGCCCGTCGGCGGTCTTGAGGTCGATGCCGGCCAGCGCCTCACCGATCGAGCCGAACGACTGTCCCGCCGCGCCGGCGATCGCCTGCGCCTGCTCGACCGACCCCGTGCCCATGATCGCGAACTCGGTGTCGAGCAGCCCGGCCGCTTCGGCGAACTTGCCGGCGGCCGTCTGCACGCTGGCCGCGACCTGGTCGGCCGCGCCGTCGAGATCGAGCAGGATCGCGATCAGTTCCTCGATCGAGAGGCCCGCGAGGTCGACGTCCTGCGGCGCGTTCTTGAGCTGCTCGAAGAGCGCACGGATCCGCTCGTCGAGCTGCGCGACGGCGGCAGGATCCGTGAGGTCGAGCCCCGTGAACAGGTCGCCGAGCGCCCCACCCATCGCCTTGTATGCCTCGCCGCGACGAGCGAAGCGCTGCTCGGGATCGAGGTCGAGGATCTCCGACTCGGTATCGATGTCGGCGATCTGCTGCTTCAGCTTCTCGACGACGCTCGACGCGAGGCGATCGAGCTGCTCGAGGATCTGCATCAGCACCTGAATGAACTCGTCCCCCTGCAGCTGCCCGAGCTCCTCCGACGTGATGTTGTCGCTGCCGCCCGGCTTCGCGCGCTCGAGGTACGCGAGGACGCGCTGGCGGATCGCGGCCTGTACCGCCGGATCGGACAGGTCCCCTTGCACGTCCAGGATGCTGGCAATCGCCGGCGAGAAACTCCCGCCCCGCTCCTTCAGGAAGTCGAGCGTTGCCGAGGGCGAGCCACCGCCGTTTGCCCGTTGCATCGCGTCGAACCATCGCGACCAGTCGGCGAACGTGTTGTCGAACTCCCCGAGCTTGGTGATCGTGTCGGCGAGTGCTTCGGTCAGCCGATTGAGCGAGGACACGCCGCGGTCGAACTCGATCCGGAGCCCCTCGGCGGCCTCGCTCAGGATGCGCCAGTCGTCCGCCGACAACGTGTCCCACCCGTCGGCCCGCCCTCGCGCCAGCACGGCTTGCGCGGCGCTCGCATCCGTCCCCGTCAGGGCCACGCCGAGCAGCCCGATCTTGCTCGTCAACTCGAGCAGCCGCTCGTTGTTCCGCGCGAGCAGTTCCCGATGCGCCTTCTGCTCGGGACTCTCGCCGGCGAGTGCGCTGCCCAGCGAGATGACCCCGCCGGCGATCGCCCCGATCGCGCCGATCTTGTCGCTCGTGGAGAGCTTCCCCCACCCCTTCTCGCTGATCGCCGCGATCCCGCGCGCGATCGCCCCGATGGCGGTCAGCATCTTCGCGGCTTCGCTGTTGCCCATCCCCAGCGCCTGCGCGAGCCCGTACCCCGCATCGGCCGCCTTCGCGATGTTCGACGCCACGGAGTGCGTGAGATTCTCCGTCTCCTTGCCCCGCTTGACCGTCTCGCCGAGGATCGTGCCGCGCGCCTTCAGCACCTTGTCGAGCTGCTCCTCGAGCTTGAGCCGCGCGGCCTCCGTCTCCTTGCTGGTACCGAGCAGCACGATTTGACGGCGGAGCGAATCTTCGATCTGGCCGAGCCGGGCCTGCGCCTCCGGCCCCGCCATCGCCCCTGACGCGAAATCCTCCTCGATCCCGGCGAGCTGGCGGCTCGTATCCTCGAGCACCTGCTGCACTCCGATGAGCGACTGCTGCCACCGTTCGAGCGGGGCGAGCTGCTCGTCCGTCGCGCCCTTGTCGCGCAGCGCCTTGAGCATCCGGTCCGCGGCGAGTTGCATGTCATCGACGAGCGTACTGGTCATCTCGACCGAGCGCTCCTCGATCTCCTTCGCGACGTCGGCGTGATCCTTCTGCATGCGCTCGAGCAGCTCGCCGATCGCCTGCTCGCCCGCCTTGCCCGCGGCCTTCGCCGCCGTGACGATCTCACCCCACGTCTTCTGGCGATCCTTCGTCGCGTCGGTCGCGGACTTCTCCTGCGCGGCGATCGCGGCGGCGTTGTTCGCCTGCGCGACCGTCTCCTGGGTCAGCCGCTCGACGACGGGAAGTGTCTCCTTGTACAGCGCCTCCTGAGTCGCCAGCGCCTTCGTCACCTCCTTCTGCTCGGCGACCAGGTCCTGGTAGTCCTTGAGGGCCTTTGCGCGATCGGCGTGTGAGGTGCCGACCGTGGCCTTGTAGGCGTCGAGTGCGGTCTGCACGTCGCCCGGCAGCGCGGCCTGGCGCGCGCGGAGTCCCTCGACCCCACCCTGGCGCGTCAGGAAGGCGACGGAGGATTCCCCCTCCAGACGGATTGCATTCCTGTTCCCGCTGAAGAGCTGCTGCTGGCGACGGGCTGCGGCCGTCAGGTCCATCGTCTCGAGGTCCTTCCGGGCCTCGTTGATCGTCTTCTTCATCTCGTCGCGGAGGCGCCGCTGCTGCTCGACGAACGCCATCGTCGCGATCGCGAGCCCGCCGATGAGCGCCCCGTGCGGTCCGAAGAACGTCACCATCTGTGCACCCTGCGCGAGCATCTGCCGCCCCGCCTCACCGGCGAGCTTGCCGGTGCGCGCCGCGGTCTCTCCCGCCATCGCGATCTGCTGGCCCGCGGTGAAGAAGCGCTGGCCCATGTCGCTCGCCCCACGCGCGGCAGGCGTGAGCGAGCGACCCGCCGTGGTGCCCAGCGTCGTGAACTTCCGCTCGAGCTCCGCGATGCGCTTGTTCGCCTCGGCGAACTTGAGGTTCATCCCGACGTCGCGGGCATCCATCTCGGCGACGAGGCGCCGCACTACCGTCTCGGCCATGGGTCAGACTCCTCGGTGCTGGGAGCGCGCGGCGCGCTCGCGCTCGGCGTGGGCATGCGCCTCGCGGGCCTGCTGTGCCGCGGCGATCGCGCCGGCGTAGACCGCGCCGAGCGAGGTGCGGCGCTGCAACTCGCGGAGATCCCGGCCCTGCTCGTTGGCGAGCGCGCTCACGAAGCCGGCGAGCGGGAGCCGCGACTTCGCGCTCGTGGCACTGTCGGCGGGGAAGGCCTGCGCGATGATCGCGAGCCGGCGCTGGTTCACCTCCACGTGCGCGCGGAAGACGTTGACCACGTCGGTCGGCGTCGCGGCCTTGGTCCATGTCGGCGGCTCCAGGTCGATCGCGGCGTCGTCGAACGGGAGCTCGTTGCCCTTGGACGTCAGTATCCAGAGCCAGAGCCGAACGGCCAGCGACTCGACGAGCGGCTCGAGGACGAGGAGCTGCCGTTCGGCCGTCGCGACCTCGCCGTGCGCTTCGACGCGATCGATGATCGTCGCGGCCTCCTCGGCGACCTGGCGCGCTCGCACCATCTGGCGATCGAGCGAGTCGAGCCAGCGGAGGGCGTGGAGTCCCTTGGGGTACACCGCGCGCGTCTCCCCGTCCTCGAACGGAACGAGTACCGGCACCTCGGCCGCGGCATCGGCGAGCGCCTCGGCCACCTCGTCATCGGCGGCGGTGCCCTGCTCCCGCGCGACGATCGTCGCGTGCCGGCGATGCAACTGCATGTAGTGATACAGCCAGGCCTGCGCGTGGTCCTTCCACGCCGCGGCGTCCTCGTGCGGCGGGGCCTGATTGTCGCGTCCGCCCGGCGCGTGCCGATCGAGCTCGGGCTCGTCGACCCCGTTGGCGAGGAGGGTGTCGCGCAGGATCTCACATCGGGTCCGAAGGTCGCCGACGGTCACCATCGTGGGATCGCTCATGTCCGATCCTCCTCGGCCCAGGTGATCTCTCGCTGCCGTCGCGGCGCGGTGAGCAGATCGATGCTGAGCGGGCGCTCGCCGGCGGGATGCCCCTGCTCAGACTCGAGGTGCGCCCAGGCGCCCCGCTCCCGCTCGCGATCGAAGGCGCCGGTGTCGACGAGGTACCCGATGGCCTTCACCTTCTCCGTGAACGCCTCCACCGCTTCGACGGCGAGTGCGTTCGCCACGGTGCGCGAGCGAGGGTCCACGCCCATGGCCGCGAGAACCGAGACGATCTCGAGCCAGACGGCGATGGGTGTCTGGTCGGGCTGCATGCGGTAGCTGCTCAACTGCTCGCGCGAGAGACCCATCAGCGGCGCCGCGTCGTCGGCCGTGAGCGGAATGAGGTCCAGCGCGTGTACGATGAGCGAGGCGCGGCGCTCGTTGTGGGGAATCATCGGCGGGGCGGGTAGGCGGTGGTGAGGGCGTGGTCGTACTCTTCGCGGAACACCCGATCCATGCGATCGGCGTAGATGCGGCTGGCCGTCAGTCCGAACTCGAGGCGCGGGCGGAGCACGCTCACCCGAGCCAGCGGGTACCAGAGCGCGCGGACGTCGTCGCGCCCCGTCTTCACGCGGCTCGCAGCACGGCGCCGCTTCCCGCGATCGTTGAGCAGCCCGCCCACGCCGTTGCCGCGCTGCAGTACGGGGCCCACCTTGCCGGCGCGATCGATCACGATCCACGTCCGGCGCTTGCCGAGCACCACGACCGAGCCGTCCCTCCGGCGCTTCATCGTGGGAGCGAGGAAGCCGTCGGCCGTGCGACGCGTGACGAGGCGGAGTGCGGCGGGATAGAGCGCGCGCGGGATCTTCGCGGCGAACGAGGGGCGGAGGGCGGCCGTCGGCATGAAGCGCGTACCAGCGACCGGCCCACCCTCCTCGTGCCGATAGAGGACGTTCTTCCGGTCCTCGGCACCGCGGGGCCCCTCGATGCGCACGATCGCCCGCAGTCGATCGCGCGTGGCCCAGTCGCCCGGACCGATCTTCACCAGGCGATCCACGAACGTCGACTCGCGCACGGTGAAGCGCTGCCGCTGGCCCGCGCGCTGCTCGGACTGCACGTCCTTCGCCACCCGGTTGAGCGTGCGGTACATGGCGAAGCGCGCCTGCTTGGCGTCGAAGCCGGCGCCATCGGCCTTGAGGCGGAAGGCGGGGGCGATCATCGACGGCCTGCGCGCGTGGTGCCGCGCAGCATGGCGTCCCACTCCTCGGCACGACGGAGGTCGTGCTCGGCGCGCGCGACCGAGACGGTGACCTGCTCGGCGCGGTCGCGGCGGGTGTACCGGCCGCGCGCTTCGGCCGCGGCTTGGCGCAGGCTGTAGCACGTCCACCAGACCCACGCGTCCGGCCAGGGATAGAGCTTCGAGCCGCGATGCCCTTCACTGGGCAGGCCGCGTAGCTCGAGCTCCTGCAGCCAGCGCGGCGAGACGCCGAACGTCTTCGCGAGCTGTGTCTGATTCACCAGCCACACGCGCCACCGCGAGATCGGCTCGGCGACCTGCCAGTCCATCTTGTGTGCGACCGCCTTCGCCAGGAGCGGGATGAGTGCGCGCCGCGTCGCGTCGCCGCGATCGTCGGTCCAGTGCGGATCGTCGGGGGCGTTGGCAACGTCCATCATCAGCGAGCACTCGATCTCGTCGAGGTACTGTGATCCGCGCTCCGACTCGTCGAGCAGGAGCTCGAGCGGCTCGCCCCTCGCGACCGCGGCGTCGATGTCAGCACCTTCGACGGACTGGCGCGGCGTCGTGGCCTTGGTACGCTTCGGGGCTTTGGCCTTCCGCTTCCCCTGCGTCGGCGTCTTCTTGCGGGTCGTCATCAGATCATCTCGGCGAGTGGGACAAGCGAAGCGAACACCGTTGTAGAGATCCTGTCCCTAGACAGGTGGTGGGGTCGGCATTCCCCCCCAAGCCCCCACCTGGGAAGGACCCGGCAGATCGTGCCGGGCGCCCGCGGCGCCCCCCGATGGCGTCGAAGGAGGGCGACGCTGGGCCGGAGGCCCTCGGCATGCGGCCCCAGAGACCGCAGCGGCCGAGTGGAGGGCGACGTGGTGCGCACGGACACTCGGGGGTTATGCGGCCTGCCGACCGATGATGCGGAGGACGGACCGTCGGACCGTGCCTCGCATGCTCTCGGGGATGCGCGCGAAGACCTGCTCTCGGAGCGCCTCGATCTCGGCGGCGACAGAGGGCTTGGGGCTCAGCTCCAGGTCGTTCAGCGGGTTGTCGGGTCGATCCTGGCGCATGGGGAGCATGAACTCGATCGCCTCACGGATGGGCTCATACTTGTCGGACTCCTTCCGGAGCTCGCGGTCGACGTAGTACAGCTCAACGCGAAAGGCCGCGATCGCGGGGTCGCACGTCGCGCGGAGGACGAGTTCTGCCTTCCGCACGGCGTGCTCGTGAGTCGCCTGCTGCGCCTGACGCTCGAGGATGGCCTGCGTGAGCTCCTGCTCGGCCGCCCGGAAGGCGGGGCGGAGCTTGTCCACCTTCTCCGTCGCGCGTCGCACCGCGTCTTCGTGTGCGGGATCAGCCGCGACTCGGAGCGCGACCTTGGCGTCGTAGTCGGCGCGCAGTCGCTCGCGCTCGGTGCGCTCTTCCTTCGCAGCCTCGGCCTGGATGCGCTTCCCCTCCTTGGTCTTGAGGAACCAGGCGGGGAGGTCTGACAGTCCGTCTCGAATGCTGGTCGTCACGGGATGCTCCTGTGTGGTGGGCCGCTTAGACGGCGGCGAAGGGGATGTTGTTCACGTCGTCCTGACGCCCGCCCGTGATGCAGGCGTGGCGCAGACCGTCGAACTCGACGTGGTCGACGCGCTCGGCGTCCCGGAGCGCCTGGAGGGCGGCGTGGTAGGGCGCTGCAGCGACGGCACGGGCCCTGGCGGCCTCGGAGAGCTCGTGCAGTCGTGCGACCTTGGCGTCGAGCGCCTCGCGGCGTTCCGTGGCTTCCTGCGCGGCCAGGCGCGCCGGGAGACGCTTCTCCGCCTCCTCGAGGCGGGCGATGTACTCCGCGACCGTCGAGAGCTCGTCGTTGACCTCCGTCACGCTATCGCCGGTGACGAGGCGGTCGTTCCGGAGCGCGGTGAGACGCTGCGCGCGACCGCGGAGGTTGAGGAGTTGCTGCGCGAGGTCGCCCTGCGTGGCGCGGATGGCCTCACAGGAGCAGGTGGAGTCGGGGGCGAGATGCGCTCGCACGCGCTGCAGCGCGTCGGTCGTGGTGGGCGGGATGGTCGTGGTCATGGTCAGGGCGTGGTGGCGGGTCAGGCGATGATGCGGCCCGGCTGATAGGCCGGATGGGTGACGTCGAGGCGGAGGCGACGCGTCGGCCGCTCCTCGTCCGCCGAGGGCTTCGCGACGAGCGAGAGGCGCGCGGAGCCGAAGACGCGCACGTTCGGTCGGCTCGCCGCCGGATGTGGGGCGCCGTCGAGGGCGAGCTTCGCGCGCCCGCTGCGTACCAGGGCGTTGACCGCCTCGACGTAGGCGAGGCTCACCCCGCGCGCGACCGAGTGGCCGTTGACGACCATCTCGTGCGAGCCGGGCACGCGGCGATCGTCGGCGAGCGTGCGCGCGATCGTGTCGACCGGCAGGTTGCCGTGCCGGGCGAGCAGGTCGTGGATGCGAGCGGTGAGGAGAGGCATGATCGGGTCGGGTGAGAGATCAGCTTGCGCGACGAAGCGGATCTCCGCGTCGCGCCGGGGTGATGCTGGTGACCGGGGTGATGGGGGAGACCACGACCGTCTCCTGCTGCTCGATCCACGCGCGGATCTCACTCGCCACGAACACGAGCCCGTCGGTGGTCTTCCGGTGCGGGATCCGCTCGTAGCCGCTCGCCGCGGAGGTGTGGCGATAGAGCCAGGACTTCGGTCGGCCGAGCGCCTCGCAGAGCTCTTCGACCCCGAGCCGGGTCTCGCCGGGGCAGGTCCAGAGCTTCTCGCGCCAGGTGCGCGGCTCCGTCGCCACCTCTGCCGCGACGGGAGCGAGGGACGCGGGCTCGATCTCCGCGAGCAGCGCGAGGACGCTCGCCGCAGGCACGGAGGTGCCGGCGGGGGCCATCTCGAGCCACGTGCGGAGGTCGGCGAGGGTCTTCACGCAACGCCCTCGCGAGCGCAGGCGACGCAGAGCGTCGGGTGCGTGTCCGCCGGTGCCAGCGAGCAGCGGCACGTCGCGCAGCGCTCGCCGTGCCGCGGATCGAGGATCCGCCCGCCCTGGACGAGCAGGCGCGCGACCTTACCCGTCACCGGTCCATCGAGCCGATGCTTGAGGAGCATCACGCCCATCGTATTCGGCTCGCGCACCTGATCGACGTCGAGCAGTCCTCGCCGTACCTCGGTCAACTGCTCCGTCGTCGTGTCGTGCCGGAGCGGCCGATAGAGGCCGAGCACCGTGTCCGCCTCCTCCTCCTTCGTGCCCGCGCCCCGGAGGTTGTGCAGCGCCGGCGGCATGAACTGCTCGAGTGCGTCATGAGGCCGGCCGACCTGCGAGGCGACCAGCATCACGATCCCGTACTCGACAGCGAGTTCCTTTGCGAGGCGGACGGTCTCGGAGAGCTCGTGGAACGGGTTCACGCCCTCGCCGTGGTGAATGCGGTCGATGTGGTCGACCACGACGAAGGTGCAGCCTTCCCCGACGGCCCATGCTGTCCACCGACGCAGCTTCGCACGGTCGATCTTGCGCTCGCCCGGAAAGAAGGCGCGCGACCGCATCGGATCCGCGACCTGCTGTTTGAGCAAGTCCTGCACGACGTCCATAGCCCGTTGCCACTCGTGCGTTCCGCGCTGCTCTGCGGTGGGCGCGAGAACCAGCTTCGGCGCGATCCCGGCTCTCAGGCACGCCCACTGGATGCGCATGATCTTGGGTTCCTGCTCGAGGGCGAGGTACGTACCTCGCTGGCCGGATTCGACCAACCCGTCGAAGGCATTGAGCAGGAAGGTCGACTTCCCCTGGCCGGTGCGCGCGCCGACGAGAACGAGGTTGCCGGGGCACATCGGACCGACGAGCTGCGCGACCGATCGCCAGGGTAGACTCGGGTAGCGCGTCGTGTCCTCGTGTACGCGGTAGACGCTCGCCACGTACTGCTCGTCGGCGAGTTCCTTGGCGCTCGGCAGATCGCAACCGTGGTCGTTTCCGACGAGCCGCAGCGGCGAGCGCTTTTCAGGTGTCGCATCCGGTGCCCCGAACAGATCGTCGAGTTCCTGTTCTGTACGCGGCACGTCCCACTCCTCACGATGCGCCGTCATGCCGCTCTCCCGGTGAGGGCCGCGAGCCCAGCGGCGTTCGGCAGTCCCGTGTCCGGATCGACCGCGAGCACGGGGACAGACCGCTCGGCGCGCGCCCGGAAGCCGTCGATCTTGCCGTTGTCGCGGAGCACGTACTCGAGCTCGTGCTTCCCCCGTGCGCGGTGCCACTCATCGCGGGCGTTACCGTCGATCGCCTCGCAGAGGTCGGCGGCACTGTAGCCCCACCCCAGGGCACGACGGACGTAGCCGAGATCCTTGGCGCCCGGGCGGCGCTTCGGGTGCACGGACGTGTAGTGCGCGATCACCGCCTGCTCGTCGTCCGACAGGTCCTCGCGCGCCATGGTGTTCTTCTTCTCTTTCTTCTCCTTCTTCTTCTTTGTCTGCTCGGCGTCTGCGCTGGTGTCTGTTCTCTGTCTGCTCGGCGTCTGCTCCGCTGTCTGTTCCGCTGTCTGCTCTTCGCCGGATACAGTGTTGTAAGTGTCGTAGTTGCAAAGCAGATAGACCGTTCCGTGCTGTCCGTTCCGCTGTCTGCGAATGCGTCCGAGATTTTCGAGCAGATCGAGGAACTTGCTGGCGCGATCTTTCCCCCATCCCCAGCGCGCGCCGAGGAAGCGGAGGGACGCGACGAACTCGCCGCGTTGAAGGGCGTCGATGCCGAAGCCAGAGACGTGAGTGTGCTCCTTCCACACCGCCAACTGGATCAGGTCGATCCAGGCGGAGCGGAAGTCGAAGCGCTCCCTGGACTCCCACAGGGGATCGTGCCCGTCGAACATCTTCCGGGCGATCATGACGAAGCCGCCGGCCGGCCGCGACGCGCCGGTCATCGGACGAGCACCAGGTGGGGCGTGCGAGCCTGTCGGCTCGTGCGACGGTCGAATGGGGAGGGCATCGGTGGATCGGTTCGGGCGGGCGAGGAAGTGCTTCGTCGCCACCCTACTGGAAGCCGGCCCTGACCTCCAAGCATGCACGCCGCCGCGGGAAGCCGGCCCCCCCGGACAACTATGAGAGCGAGCCCACGGCGAGGCTCGTCGCCGTCGGGGCGAACTGCCGCCGCGCGCCGCCGCGCCCCCCTCGACCACGCAGCGAGGAGCGGGGAGATACGGCAGGGGGGCGTCGACGGCGCGCGAGCCATCACCCGGCCTTCCGGCGGCGCTGCAGGGGGGTGGCTGTGGTCGGCTGCTCAGTCAGTGCGTGCTCGGCCACGTACCACAATCCGAAGAACTGTCGTCCCTCGAGCTCACCGGTGAGCACCGCCCGCAGGGTGCGGTCTCGTGGCTCCTTGCGACGAAACGCAGCCTGCGAGAGCGGCACGTATCCGGGGATCGGGCGAGCGATTGGCATGCGGACCTCGGCAGAAAATTCCTTCTTGACGGGCCGTCGTGACTTTCTATCTTGCTAGAAGCTACCGAAGAGTATCGCGTAATATTCTAACTGTCAAGAAAGAACTTCCCTTCCGACGAGAAACATGAGAGTCTCCTACGGCAGCACCGTACAGGAGCGCCTGCGGACGCTGATTGACGAGGTGTACAACGGGAGCGTGAGCGCGGCGGCCCGCGAGGCGGGCCTCGAGCAGCGCACGCTCGCCAACATCGTGTCGGGGGCGACGAAGCAGCCTCGCGGGGATGCGCTCGTGCAGCTCTCGAGGCTCTTCGGTGTCAGCGTGGACTGGCTTCTCACCGGATCCGGGGAGGGGCCGCGCGGACAACTGCCACTCGCTCTTGCTGTCGAGCATGCGCGTTGGGGAGCCTCCCTCCTCGCGCTCGAGCTCCCGGACGACGTCCTCGACATCATGCGCCATCTTCCCCTGGCGATCGACGCCGCGACGCATGTCGTGATGGGCGACAAGGCGCGCCGTGGCGTACCGGCGGCGATCTACACGGGCGTTGCGCGTGAGTGCGCCGGGTGGAATCTCTGGCTCGCGCAAATGCGCGAGCAGCTCGGAGACAAGCGCGTGCGCGAGGCGCTGATCGCGAACGCGGACTCGTTCGCGCAGCGCCTCGCCGGCGTGAAGACGTTCCTCGATCGCGCTCCCGAGTAGGATCTGACACGCCACCTTACGAGGCCCGCGGCAGCCGGAGCTGCGCAACGTGCGCGCGCAGCCGATCCCCCTCCGACTCGGTGATCGGCGCGCCGTCGAGCAGCCGCTCGAGCGCCTCGGCGAGGGTGAGCCGGTCGTCGAACCAGCTCATGCCACGAATCGCGGACCATCCTCGAGACGTGAGCGTGAGCCCGCGGGGCTGCTGCTGGTGACGGGGCTTCATTCCAGCCTCCCGCGCACGGCGCCGACTATGGGCGTCTCCTCCTCGTCCCAGCTCGGGTCATACTGCTCATCGACGAGATCGAGCAGGTCCTCGAGGTGCTCGGTGATCTGGTCCTCGAATCGGGGATCCGGCACGACGACTTCCGCGAGGCGATCGCCGGTCGACGTGACGGCGTAGAGGACCGGCCGACCCGCGATCCCATACCGAGCGAGGTACACTCCGCGCTCCTGATCTGGCACGGCCGGCGGAGGAGGCACGGCCGCCCCGCTGCGCGACGAGCGGAAGGCGAGGACCCGGGTCACGGGCGCCTCCGCGTGCGGGGCGGCGTGGTACGGCGGTGGCTGTCGTCGTCGTTCCCCGGCTCGCGATACGCGGCGAGCGTTCCATCGGCCACCGCGCGCGCGCAGAGCGCCGCGAGCACCGCCGGCAGCATCGGCGCGAGCTGCGTCGGGAAGGTGATGAGCTGCTCCTCCTCCTGACCGACGTCCTGCAGGTGGGACTCGAGGCGGAGGACGCTCCGCTCGGGTTCCACCTCGAGCGTGAAGCGCAGGGAGCCGCCACACCCGTAGGCTGCGGCGGTCGTGACCCGCGACGACCAGACGTCCTCGATCGCGGGGCTGTCTGGGGATGGGCTCTGGAACTCCGTCAGGCGGTTGAGCATCGGGCGCACCTCCGGTGATTGCCCGATTCCGACCGCGCTGGTAGCTTACCGGTGCGACGCCTTCGGGCTCGTGGGGGCCAGTCCGGATTCTCTTCGCGGGGGAACGGACTGGCCTTTCTTGTGGCCGCATCTTACAAGCATGCTGGTAAGGCTGTCAAGGATGCTCTTACGAGCTTGCTGATATGCCTACGCGACATTACCTTCGCCGCATGGGAGTTCGCGTCGCAGTGACCGTCCGATTTCGGTTGCACGAAGTCCTTGCTGATCGCGAGGGCGATATCAGTCAGAGCGAGCTGTCGCGTCGCTCTGGCGTCTCGCTCACGACCGTAAACGCGATCGCGCTGAATAAGACCAAGCAGGTCTCACTCGAGACGCTCGACAAGCTGTGTGAAGCCCTCGGCGTGGAGCCGGGTGATTTGCTCGAGCGGGACGAGCCGAAGCGGAAGAGGGGGCGGTAGTGCCCCGAGTCACACCGAGACGGGTAGCTGCCCTCATTGCACGCTCCTTCCCGTGGGTGAGGGAGAATCCGACGCAGGGCATCCGACCGGAGATGGGACCGAAGGTTCGGGCGATGCTGCGTCTGGTGCGGCGGATCCCTGTCGAGCTGCTTCCCTCGGGTGAGGATTGGCTCACGTTCGAAGTTGCGATGGGTATCCTCGAGTCCTATGCGGAGCACTGGAGCGGGACGAGTGATCGCGGCGCTCCAGCGCTTGGAGCACAGCCGGAGCTAGGCACGCGGAATCCGCTTGCCGTCATCGTGGACTTGCTCGAGAGTTGTCCGGATGAGGGAACTCGCGAGGACTCTCCAGAGCTGGCGTTCATCAAGGATGCAGATCTGCGAGCAGTGCTCCGTCGTGACTTCAGCTCCGCCCGGACTGCTCTGGATCATGGCGAGTGGAAGGCGGCAACCGTATTGGCTGGTTCGGTTGTGGAAGCACTCCTCCTGTACGCGCTCGCGTCGAGTACCCCCACTGAACGAGAGACGGCTCGCCAGGCGTGGGTCGCCAGACAGAAGCGCCCGACTGATCCCGGGTTGACTCGTCCGTTGCCCGCCGACCTAGACGAATGGGTCCTCGGTCAGCTCATCTGGATCGCACATACGATGAGGGTCGTGGATGATGGCACCGCTGCGGCTGCGGATGTCGCACGAGATTTCCGTAACCTCATCCACCCTGGACGAGCGCGCCGAATTGGTGCGCCTGCCGACGAAGGCACAGCGCATTCGGCATACGGTGCCGCGAAGCGCGTCGCCGGAGCGCTCGATGTATGAGGATGTTCGGCGGGCATCGGCGACCGCTCCCGGCACTCATAATGCCGTGCTGACGCACCAGACTTAGGATCTGGCGCCGCAACCTTCGGGTCTAGCTTCGCCCTACCGCCCGTCTCCGCCGACCCGCAGCTTTCTCGTCCCTCCTCAGGAGATTGACGTGCGGTGGGTCAGAGCGGTGCGCAGAACCAAACGGCGCGCGACGGTGAATGTCCGCGTACTCCGCGACTTCCTCGAGATGATCGACGCGCGCTCCGCCGTCGACGCCATGCAGCTCGTCGCGGAGCTCGTGCGGACGGCGCCCGGCTTCGGCGTCCCGGGGAACGCCGGCGAGAGCCACGCGGAGGAAGTCGAGGCGGTGTCCGAGCTGCTCTACGACTTCCTCATCGAAGCGAACGAGCACGCCGTCGATGATCGGACACTCAAGTTCACCGTCGATCCTGATCGGGGGACGATCAGCTTCGCGCGCTGGAAGAAGCCCGGCATCCCCGATCGGCTACTCGAGGACATGGAACTGATCCACGGCCCTGCGCCACGCCCCCGACCCGCGATGCGCCGGGTGAAGACGAACTTCAAGGTGACGCTGCTCCGGCGTTCACACGCGAGGAACTGACGATGGTCGACAACGAGCACCTCGATCGGCAGCCAGCGGTCCGCGACGCGATCGCAGAGCTATGCCTGTACAAGCTGGACCCGTCGGAGCTGCTCCAGCGGCCGGCCGCGGAGATCGCGCTGTACGAGTCCGAGCCGTGGACAGTCCCTCTCGCCGTACTCAATCGCCTCTCGGATCTGCTGGAGCGGCGGGTCCCGTTCAACGAGCGCGTGCTCCACATCATGCGAGCACTCCTCGAGTACCGTGAGGCGCAGGGTCAGCGCCTGTTGGAGGCGCTGACGCGCGCGTTCTCTCAGAGCGAGAGCGATGAGGAGACGTTCCGCATCATCGACTCGCTGCTGTCTCGCAACCTCGGTGGGGACGTAGCTCCGCCCCGGCGGTTCGCGGACATTGCTGACCACTACGGGATGACGCAGGAGGATCTGCTGGCCTACGTGACGGAGCACGGCGAGTGGCCAGTGCGCCCCGCGGAAGACGACGCCTCGTAGCCGGAGATGCGCGGATCGTCGTCTGTCCGATATTTGCGGTTATCGGACCTAATCCGACCGACTTGGATGCGGCCGGGTTCATGGAGTAGGGTGCGCGCATGAGCAAGCGCAAACGCACACCGGGTAGCATCGACCGGCACGGGAACCGCTTCCGGATCCGCCTCTCGGTGAACGGGACGGCGCACACCTTCACGGTCGCGACCGAGGACCGGCGCGCCGCGGAGCTGTTCGCGAAGAAGAAGTACGAGGATCTCGTGAAGGAGGCGGAGCGAGCGGCGCTCGGCTTCGTCGTAGGGGTCCGCTTCTCGGAGCTGCTCACGAAGTTCGACGAGCAGGAGATCCCGCTCCTCGCCGCGGGCACCCAGCGCTCCTACCGGGAGACGATCGAGATCCTGACGACGTACTTCGTCGAGCAGCAGGGGGATCCGACTGTCGCCTCGATCCGCCCGAAGCACATCAAGGAGTATCTCTCCTGGCGTCGGGTGAATCGCCTGGACGGGAAGGACCCCCTCTCCAATCGGACGATCGAGAAGGAGCGGGCCCTCCTGCACCGGATCTTCCGGATCGCCGAGCGCCTCGAGTACCGCGAGGGGAACCCCGTCGCGCTGGTCGAGAAGCCGCGCGTCGACGGCCGCGACCCCGTCCTGCTGTCGGCCGAGCAGCTCGAGAAGCTCCTGGTGGCGATCGGCGATCGGCCGATGCTCAAGCTGTACGTCCTCTTCCTCGCCGAGAGCGGGACCCGGTCGCGCAGCGAGGCGCTCATGCTCCGGTGGGACGACGTCGACCTCGAGGGCGGCTTCATCTGGGTCGCGAGCCGGTCGCGGCGGCGCACGAAGGACGCACCCGCCGGCGAGGAGCACCGGCCGCACCGGACGAAGTCCGGCAAGGGACGCTGGGTCCCGATCACCCCACGCCTCATTCAGGCGCTCCGGGATCACGCGGCGCGCTACCGGATGGCGACCTATGCCGGCCGCCGCTCACCGTGGGTCTTCCACCACGAGTTCAGCCGCCGGAAGTACACTGCCGGCGAGCGCATCAAGGCGATGTACGGGTCCCTGAAGAACGCCGCCAAGCGGGCCAGCCTCCCGGAAGGCTTCCGCCTCCACGACCTGCGCCATCGCCGCGTGACGACCTGGCTGGCCGAGGAGAAGAATCCGGTGCACGTGAAGGAGGCGGTTGGCCACTCCTCGCTCGCGACGACGATGAAGTACACCCACCTCGCCCGCGAGCACCTGAAGTCCCTCGTGGCCGAGGCTGACGCCGCGCCGGCAGCGCCGAAGGCTTCGACTCAGGGGAAGCGGCGATGACCGGATCCCTCGCCCGTGGACAGGCGGATGGACAGGGCCGCCGCGAAACGGCCACAAACGGATGCAGCGAGACCCTGCGAGGTCATGCGCGTAAACGGCCGTCATGCCAACAGATCGGAAGCGCTCGGAACTGGTCGCAATGAACCCGTGCGAACTGAAAATCCGCGTGTCGGCGGTTCGATTCCGTCCCTAGCCATCGACGCCAAGTGGCGTCACGACAACACGATGCAGTTCACGCGACGCCCGGCCCCACCGCCGGGCGTCGCGTCGTCTCGGG
>Ga0182741_1002070_pt1 | contig 24242 bp, 24 predicted proteins | sample eDN5th37CBELigOP_FD_128874 | JGI IMG/M metagenome (GOLD analysis project Ga0182741, IMG submission 128874) | Enriched Organic Plus compost microbial communities from Emeryville, California, USA - eDNA 5th pass 37_C BE-Lig OP (version 2) (version 2) ... | reverse complement strand
CGCCTCGACGCTCTCCGGACGGAGATCGCGCGCGAGCAACTCCTCTCGCGCACGCGCGAGCGCCGCACCGACGTCGGCACCGTGCTCGGTCGTGGGGGTGGCGACATGCAGGAGCGCCTCGAGCGCCGCGACCTGCGGCGTGAACCCCGCCGCGACGAATGCCCGCTCGGCCGGCGCCAGCGCCGCGCCGACCGACTCCGGCACCTCGAACCGCCGCCCGGGCGCGGGCAGCTCGGCGGCCTTCGCGATCGCATGCTTGAGTCGATCGATCCCCTCGCCGCGCGTCGCGACGGTGGGGATCACCGTCACGCCCAGCTCGTGGATCAGCTCGACCACGTCGATGCGGATCCCCGCCTGCTCGGCCGCATCCATCTGATTGAGCGCGAGGACGACCGGACGTCCGAGCTCGAGGAGCTGGCTGGTGAGGAAGAGATTGCGCTCGAGGTGCAGCGCATCCACGACGACCACGACGACGTCGGGCGCCGGGACGTTGCGCGCCCGTCCGAGCAGCACGTCCATCGCGATCGCTTCGTCGGGCGTGCGAGGGGAGAGCGAGTAGCACCCCGGGAGGTCGATGACGTCGACCTTCATCCCGCTGACATCACGGTAGCTCCCCTCGAGGCGCTCGACGGTGACGCCGGGGAAGTTGCCGACGCGCTGCCGCATGCCGGTCAGCGCGTTGAAGAGGGTGCTCTTGCCGGTGTTGGGATTGCCGAGCAGCGCGACGCGCATGGCCGCGCGCGCGGCGCGATCCTCGCGGCTCGGCGGCGCGGAGACGTCGGGCGCGGTGCCGAGCGGTACTGCGCTCATGCTACGGGAGGGAACTCGCGCGGGCGCCGTGACGGCGCGTCAGGAAACGGGGATCACGGCGATCGCCGCCGCGACCGTCGCGCCGAGCGCGATGCGGGAGCCGCGCACCTGGAGCAGCAGACCGTTGCGCGAGTCCACGACGTCCACGCGCGCTCCCTCGTAGACGCCGAGCGCGCGCAGGCGGCAGGCATCGGAGGTGCCGCAGTCCACGCGGACGACGACGGCACAGTGCCCGCGCGCGCACTGGGCGAGGGGACAGGCGGTCGGACATTCGTCGCGGGCGGGCGCCGCCGTCGACCGCGCCCGCGTGAGCGGCACGAATTCGGGAGCGGCGACCTTGGCGGAAGCGTTGCGGCGCAGCCAGCGAGTGAGCATCGGTGGACCGAAGTGCGAGCGAGTTGAGAATGTTTCTCAACCGTGATGCACTAAGAGTAGAGGGTGGGAGATAATCCCGTCAATACTAGTCGGGATTGTCGAGTCGGGGCCGGGCCGAGCCAGTCGGTGCACGCCGGGCTGAGCCTCGCACGGTCGGGATTTCCGCGGATCTCGAACGGCGACTCACGCGGATTTTGCTCGGCGCGCTGGACGTTCCGAATCCGCGGAGATCCGCTGTTTTCCGCGGCGATCCCAACCGCGCGAGGGGTGGCGGAAGGTGCGCTCGTTTGACGGCGCGAAACGCTGCGCACGGAAAATCAACGACTTACGGGGAGGGGGTCTGACCCCACTCTGACCCCACCCCGGCCCCCGAACTACTAAGCTGATAGTTGACAAATCCGCCGCCCCACGCATTTTCTACTAACGACATAGTAGACACCGGAGGCGCCATGGCCACACCACCGCTGGGCGATCGCGAGCTCGACGTGATGAGCGTGCTGTGGGAGATGGGGAGCGGGACGGTCGCCGAAGTCCGCGAACGGCTGCGCGACGAGCTCGCGTACACGACCGTCCTCACCATCCTGCGGAATCTCGAGGAGAAGGGGTTCGTGACGCACGAGGCCGAGGGGCGGGCGCACCGCTACGCGCCCGCCGTCGCGCGCGACACCGCGCGCCGGAGCGCGATCGCCCGTCTCGTGGACAAGCTGTTCCAGGGCTCCCCCGAGCAGCTCGTCGCGCAGCTCGTCGAGGATCGGGCGCTCTCCGCCGAGGAGTTGAAGCAGCTCCAGCAGCGCCTCGAGGCGGCGCAGGCGCGCGGCACGCGGAGGGAGCCATGATCGCCGCGCTCATGCTGCACGCCCTCCTCGTGTCGGCGCTGGTCACCGCGGCAGGCGCCGCGATCGCCCCCATCGTGCGCTCGGCGCGGCGGCCGACGCGCTTCCTCTGGTTCGGCGCGCTGCTCCTCGCGGCGAGCTGGCCGGTGCTGCAGCGCGGCGTGACGGCGCTGCTGCCGGCGCCGGCCGAGCCCCCGCTGACGGTCGGCGCGCGGCTGCTCGATCCCATCGTCGTCGGCGCCGCGGCGCCGGCGGCGGGGTGGACGTCGAGCGACTGGCTCCTCGCCGGCTGGATCGCGGTATCGTCGCTGCTCGCACTCAGGCTCGCGATCGCCGCACTGCGGCTCGCTCGGATGCGCCGCGGCTGGCGGCGTGAGTGGATCGACGGCCTGGCGGTGCGCGTGGCCCCCGAGGCCGGCCCCGCCGTCGTCGGCTTCGGGCGCATGGAGATCGTCGTGCCGCGCTGGATGCTCGCGCTCGATCCCGCGCTGCGGCTGCTCGCGCTGCGCCACGAGGAGGAGCATCGCACGGCGCGCGACCCGTGGCTGCTGCTCACGACGGCGCTCGTGCTCGCGCTGCTGCCGTGGAATCTCCCGCTCTGGTGGATCGCGCGCCGCCTTCGCCTCGCGATCGAGATGGATTGCGACGCCCGCGTGCTCGCGCACTACCCGGACGCGCGGCGCTACGGCCGTCTGCTCCTCCTGTTCGCGCAGCGGCCCGGCCGCGTCTGGCCGCTCGCCCCCGCCCTCTCGGAGTCCGTCACCAACCTGCATCGGAGGATCGACGCGATGACCGGATCGTTCAGACTCGCCCGTAGTCTCGCCGGAGCCCTCGGCGTCCTCGCGACGCTCGCCGTCGCCACCGCGTGCGCGTTGCGCTCGCCGACGAACGCGACGAACGGCCCCGCGCCGTCGACGAGCGACATCCTGCTCGCCACCCCGGAGGGGCCGACGGTGATGGACGCCAACCAGACCTACTTCGAGTTCCAGGTCGAGAAGCAGGCGGCGGTGAGCAGGGGAGTGCCGCCGCAGTATCCAGCCGAGCTGCGCGCGGCGGGGACGAGCGGCGAGGTGCTGATGCAGTTCGTCGTCGACACGCTGGGGCACGTCGAGGTCTCGAGCATCAAGGAGATGAAGACGAGCGACGCGCGGTTCACCGCCGCGGTGCGCGAGGTGCTGCCGCGAATGCGCTTCCACGCCGCGGAGATCGGCGGACGCAAGGTCCGCCAGCTCGTGCAGATGCCGTTCCAGTTCGCGGTCGACGGAGGCGCTGGCGAGGCGGGAGCTCCGGCGACCGTTCCCGCACCGCAGCCGTCGCGGACGGCGCGCACGGCACCGACCGAGGCGCCGACGAAGGTCTTCGAGTTCCGCGTCACCCGGCCGGCCACCGTGCTGACGGGCGTCCCCCCGCGCTATCCCGACGAGCTGCGCACCGCGAACATCGAGGGCGTGGTGCACGCGCAGTTCGTCGTCGACACGACGGGCAGGGCGGACCTTGGCTCCTTCAAGGTGAAGGAGGCGACGCACGAAGCCTTCGTGGAGGCGGTCAAGGATGCGCTGGAGCGGATGACCTTCACGCCGGCCGAGGCGGACGGGCGCAAGGTGCGACAGCTCCTCCAGATGCCCTTCGCGTTCTCGCTCTCGCGATAGCGGCTGGTCGCGCCAGCCGTCACATGCGAAGCACCACCTTCCCCACGCTCGCGTTGCTCTCCACGTACGCGTGTGCGGCCGCGATCTCGTCGAGCGGGTAGACGCGATCGACCGGCACGCGCACGCGCCCGTCGGCGAGCAGCGGCACCACCTCGGTGGCGAAGGCGCGCGTGGCGAGGATCTTCTCCTCCAGCGGCCGCGCGCGCAGCACCGTCCCGCGCAGCGTGAGCCGCTTCGAGAGCATCGCGCGCAGCGACAGCGGCGCTTCCACCCCCGCCACCGTGCCGATGAAGATCAGCCGTCCCTTGAGCGCCAGCGCGTCCACGCTCGGCGCGACGTAGGGACCGCCGACGAGATCGAGCACCACGTCCACGCCGCGGCCGCCGGTCCACCGCGCGACCGCCTCCTTCAGCGCCGCGAAGTCGCTCCCGATCGCGACGCCGTCCTCCAGGCCATGGGCGCGCGCGGCGTCGAGCTTGTCGGCGGTGCGTGTGGTGCCGAAGGGGATGGCGCCGAACGCGCGCGCGAGCTGCACCGCGACGAGTCCCACGCCGCTGCCGACGGCGTGCACGAGCACCCGCTCGCCGGGGCGCGCGTTCGCCTGCGCGACCAGCGCGTCGTGCGCGGTGATGAACGCCTCCGGCGCCGCGCCCGCCTCCTCCCACCCCAGCGTCTCGGGAACGCGGGCGATCGCGCGCTCGTGCACGACGAGATACTCGGCATGCGCGCCGCCGCTCGTGATGCCGAAGACGCGATCGCCCTCGCGCCACTCGCGAGCGCCCGGTCCGAGCGCGGCGACTTCGCCCGCGAACTCGAGCCCCGGGATGTCGGCGGGCGCGCCCGGCGGCGGCGGATATCGTCCGGCGCGCTGCAGCAGATCGGCACGGTTGAGGGCGGAGGCCTTCACGCGCACGAGCACCTCGCCCGAACCGGGCGCCGGCGTCGGAACCTCGCGAACCTCGAGCACCTCGGGACCGCCGAACGAAGTGATGATGATCGCTTTCATGTCGATCCGTCGATCTGGTAGATGATCTGATTGTCGATCTGCGTCGTCATCGCGACGAGCCCCGGCAACGCCCTGCACAGGATGAGTGAGAAGGAATGAAAGGAATGGGAAGACTGGATCGTGGGTGCTTCCGTCCTCTCCTCGCATTCCTTTTCATCCTTTCGATGCGGTTCCGGGGCGCGTTGCGCACGGAATCAAGCCGTGGCGACGCCGCATCGGCTCGTCGCGCACGAGAACGGAGCTACGGAGACACCTCGTCCAGAAAGGGTGCGATGACCGGCATCAGCTCCTCGGCGGCGCTGTAGTTCAACGCATGTCCCTGGCCGCGCACCTCGCGCACCGGCAGCGCGTGCAACGCGGCGGCGACGCGCTCGGCCCATTCGCGCGGCACGACCGGATCGCGCTCGCCGCGCACCACCAGGCAGCGCGCCCGCACCTGCGCCGCCTTCTCGAGCATCCGGTCGGCGAACATGTGCCGCAGCTCCTGGATCAGCAACCGCGGTCCCATGCGAAGATAGTCCCACGCGACGAGCGGAATGAGCGACGGCCGCTCGCGCGGGATGTCGGCGAGCAGGTGCAGCCCCTGGCGCACGATCCCGTGCTCGTCGTGAAGCGTGGGGCCGAGCAGGATGGCCGCGTCCACCCGCTCGGGGTGCCGCGCCGCGAGATCGACGATCACCTGGCACCCCATCGAGTTGCCGACGAGGAGCGGACGCTCGAGCGCCGTCTCGTCCATCCACCGGAGGAGCACGTCGGCGAGCGCGCCGATCGGGAGAGCGCGCGACGGATGCCCGCTCGCGCCGTGCCCCGGGAGATCGGGGACGAACACGTCGCGCGCCGCCGCGAGCCGGCGCGCGAGCGGCATGAGGTAGCGGCTCGACACGCCCCACCCGTGCACGAGCACCGCGGGAGAGAGCGACGAGCGCTCGTGCACGAGCGTCCGTGCGTGCATGCGAATCCCTGCGACCTCCACCTGGATCCGGCGCTCGACGAGCGTCCCCGTCACCAGCGCAGGCGCGCGAGGATGCCGGCGAACAGCTCGATGCCGTCCCACAGGTTCTGCAACCGCAGATTCTCGTTGGCCGCGTGCTGATCGTTGTCGTGGTTGACGATCGGCAGCACGACGAGCGGCGCGCTCAGGACCTCGCCGAAGACGTACATGGGAAGGCTGCCGCCGAGCGTCGGTACACGCACGGCGGGGCGCCCGAGCGACGCGTCGACGACGGCGAGGAGCGCGCTGGCGGCGGGAGAGTCGATCGCGGTGCGCGTCGCGGGGTAGCCCTCGTCCCACTGGATGCGCAGCACGCGCGGGTGCGTCCGCCGCTCCTCCGCCGTCGGCTCGTCGTGCACGACGTGAAAGCCCTGCGCGCGCACGTGCGCCTCGACGAGCGATCGAATGCGCGTCGGCGACTGATCGGGGACGAGCCGGAAGTCGATCGAGGCGCGCGCGTCGACGGGGATGGCGTTCGCCGCCGTCGCGCCCACCGCGCCGCTCGCGAGCCCGCGCACGTTGATCGACGGCTCCATGATCCGCTCGAGGATGGATCCATCCCCGCCCTCGGCGCCGCCGAGGAGCAGCTCGTGCTTCAGCGCCCCCTCCACCTCGGGGACGGCGGCGATCGCGCGACGCTCGGCGGCGGTCGGCGGCTTCACGTCGTCCGTGAAGCCGGCGATGCGGATGCGCCCGTCCGATCCGCGCATGCTCGCGATCAGCTCCGCCATCGCCACCGCGGGATTGGGCGCCCAGTTGCCGTAGTGCCCGCTGTGCAGCGCGCGCGACGGCCCGTAGAGCGTCAGCTCGGCGCCCATCACCCCGCGCACCCCGAAGACGACCTGCTGCCGCCGCGACTGATGGACGGGCCCGTCGGCGAAGAGCCAGAGGTCGGCCGAGAGCAGCGACGCGTGGGTGCGCAGCATCGCGGCGAGATGCTCGGAGCCCGCTTCCTCCTCTCCCTCGAAGAAGAACTTCACGTTCACCGCCGGTGCGATGCCGGCCGCGCGCAGCGCATCGAGCGCCGCCAGCATCGCGACGATCGGGCCCTTGTCGTCGCTCGCCGATCGCGCGTGGAGCCGCCACTCGCCGGCGCCGGTGTCCGGCAGCGTACGACGCGGAGATGCGCCGTCCGCCTGCCGGCCGTCGAAGAGCGTCGGCTCCCAGGGGGGCGAGCGCCACTCCTGCGGGCGCACCGGCTGGCCGTCGTAGTGGGCGTACAGCATCACCGTGCGCGTCGCGCCGGGGGTGACGAGCTCGCCATAGACCGCGGGAGGGCTCCCCGGCGACTCGAGCAGCCGCCCGCGCACGCCGCGGCGCGCGAGCATGGCGAGCAGGGTGTCGGCGTTCCGGCGAATCGCGACGGAGTCGCTCGCGAGGTTGGGGATCGCGAGGAAGGTGGTGAGCTCGCGGAAGATCTGCTGCCGGTTGGCGCGGCTCCAGCTGGCGGCGGCCCGCCGAACCGAATCGGCGGTGGGGTTGCGCGCCGCCGTCTGCGCATCGGCCGTGCGAGCGCCGGCCGCGAGCGCGAGGCCGGCCACCGTCAGGCGCCACTGCGTAGAAGGTCGCATGGCGGGAAGTTACGGCGTGCGCAATCGATCGTGATAGGATCGAGATGGACCTCGATGCGTAGCCTTCAGCAGTTTCGTGGCGGTCGCGCCCTCCTCGCGATCGTCACGCTCCTCGTCGCCGCATGTCGCGACGCGGCGACCGTCGCCGCGACGGGCGCGCTCACCCTGCGCGTGACCGGACTGCCGGCGGGCACGCCCGCGTCCATCGTCCTCGCCCGTCACGCATCCGCTGCGCGGAAGCTGACGGCGACGGCCGACCTCGACGATCTCGCGCCGGGGGAGTACACCCTCCGGTCGGAGCCGGTGGAGGTCCGCGGGACGATCTTCCGGCCGGACGTGCCGGTCAGCAGCGTGCGCATCGTCGCGGGGCGCGCGACGACGAAGGCGATCGACTACCACATCGCGACGGGGGCAGCGGTCGTCACGCCGGTCGGGCTCCCTCTCGAGATGGCCGTCTCGTTCGTCCTCACGGGACCCGACGGGTACCGGCGGACCGTCGCCGGCCACGACACCGTCGTCGGCCTCCCTCCGGGGCGGTATGCAGTCGTCCCGTCGCCGGTCGGCACACCCACCGACCGCTGGGCCCCGGAACGCCCCGCCGAGGAGGTCGAGGTGACCGCCTCCGCGATCCCGGCCGAGCTCACGATCCGCTACCGGCTCGCGACCGGGCGACTCGCGCTCGAGGTGCGGGAGCTGCCGGCCGATGGTGGGACGCCGATCCGGATCTCCGGCCCGGACGGCTTCACGGCCGCACTCGGTTCCAGCCGGTTGATCACCGGCCTCGCCCCCGGACGCTACACGGTGTCGGCCCGCTCCGTCGCGAGCGGGGACGGCCCCTGGGGAGGCGTCCCCGCGCTCCAGGAGCTGGACGTCGTCGCCGGCGAGACGCCGACGCGCGCCGAGGTGCGCTACACGCGACGTCCCCCGTTCGACCTCTCGATCGGCGGCGTGACGATCACGCAGTCGGTGCAGCGCCCCGACAACTCGATCCCGCTCGTCGCCGGCAAGCCGGGGCTCCTGCGCGTGGCCGTCCTCGCCAACGAGGCCAACCTCGAATCGGCGACGGTCCGCGTCCGCCTCGCCAGCGGCGCCGCACTCCTGCTCGACACGACGCTCGCGCGCCCGGTGCCCGGCGTTCCGCGGTCGCATCTGGAGGACGATCTCTCCGCCACCTGGAACCTGTTCGTGCACGGCGACCTGCTTCGCCCGGGGGTGACGCTGGCCGTGGAGGTGGACGGCGACGACCGGATCGCGGAGCTGAACGAGGCGAACAACCGGCATCCGGCGTCGGGCGCGACGGCGCTCGACGTGCGCACCGTCCCGCCGCTCGCGATGCGCATCGTGCCCATCACCCACGCGGCGTCCGGGCTCACCGGCGACCCATCGAGCGCGCTCGCGTCGCTCGACTTCGTGCGCCGCCTGTACCCGATCGGGGAGCTCACGGCGGCGGTGCACGCACCGATCGTCACGAGCGCGCCCGCGCTGCAGAGCGACGACCGGAACGGCGCGTGGTCGCAGATCCTGAGCGAGCTCGCCGCGCTGCGCGTCGCCGAGTCGGCGTCGGAGACGTACTTCGGCGTGTTGCGGACGCCGTACGCGAACGGCGTCGCCGGGCTCGCGACGATCGGCGAGCCCGTCGCCCTGGGATGGGACGGACGTGGGAGGCCGACGGAGTCCATCGTCGCGCACGAGCTCGGGCACACGTGGGGGCGGCTCCACTCCCCCTGCGGCCGCCCCGCCGAGGTGGACGCGAACTTTCCGAATGCCAGCGGCGCCACCGGGGCGCTCGGCGTCGACGTCGTCGAGGGATCGCTGCACCTCCCGACGAGCCCCGACATCATGGGCTACTGCAACGCGCCCTGGATCGGCGACTACACGTACGAGGGAGTGCTGGACTTCCGCGGCAGCGCCTCCGCCCCGCTCGTCGCCCTCGCCGCGCGCGAGGCGCCGGCGCAGCCGTGTCTCCTCGTCTGGGGACGCGTGACCGCGCGCGGCGAGACGATCCTCGAGCCGGCGTTCGAGGTGGTCGCGCGCCCGTCGCTCCCGTGGCGGCCGGGCGCGCACGCCGTGCGCGGGCGCGCCGCCTCGGGGGAGGAGCTGTTCGCGCTCTCGTTCGACGCGACGCCGGTGTCCGATCGCGCGAACGCCGATCGCATCTTCGCGTTCGCGGTGCCGCTGGAACCGGCGCGGCGCGACCGGCTGGTCTCCCTCCACGCCGGCGGCACGCGGACGACGGAGCAGGTCGTGCGGCGCGGGCGCGGAGCGGGCGAATCACCGCGGGTGGCGCGCACGGATGCGTCGTCGTCGCGGCTGCGGTGGGATGCGGACGCCCATCCCGCCGCCCTGCTGCGCGAGATCGCTACGGGGCGGCTCCTCGGCATCGTGCGCGGCGGGGATGCGCGGCTCCCGCGCGGGACGGAGGTCGAGGTGATCCTCTCCGACGGCGTGCGCAGCGCCGTCTCGCGGCATCGCTGATCGCCACGCCCGGCGGTAGATTCGTCCGATCCACTGCCGGGAGGGAGCATGACGCCGGAGACGAATGCGTCCGAGTCGCTCGCCGACGCCATCAGGCGCGGGGACGCCGACGCGCTGCGTGCCGCGCTGGCCGCCGAGCCCTCGGCGGCGCGCCGGCGCGATGCCGGGCCGAGTGCCGTGCTGCAGGCGGTCTACCACGGCCGGCGCGAACTGATTCCGCTGCTCCTCCCCCACGTCGTCCTCGACGTGCACGAGGCGGCAGCGATCGGCGACGTCGAGCGGCTGCGCCAGCTCCTGACGAGCGACCGATCGCAGGTGCAGCGCGTGGCGGCGGACGGGTGGACGCCGCTCCATCTCGCCGCCTTCTTCGCCGACATGGCGACGGTCGCGCTGCTCCTCGCGCACGGGGGCGACGTCGCGGCGGTGTCGGCCAACGCGACGGCGAACACGCCGCTGCACGCGGCGATCGCCGGGCGTGGCGACCCGGGGGTGATCCGCGCCCTCGTCGATGCGGGTGCCGACGTGAACGCCCGCGGCGGCGCGGGGTGGACGCCGCTGCACCTCGCCGCGTCGCGCGGCGACGTCGCGCTCGTCGAGTACCTGCTCGCGCGCGGCGCACGCGCCGACGCGGCGGGCGACGACGGACGCACGGCGACGGAGATCGCCGAGGCGCGCGGGCACGCGGCGGCGGCCGCCCGCCTACGAACTGCGAGAACGGGAGATCGCGAGGAGTGACGACACGTCCGTGGGTGCTCGCCGAATCGAACTGGCGCACCGTGGCGAGCGAGCCATACGAGATCGCGGTGCTCCCCTGGGGAGCGACCGAAGCGCACAACTTCCACCTCCCGTACGCGACGGACACGATCCAGTGCGACGGCCTCGCCGCCGCGGCGGCGGAGCGGGCATGGTCGCGCGGCGCCCGGACGATCGTGCTCCCCACCGTGCCGTTCGGGGTCAACACGACGCAGCTCGACGTGAAGCTGTGCCTCAACCTCAACCCGAGCACGCAGGCGGCGGTGCTGCGCGACCTCGTCTCGGTCGTCGAGGGACACGGCATCCGCAAGCTCGTGATCTTCAACGGCCACGGCGGGAACGACTTCCGGCAGATCATCCGCGAGCTGCAGCCCGCGACCTCTGTCTTCCTCGCCTCGCTCGACTGGTACAAGGCGCTCGACGCGCGCCGCTACTTCGACGAGCCGGGGGACCATGCGGGAGAGCTGGAGACGAGCGTGATGCTCCATCTCGCGCCGGAGCTGGTGGCGCCGCTCGACACCGCGGGGCCGGGGACGGAGCGCCACTTCAAGGTGCGCGCGCTCCGCGAGCGCTGGGTGTGGGCGCCGCGCAAGTGGACGGAGGTCACCGCCGACACGGGGATCGGCGACCCGCGCGCGGCGACCGCCGACAAGGGGGCGCGCTACGTCGAGGATCTCACCGAGGCGCTCGCGTCGTTCCTCGTCGAGCTCGCGGCGGCGTCGCTGGACGACATGTACGAGTAGCGACCTTCATCCTGCGAGGAGCGACATGATCCTGAACCGCAACGTCTCGCGGCTCGAGGCGTTCAGCGACGCGATCTTCGGCTTCGCCGCGACGCTGCTCGTCGTCTCCCTCGAGCCGCCGGCGAGCTATCAGGAGCTCGTGGCGAACGTGCGCGGCTTCGCGGCGTTCGCGTTCAGCTTCGCCACGCTGGTGCTGCTGTGGGCAGTGCACAACGCCTACTTCCGCCGCTACGAGATCGAGGACGCGACGACGATCGTCCTCAACGCGGTCTTCCTGTTCGTCGTGGTCTTCTACGTCTATCCGCTGCGCTACGCGATGACGACGGCGACGGCCTACTTCCTCGGCGGCATCGTCCCCCTGCCGCTCGAGCCGCTGACGAACGCGCAGCTGGCGAACATGTTCGCGCTCTACGGCATCGGCTGGACGGCGGCCTTCGCCTGCGTCGCGCTCATGTACCTGCATGCCCGGCGCCGGCGCGACGTGCTCGGGCTCGACGACCTGGCAGCCTACGACGCGGGCACGCACGCCTGCCACTACGCGATGTTCGTGCTCGTCGGCCTCGTGTCCGTTGCGCTGGCGCTGGGCGAGGTCGGCGTGCGCTACGGCGTGCCGGGGCACGCGTACGTGCTGCTCGGCCCCTCCTGCTGGTGGAACGGCGCACGGCGCGCGCGCGGCCGCGCGGCCCGCGCGACGGCGGACGGCTCTCGCGCACCGGCGGCCGCGGCGGCGACGCTCACTTCCTGACGACGCGCCGCGCGCCGCGTCGACGGAGCAGTCAGCGCGCGAGCGCGCGCGCCGGCCACGTCGCCGATCGCGCCGCCGGCAGCAGCCCGCGTTCGGCGTACGCCGTCGCGACGGCGCGGATGCGATCGGCGAGCGCCGCCGCGTCGGGAACGTGCACGAACACCACGCGCTCGCCGCGGAAGGTGCGGATCTCGAGCACGCCGCTCCGGTCGAAGCCGTGCGGGACGACGGCGCGGACGGCGGCGATCGCCTCGTGCGCGATCTCGGTGACCTCGTACGGCGACTCCGCGCCGGGCGTCGCGCCGCGCCACCGCCACGCCGTCGGGGTGAAGCGCAGGACGCGATGGTGCGTGAGCACGAGCAGCTCCCCGTCCACGAGCCCTTCGCGCCGCAGCACGCACGACACGAGGCCGCACGCCACGCACGCGAGCCCCACGCCGGCCGTTGCCCCGAGCGCGACGCGCGCGAGCGGGGAGAGCGACATCGGCGCGAACGCGAGCACGGCGGCGAACGTCAGCGCCGCGAGCGCCAGCGGGAGGGCGAGCCGGCGCGCCGCCAGGCAGCGCACGCGCCGGGCCACCGGCTCGAGGTGCGCGGGCGCATGCATCAGGCGCCGCTCGTCGATCGCGAGCGGGAAGACGAAGCTTCGCGTGCGATAGCGCCGCACCGGTGCCCACTGATGCCCCGGCGGCGAGAGGTGCGCGTCGGAGTCGGTGTGCAGGAATTCGACCGGGATGGGCACCATGGCCGCGCCGTGTGCTGGGAGTCGCCTCGCAAGCTAGAGCGCGGCCGCGCGGCGCGAGTCCGGTGAAGCGCGCGGATCGTGCGGGAGCTTCTCCGACACGAGCGTCGCCGGCGGACCTCACGGCCGCTCGCGCGCGTGCTTGGCCTGGTAGAGCGCCGCGTCGGCGCGCTCGAGCGCCTCCGAGATCCCGTCCTCCAGCGTGCTGGTGCCGATGCTGGCGCGCACGGCGAAGGGGAGCGCGATCGACTGGAGCTCGAGCGCGGTGCGCAGCCGGTCGCCGAACTCCTCGACGCTCAGCGCGGAGCTCTCGAGAAGGAGGACGACGAACTCGTCCCCCGCCCAGCGCGCGACGATGTCGGATTCGCGCACGATGGAGCGCAGCGCATTCGCCATCGCGCGGATCGCGAGGTCGCCGCCGGCGTGTCCGTGCTCGTCGTTGATCGCCTTGAGGTCGTCGAGGTCGGCGAAGACGAGCGCCGTCTCGCGTCCGTAGCGGCGGGCGCGCGTCAGCTCCTGGTCGGCGAAGAGCATGAAGCCGCGGCGATTGTGCAGCCCGGTCAGCTCGTCGAGCAGCGCGAGGGAGCGGAGGTCGCGCTCCACGCGGAGCTGCTGCGTGACGTCGCGCGCGAGCACCACCGTCGCGGGGCGGTCGTGGTACCGGCACGGGCTCGCGGTGACCTCCACGTCCACGATGCCGCCGAGCGCCGTGCGCACCCGTCCACGAGCCCGGAGCACCGCGTCGGCGCGGTCGCCCTCCACCTCGGCGGGCGGGGCGAAGGCGACGCGCGACTCCTCGTCGGCGAAGCTCTCGATGTCGCGGCCGACCAGCTCCTCCTCGCGCGCGAGCGCGAGCATGCGCGCCGCGGCCGGGTTCGCGAACAGGATGCGCCCCTGCTCGTGCACGAGCACGGCGTCGGGCGAGAGGTCGAGCAGCTGGCGATAGCGATCCTCCGTCTCCCGCAGCGCGCGGGCGTGCCGCCGGGAGCCGATGCGGAGCGCCAGCAGGACGAGTCCGACCAGCACGAGGATCGTCCCCACGAGCCACCCGATCCGCGTCACGCCGAGGTCGGACCCCAGCTGCACGATGTCCTGCGCGGTGCGCGGGACGACCTGCCACACCACCGGGTCCTCGGGGTTGTCCTGGAAGGCGACGACGATGCCGGTGACGCGCACGCTGTCCGCGTCGCGGAGCGGCGCGAGCCGGATCCCGCCGCCGTGGTTCGCGTGGACCCACACGGTGACCTGCCCGGCGTGGTCCGGCCGCGTGCCCCGCAGCCGCATCCACTCCCCCCCTTCGGACCGTCCCAGGCCGGCGACCGCCCCCATCACCGTGACGAGCCGCCCCTCGATCGCCTTCGTCACCGGCATCTCGAGGGAGATCGGGATCGGCTCGACCTCGCGCCGCGTCCCCGGGACCACGCGCACCGCGGTCGCGAAGAGCTCGAGGCTCCCGCGATAGCCGCGCACGCTCCCCGTGGCCACCACGCTGTCCCCGGCGCGCACCGGCACGTCGAGCGACCGGGAGAAGACGCGGATGGCCCCCGTCCCGTCGTCGATCGAGATCTCCAGGGCGCTGCGCTGGAGCTGCCCCTGGCTCGCGGTGGCGCGCCCCGCGATCGTCATCGTGTCCGAGGTGGGCTGCGCGGTGCGCAGCGCCTCGGCGATGGTGACCGGAGTGCGGCGCGGCGCCTCGGCGGCGCGCTGCGGCGTGGGCGCCTGCAGCACGACGAGGGCGAGCAGTGTGGCGAGCTGGACCGGCATGTGGGGGCGGGAGGCGGTGGGCCAACATACCGCGTTCAGCCCGCCTGAGCAAAGAATCGCTCGGGCTCCGTGGGCGCTTTACAGGGAGCGGGTGGGCGTGGCACCATACGACGCATCGATTCTCGCGCCGTGATGACTCGCTCTCGACCGTCGCTGCTCGCGCTGTCGCTCCTCCTGCCGCTCCTCGCGACACGGCTCGACGCCCAGGGAGGGACGCCCGCCACGTCCGTCGCTGCGCGCGACGGTGCGCCGCCCGCCGCGGACGACTCGCTCGTCCTCGAGTCGCACCTCTGGCGCAACTTCCAGCCGACGACGGGGACGCCCGACACGGCGCTGACCGCACTCCTGCGCGTGAGCGCGGCGAGTCGCCGCCCCATGCCGGCGGGGATGCGGCTGGAACGCGCGGAGCTGACCTCCGGCGCGCGCCGCTGGGCGGTGACGCTCGATCCGGCCAAGGCGACGCACGAGGGGGAGGCGATGGAGCTGCTCGTGCGCGGCGGCCCGCCCTGGCCCATCGGCGCGACGGTGGACGTGACCGTCCTGCTCCGCGACGCGCGCGGCCGCACGCAGCAGCTCCGCTCGCGTGCGCAGCCGATCCGCCGGCTCGACTGAGCGCGTGGCCTAGCACAACTCCTGCTGGCTCGCCGATCCGCCTCGACCCACCACGCACCACCCAAGGAGAACGCATGCGCATCGAGCGTGGCGCGCTCGCGCTGACCTTCGTCGCCGGGATCGGCGTCGGGATCGGCGTCGGCGTCGCCGGACGGACCACCATCACCCCGGCGTACGCCGAACCACCGAGCCTCTCCACGCCATCCGCTTCCCAGCCGCAGGAGGAGGAGACGGTCATCCGCGTCGCCCGGCAGGCCACCCCGTCGGTCGTCAGCGTCTCGCGGCAGGGGGGGAGCGGCTCCGGCGTCTTCATCCGCCGCGACGGTGTGCTGCTCACGAACGCGCACGTCGTCGGCAACGCCCGCTCCGTCACCGTGCGCCTCGCCGACGGCCGCCGCTTCACCGGCACCGTCGCGGGGCGCGACCCGACGATGGACATCGCCGTCGTGCGCATCCCGCTCAACGACGCCCCCGTCGCCCCCATCGGCGACTCCGACCGCCTCCAGGTCGGCCAGATGGCGATCGCGATCGGCAACCCGCTCGGCCTCGAGCGGACGGTGACGACCGGCGTCGTGAGCGCGATCAACCGGAGCCCGCGCGGCCTCGAGCTCGGTGGACTGATCCAGACCGACGCCGCCATCAACCCGGGGAACTCCGGCGGCCCACTGTTCGATTCGCGCGGCAACGTCATCGGCATCAACACCGCGATCTTCTCGACCACCGGCGGCAACGTCGGCCTCGGCTTCGCGATCCCGATCAACATGGCGAAGGACATCGCCGAGCAGGTGCTGACGACGGGGCAGGTCCGCCGGGCGTTCCTCGGCGTCGTCTTCGCCGACATCGTCCCGGAGATGGCGGAGCGGCTGGGCTACCCGACGGAAGGGGCGGTGGTGGTGCAGGTGCAGCCCGGGTCGCCGGCGGCGCGTGGCGGGCTGCAGGAGAACGACATCATCACGCGCGTGAACGACACGCCGATCACGACGATGGGCGAGCTGCGCGCCGTGCTGCGCGGGCGCGAGCCCGGCGAGACGGTGCGGCTCACGATCAACCGCAACCGGCAGCCGCGCACGCTGACGGTCCGGCTCGGCCAGGCGCCGGTCGAGTGACGGATCGCGCTCGGCCGGGGAGCGAGACGTCGGCCCTCGCCCCGGCCGAGCTGGCAGCGCGGACGGCGCGGCTGGAGCGGCTCGCGCGCCTGATGGACCGCGCCGTCTCCGTCCCGGGGACACGGATCGGGTTCGGGATGGATCCGATCATCGGATTGATCCCCGGCGTCGGCGACGCGGTGGCGAGCGCCGTCGCCGTGTGGATCGTGCTCGAGGCGGCGCGGCTCGGGGTGCCGCAGGCCACCCTCCTCCGCATGCTCTCGAACGTCGCCGTGGACACCTTCGGCGGCACGGTGCCGATCGCGGGCGACCTGTGGGACGTCGCCTGGCGCGCGAACATGAAGAACGTCGCGCTGGTGCGTGCGCACGTCGAGTCGCCCGTCGCCGCCCGTCGCGCGAGCAAGCTGGTGGTCGCCGGCGTCGTCACCGGCGTCGTGCTGCTCGGCGCGGCGGCGATCGCGGTGAGCGTGTGGCTCGGGAGCTGGCTGGTGCGGGCGCTGCGCGGCCGCTAGCGCGCTCCCCGCCCCCGGTCGCCCGTCATCGGGTGCTCCTCCGGCAGCCGGCTCTCGCGCTGCTCGTCGCCCTTCTGGTCGGCACCGCGCGGCAGGACGGGATCGAGCTTGTCGCCGTGATACTTCCGCGTGTCGTCCTGCGGCTGCGCTTCGTCCCGCGTGCGCTCGCGATCGTCCTTGCGGCTCTCCGCCATCGTCGGCTCCTGAAGATGAAGGTGACCCTGCACATTCCGCGGGCCGTGGTGCAGGATGAAGGCCAGGCAGGGGGCGGCGAATGCCGACCTCGGCCGCCCTCGCGCTCGCGACCCGCTGATCTCCTCGCATGACCGACACCGAACGGCTCTACTACACCGACGCGCGGCTCCTCACCTTCACCGCGCGCGTCGTCGAGCGCGCGGACGACGGCCGCCGCCTCTATCTCGACCGCACGGCCTTCTATCCGACTTCCGGCGGGCAGCCGCACGATCTCGGCACCCTCGGCGGCGTCGCGGTCGTCGACGTGATCGACGAGGACCGGCGCATCGCGCACCTGCTCGCGGAGCCGCTGCCGGACGGTGCGGACGAGGTGACGGGGACGATCGACGCGGCGCGCCGGCACGACCACATGCAGCAGCACACGGGGCAGCACCTCCTCTCCGCGGTGCTGCACGAGCGGCACGGCTGGCGCACGATGAGCGTCCACTTCGGTGTGGAGGCGAGCACGGTGGACGTGGATGCGTCGCTCGACGCGGTCACGCCGGCGCTCATCGCCGAGGCGGAGCGGGAGTGCAACCGCATCGTGACGGAAGACCGGATCGTCGCCGTCAGCTTCGAGGAAGCCGGCGCGGCGGCGGGGCTGCGCAAGGCGTCGGAGCGCGAGGGGACGCTGCGCATCGTCACGATCGAAGGGATCGATCGGAGCGCGTGCGGCGGCACGCACGTGCGCGCGACGGGGGAGATCGGCGCCATCCTGCTGCGCCGCGTCGAGCGGGTGAAGCAGGGAACGCGGATCGAGTTTCTCTGCGGGATGCGCGCGGTCGCCCGCGCGCGGCGCGACTACGAGGCGCTCGCGGCGACGGCGAAGGCGCTCTCCATCGCGATCGACGACCTGCCCGCGACGGTCGCCGCGCTCCAGGAGCAGACGAAGGAGAGCGATCGCCGGCGTCGCGCGCTGGAGGCGGAGCTCGCGGCGATGCACGCGCACGCGCTGTACGACGCCACCCCGCCCGATCGTGCCGGTGTGCGCCGCGCCCTCGACCGGCGTGCCGTGCGTGCCGCCGAGGGAAAGGACGCGAGCGAGGCGATGCGGGCGAAGGCGCTCGCCTACGCGATGCGCGAGCGCGCCCTCTTCGTCGGCGTCGTGGACGTGGACGGCGGCGCCTCGTCGCTCGTCGTCGCCTGCTCCGACGATTCCGGCACCGACGCCGGCGCCGCCCTGCGCGACGCGCTCGCGACGGTGGGCGGCCGCGGCGGCGGCTCGTCGCGACTGGCCCAGGGGAGCGCGCCCTTCGAGCGCGTCAATGAAGTGCTGGTGGCGCTGGGGGTGAGGAGCTGACTGCAAACTGCTGCGTCCTGCGTCCTGCGTCAGGGGCGTCCCGAGGGTGTGAAGACGCAGCACGCAGGTCGCAGGACGAAGCTGTCACTTCCCGACCAACCCTTTCCCGCCTCCCGGTGTCTCATGGCCAAGACGGCTCGAGGGGGGCGCCGGCGCGGCGACGCTCGACCGGTGAGCGATAGATACGCAGCGCGAGTCCACGCGGGAGCGACCGCGGGGACTCGCACTCGTTCGTATCGTCGCACGCCTTCGCAGCGCCCCGAGGTCACCGCTGCCGCGCGAATCGCACGTCGCGGATGCGTCCCGCCGAGATGCCGAAGCCGGTGATGCGCCCCGCGGCGTCGCGGGTGAAGAGCACCGTGCCCTGCCCCGACGCGTCGAAGCCGTCGTGGAAGAGCGGGCGCAGCACGGTCACCGCCCGCGGACGCTGTCGCGCCACGAGCTTCCCGTCCTCGACCGCGAGCGACATCCGCAGCTCAAGCTCGTCGCTGTAGTAGTCGCCGGCGTACGCCGCGAGCGCGCCCGCCGAGCTGTCGGCGGCGGGGCGCGGCACGAAGCGCGTGGTGTCGGCGCCCTGCAGGAGCAGCACCTCGTCCACCCGTCCCTGCGCCACGCGATAGGCGAGCTCGCCGACGTTGCCGACGCGGAAGCGGTCGGGCGCGATCGCCGTCATCGGCATGGTGCTCGGGCGCACCGTCGTGAGCCGTCCGTCCCGCACGATCGCCTGGACGACCTGTCCGGTGCGCGGCGCGTGGAAGGTCCCCGCGTAGCGCGCGAGCTCGGACGCCGGCAGCGCGATCGCGGAGGCGCCGGACTGCGCGGCCGTCGTCGGCGACGACGGCCCGAGGAGCTGCGCGGCGATCTGCGTCCCCAGCGCCGTCGGGTTCGCGCCGCCGGTGTTGCACAGCACCGCGATCGACAGCCGCTCGGCGGGATAGCGCACCAGCCACGTGCGGTAGCCGGCGGTCGCGCCGCTGTGCGAGACGGTGCGCCGGCCGCCGGCCGAGTCCACGCCGAGCCCCAGCGCGTAGCCGATCGTCCGGCCGTTGCGCAGGCGCATCGGCGTCTCGAGCGCCTGCACGAGCGCGCGGCCGCCCACCTCGGGCTTCGGGTCGTCGAGGAAGGCGTTCCAGCGCAGCAGGTCGTCGATCGTCGTCAGCAAGCCGCCGTTGCCGTGCACGTTCGTGAACGGCATGTCCTGCCGGAAGCCGACCTGCGGCGTGCCGGCGTACGCCGTCGCCCGGTTCTTCACGACGCGCGTGAAGTCGTCGCGCCAGCGCGTGTGCGTCATCCCGAGCGGGCGGAAGAGGCGCTCCTCGCTGAATTGCGCGAAGCTCTTGCCGCTCACGCGCTGCACGATGATCGCCGCGAGCGCGTAGCCGGTGTTGCTGTAGAGGTACTCGGTGCCGGGGGCGAAGTTGAGCGCCTGCTGCCGCGACACGAGATCCAGGATCGTGTCGAAGGTGTGGACCTGCCGCCCCGGCCCGTTCCCCGTGAGCCCCAGCAGCCCCCACTGGTCGCGCAGCCCGCTCGTGTGCGTCAGCAGGTGGCGCACGGTGATCGGCTCGCCGAAGTCGGGGACTTCGGGGAGATGCTTCCTGACGTCGTCGTCGAGGGCGAGCTTGCCCTCCTGCACCAGGAGCATCACCGCCGCCGCGGTGAACTGCTTCGCCACCGAGCCGCTCTCGAAGATCGTCTCCGGCGTGTTCGGCACGTCGTACTCGAGGTTCGCCATCCCGTACGCGCGCGTGAGCACGGGCGTGCCGTTCCGCGCCACGCCGACCGCGCACCCCGGCGACCGCGTGTTCGTCCACGCGAACGAACGGTCGATCGCGGTGACGACCGAGTCGGGGAGCTGCGTGACGCCCGCGCGCTGCGCGGCGACGACGGCGGGAGCCGCCATCAACAATGAGAGCACCCGCACGATTCGCACACGTCCCTCCGGCTCGAGGTTCACGACGTTCACACCACGATCGACATCGCGGCGCGCTCCACTGCAACTTCGAACCGATCGCCCCGCGCCACCAGCTCCCCGTCGGCGATCAGGTCGTCGGGGCGATCGAGCTCGATCACCGCGCTGGTGACGGGGAGGACGGTGAGCACCTCGGGCGGGATCGTCGTCCCCGACGACAGACGCTGGAGGTTCGCGACCAGCCGGGCGCGCGAGGTGGCCGGCACGACGCACAGCTCGAGCACCCCGTCGTCCGCGCGTCCTCCCGACGGCACCACGAGCCCGCCGCCGCACCGGCGGTGGTTCGTCACGAAGAGGGCGTGCGACGCGAGCTCGCGCTGCGCCTCGTGCGCCGAGCCGGGCTCGCGGTAGCGGAGGCGCATGCGATGCGTGATCCGCCGCCGGGCGAGGATCTCGTACGCCGCCGCGATGCGGTAGGACAGCCCGCCGAGCAGCTCCATCCCTCGCCGCACGAGCGCGCACGACGCCCGGGCGCGCGTCACGGCGAGGGCGCTCGCCGACACCAGCCCCGCGCCGGCGACGGTGAGGAAGCGGCGGCCGCCGACGACGCCGAGATCGACCGCGCGACGCCGCCCCTCGACGAGCCGGGCGGCCGCATCGCCGGGCGCCAGCGGCACCCCGAGCTCGTGCGCGAGATCGTTCGCCGTGCCGAGCGGGAGGATGCCCAGCGCCGCGGCGGTGCCGGCGAGGCCGTTGGCGACCGTGTGGATCGTCCCGTCCCCGCCGGCGGCGACGACCACCGCGCGGCCACGCTCCGCGGCCGCGCGCGCCGCGCGCTCCGCCTCCGCCGCCGAGTCGGGGAAGAGGATTTCCGCGTCCACCCGGCCGGCGAGTCGCGCGCGGACCTCGTCCAGCCAGCCGGGGCGGTCGGCGCGGCGCGCGCGACGGTTGACGAGCACGGTGACCGTGCCGGCGTGCAGCTCCATGCCGCGCGAACCTCGCAGGGGTGACGGGCACGAGAAGCTATCCGCTCGAGATTGGCTCGACCATTGCCAACCAGGACGATCTCGACGGGATCCACGACGCCAGCAGGTGCGACGATGCGAGGTTCGGGAATCGAAGTGGTCGGCGCGCCGTCACCGACGGCCGGCGCATGAGCGGACGCCCTGCCCCCATGGCGTCCGACCCGGCGGAGGCGAACGGTGCGGCCTTCGTGCGCCTGCTGCGCCTGTGGGTCGCCGCGCTCGCGACGCTGGCGCTCCTCGGGTGGTGCTCGGCACGCCAACCCTTCTATCGCCCCGCGCTGAGCGGCGCCGGGCTCGTCGTCCTCGCGGCCGCCGTCTGGTGGAGCGTGCACGCGAGCGCGCGGCGTGGCGATCGGCGGCGCCGGCGCTCGCGCCGCCGGGAGCAGCGACGACGGGAGTGACGCCGTCCGGGCCGAGGGCGTGCACAACTCCTGCACTCTGGCTCCTGGAACGACTCAGGAGTGCCCTCGAATGTCCAGACGGCCCGGACTCGTGCAGGAGGTCTCGCGCTACGTCATCGCGATCGTGCTCTCGCTCGGGATCGTCTCCCAGGTGCGTCGCGAGGAGCGGCAGCCGGCGCGCGGGGTGCCCAGCGTGCTCGCCCGGCCGAGTCGGGACACGGTCGTCGCGGGGGGCGAGGTCGAGCGCACGGCCGCCGAGGTCCGCAAGACGGTGAAGGAGACGCAGCAGGGGTTCCTCGGCTTCGACACCAACGTCTACCCCGGCGACGAGGCGATGCGGCAGTGGAAGGCGGAGTCGCCGTACGAGTGGGTCGGCTACTATCTCCCGGCCCCCTGCCACAAGGACGACTCGTGGTCCGGGAAGCGCGAGACGCTCGAGCGGATGGGGTGGGGGCTCGCCGTGATCTACGTCGGCCAGCAGGTGTGGAGCGGGCTCCCCTCCGAGTCGAGCATCAAGTACATCACGCGCGAGATCATGGAGGGGGGCACCCGGCGCACGATCCGCGAGCCCGCGGGTGCCAAGGCGTGCGCGGCCGCGCGCGTCAACGCGGAGCACGGCACGCGCGAGGCGGAGGACGCCATCGCCAAGACCGCCGCCGAAGGATTCCCGCGCGGCACGGTGATCTATCTCGACCTCGAGCGCGTGGAGGTGATCCCCGACCGGTTCCGGCAGTACTACATGGCGTGGGCGGACCGCGTCATCCAGGACGGCCGTTATCACGTCGGCGCGTACGTGCACTCGCACAACGCCGAGCAGATCTACAACGATCTCAAGAGCGTGCTGGCCAAGCGCGGCGTCGACGAGGAGCCGCACATGTGGATCGCGAAGGGGCGCGGCTTCAGCCCGGAGGCGATCCCCGAGGACGTCGGCCACGCGTTCGCGAGAGCGTGGCAGGGCGTGCTCGACGTGACGCGGCGCTATGCGGGGATCAAGCTTCCGATCGACGAGAACGTCTCCGACCGTCCCAACCCGTCGGCCCCGATCTCGACGACGCCGGAGCAGGCGCCGACGAACGCGGAGTGAGGCGCCGGCGCTCCTCTCCCGACGCGAGGCGGCGGTGCGGGCGGACGAGTTGCCCGGCTCGCCAGCGAGCGGTTATGAATATCGGAGGGTGGCTAGCTCCGGCGCGTGTCCGTGTCGCTGCGGGGGAGTCGCGCCTCGGCGCGACCGAGCGCACCCAGTCGGGTCGCCGGCGTGGCCTTCGCGCACAGCCGTTCGAGATCGACGGGCGGGAGGATCGCCCAGTCTCGTGGATAGCCCCCCAGGCGGCGGCGCTCCTGCCCGTCGTCGGATTCGAAGACCAGCCAGCCATCGCGGAACGATGCCTCGAGAAAATCGGCGCTGCCGCCCTGCGGCCAGACGCGGTCGACGTTCCAGGCACGCCACCCACGCCCGCTCGAATCCGTGAACGACACCAGCGCCATCTGCTCCCTCGACTCCCGCGGCGGTCTCGTGCTGTTCGGGGCAGGCCACATGCCACCACGACATGACTGACGGCGTTCGTACCGTGCTGCTGGTCGGCGCGACCGGTCTGGTCGGGCGGGAGTGCCTCCGGCTCCTCCTCGCCGACCCCGACGTGATGCGGCTCGTCGTCCTGACGCGGCGCCCGCTCCCGCTGGAGGTCGGCGCCGCCAAGCTCGATGCCCACGTCGTGGACTTCGCGCGGTTGGACGAGTACGCGGAGCTGTTCGCCGTCGACCAGATCATCTGCGCCCTGGGCACGACGATGCGCCGCGCCGGCTCGCGCGAGCGGTTCCGCGCCATCGACTACGGGCTCGTCCTGCGCATCGCCCAGCTCGGTGCCGCGCGGGGGGTCCGGCACTTCCTGCTCGTCAGCTCGCTGGGCGCCAGCGCCGAGTCCCGCGTCTTCTACAGCCGGGTGAAGGGGGAGCTGGAGGACGCCGTCCGTGCCCTCCCCTTCCGCTCGATCACCATCGTCCGCCCGTCGATCCTGCTCGGCAAGCGTGGGGAGCGGCGCGTCCGCGAGCAGATCGGCAAGCGGCTGGCTCGCCTCGCTCCCCGCCGCTACCGGCCGGTCGAGGCGAGCGTGGTCGCCGAACGGCTCGTGCACGAGGCGCAGCTCGACGCTCCGGGGATCCGGGTGATCGAGTCCACCGAGCTCAGGCGGCAGCGCCGCGCCGACGCGGCCCGCTGATGCGCGGCACCGTCCTGGTGTGGAGCGCCCTCTCGGGCGCGGTCGTGGCCGGAATCCTGGCGACGCTCGCGGTCGGCGCGGCGGCGGTGGTGTCGTCGGCGCTCCCGCTCCCCGACCCGCTCGCGCGCCTCCTCGACCGGCGCGGCGTCGTGCTCGCCGTCACCGTGGTCGCGGTCGCCCTCCTGATCGGCGCGACGCTGGGCTACCTCGAAGGGCGACTCAAGCTGAAATGAGACCGGCCCGGTCGGGATGATCCCGACCGGGCCGGTCTCGTCAGCCGAGGGCCGAGGGCCGTCGGCCGAGGGCTCAGAAGATGTACACCTTCGCCCCCACCGGGACGTTGTTGTAGAGCCACTCGATGTCTTCGTCGCGCAGGCGGATGCAGCCGTGCGTGGCCGCGCTGCCGATGGAGCTCTGGTGCGGCGTCCCGTGCAGCAGGTAGCCGTTGCCGAGGTCGAGGCGGTACT
>Ga0182741_1002068_pt1 | contig 24253 bp, 22 predicted proteins | sample eDN5th37CBELigOP_FD_128874 | JGI IMG/M metagenome (GOLD analysis project Ga0182741, IMG submission 128874) | Enriched Organic Plus compost microbial communities from Emeryville, California, USA - eDNA 5th pass 37_C BE-Lig OP (version 2) (version 2) ... | reverse complement strand
GAAGCGTTCGCCGCGTTCGCGTCGGACCTCGACAAGACCACCCGCGCCCAGCTCGATCGCGGCATGCGCACCGTGGAGGTGCTCAAGCAGCCGCAGTACGAGCCGATGCCGGTGGAGCAGCAGGTGATGATCATCTACGCGGTGACCAACGGCTTCCTCGACGATGTGCCGGTGGACGTGATCCGCGACTGGGAGCGCGGCTTCCACGCCTTCATGGCGGAGCAGTTCCCGCAGGTGGGCCAGCAGATCCGCGAGTCGAAGGTGCTCTCGAAGGAGACCGAGGGGGAGCTCAAGCGCGGCATCGAGGCGTTCAAGAGCCGCGAGAAGGCTTCGCGCGAATCCCGCAATGGCTAAGGGCCGGGAGCTCAAGGGCCGCATCAAGTCCGTGGAGGGTACGCGGAAGATCACGCGTACCATGGAGATGGTGGCCACCTCGAAGCTCAAGCGCGCGCAGGACCGCGTGGTCGGTGCGCGCCCCTACGCGGAAGCGCTCACCGGGGTGATCGCCGATCTCTACTCGCCGGCGCTGGCGGAGCGTTTCCCGCTCTTCCGGCAGCCCGCGCACGTTCGGCGCGCCGGAGTGGTGCTCATCACTTCCAACCGCGGTCTCGCCGGCGCGTTCAACGCCAACCTGATTCGCGAAGGGCGGCATCTCCTCGAACGGCTGCAGAAGGAGGGCGTCGAGACGGAGCTGCACGCGGTCGGCCGCAAGGGGCTCGGCTACTTCCGCTACATCGGAGCGCCGATAGCATCGTCGCGCACCGACATCGGCGACCGTCCCACCTCCGAGGAAGCGGCGCAGATCGTGGAGCCGCTGATGGCGGAATTCGTGGCCGGACGGCTCGATGCCGTGTACGTGGTCTACGCGCGCTACAACTCGCCGCTCTCCACGCCGCCGACCACCGAGCAGATCCTTCCCGTCACACCGCCGGAACGCTCTGCCAGCGCGAAGGATGGGAAGTTCGCCGGGCTCGCGCACGACTATCTCCTCTTCCCGAATGCGGAGGTGATCCTGCGCGAGCTGGTGCCGCTGTACGTGAGGAACGCGGTGTATCGCGCGCTGGTGGAGACGGCGGCGGGTTTCCAGGGCGCGCAGCGCACCGCGATGAAGAACGCGACCGACAACGCCGGCGAGATGTTGAACACGCTGCGCAGGACTTACAACCGCGCGCGCCAGGCGCAGATCACGCAGGAGATCGCGGAGATCGTGGGCGGCGCGGAAGCACTCTGATTTTCTGGCTCTGACTTACGGCACCGGCGCGGCTTGGCGCCACGAAGGTGCATTCACACTGACGCGATCCACACCATGGTAGAGCTGAACCACAACATCGGCAAAGTCATCCAGGTCATCGGACCGGTCATCGACGTGGAGTTCGAGGCCGAGCATCTCCCGGAGATCTACAACGCGCTCACGATCGACCAGACGCTCGAGAGTGGCTCGCGCGTGGACGTGGTGGTCGAGGTGCAGCAGCACATCGGCCGGAACCAGGTGCGCGCGGTGGCCATGTCGAGCACCGACGGCGTGCAGCGCGGGATGCCGGTGACCGACACCGGCGCACCGATCTCGGTGCCCGTGGGCAACCACGCGCTCGGCCGCATCCTCAACGTGCTCGGCCAGCCCGTGGACAACGGCCCGGCCATCCCGGCCGATTCACCGCGCTGGCCGATCCACCGGCCGAGCCCCGAGTTCGTGAACCTCGAGCCCAAGACCGAGATCTTCGAGACCGGCATCAAGGTGATCGACCTGATCGCTCCTTTCGTGAAGGGCGGCAAGATCGGCCTCTTCGGCGGCGCCGGCGTGGGGAAGACGGTCATCATCCAGGAGCTCATCAACAACGTGGCCAAGGGCCACGGCGGCCGCTCGGTGTTCTGCGGCGTGGGCGAGCGGACGCGCGAGGGGAACGATCTCTACCTCGAGATGAAGGAGTCGGGCGTCATCGATTCGGCTGCGCTCATCTATGGCCAGATGAACGAGCCGCCGGGCGCGCGCCTGCGCGTGGGCCTCACCGGCCTCACGGTGGCGGAGTACTTCCGCGACGTCGAAGGCCAGGACGTGCTCGTCTTCATCGACAACATCTTCCGCTTCACGCAGGCGGGCTCCGAGGTGTCGGCGCTCCTGGGCCGCATGCCGAGCGCCGTGGGTTACCAGCCCACGCTCGCCACGGAGATGGGCGATCTTCAGGAGCGGATCACCTCCACGAAGACCGGATCGATCACGTCGGTGCAGGCGATCTACGTTCCGGCCGACGACATCACCGACCCGGCTCCGGCCACGGCGTTCGCGCACCTCGACGCCACGATCGTGCTCTCTCGCGCGCTCACGGAGATCGGCATCTACCCCGCGGTGGATCCGCTGGCGTCGACGTCGCGAATCCTCGCCGCGCAGTACGTGGGCGATCGGCACTACAAGGCGGCCTTCGCGGTGCTGGGCATTCTCCAGCGCTACAAGGAGCTGCAGGACATCATCGCGATCCTCGGCATGGAGGAGCTCTCCGAGGACGACAAGCGGATCGTGGCGCGCGCCCGGCGCGTGCAGCGCTTCCTCTCGCAGCCCTTCGCGGTGGCGCAGCAGTTCACCGGTGTGGAAGGACGCTACGTGAAGCTCGAGGATACCGTGGAGTCGTTCGAGCGGGTGGTGTCGGGTGAGTTCGACGAGCTTCCGGAGCAGGCCTTCTACATGGTGGGCGGCATCCAGGAAGCGGTCGAGAAGGCCCGTACCCTCAAGGGGTGAGTGAGAGAGTGCTCAGCGTATCGGTAATCTCTCCGGAGGCCACGTTGTTCACCGGCGATGCGGAGTCGGTGGTCGCTCCGGCCTTCGACGGCGAGGTGGGAATTCTCACCGGCCACGCGCCGATGATCACGGCGCTCGGGCGCGGCACGCTCCGCGTACAGAACGCGGGGAGCGTACAGCAGTTCGATGTGAGCGGTGGCTTCCTGCAGGTGGTGGACAACCAGGTGCGAGTGGTGACCGAGCACGCGGAGCAGCACCGCTGACCGGGCGCGCTTTGGTCCGTCCGTAATTCACTCGCACGTACATTGCAATCCGAGTCGCGCGCCGTGGGGTGAGCCCTGCGGCGTGCGATTTCACGTCGAGCGGAGGGGATGCGGTGCCGCGTGGGTTGACGTTGGCGAGAGTGGGCTTGGCAGCGGCACTGGTGGCTCTCGGCGCGCGCTCGGCGCCGGCGCAGATGGTGGGCGTGCCGGTGCTGCAGAACGCCTTTCTCAACCCCGGTGTGACGTTCGGGGTCGACTTCGCCGCTGCTTCGGAGGCGCTGGTATACGGCGGCGCCGCGGCGTGGGTGCCGCGCAACGGCAAACTCCAGCTCAGCGGCGGCTTCGGCGTGCTGGTCCCGGATGGCGCTTCGGGACAGGCCACCTGGGGCGGCAGGGCCATGTTCCCGATCCCCGCCCTCAGCTCGCGTTCGCTCGGTGTGGGCGTCTTTGCCGGAGTGGGGGGGCTGAGCGCCGGCGGCGCCACTGAAACGCGCATTCCTCTGGGCGCGTCTGTTGGTTATCGTGCCATGCTCGGCAAGCGCCGCGTGGTATCGGCGTATCTGGCGCCTTTTGCCGATGTCTCGCGGCTCAAGCACGATTCCGTGAGTACTAAGAAGACGCTGTTCCGCCTTTCGCTGGGAGTGGATGTGGCGATCGCCAGCCAGTTGGGGCTGACGATCGGCTACGAGTGGGGAGCCCGGGCCCCCGAGGACAGCCCCGGGCCGGCTGGCGGCCTGTTCGGCGTCGGCCTTTCGTACGCGCTGCGCAAGCCGTGAGGCGGGCGCGCTGCCGCGCGTACGAACACCATCGAATCGTCGTCTTACCAAAGAAGAGGAGCGCACATGTCGAAGAGAACGACCAGTCTTGCCGCCGCGCTGTTCGCCGGCATCGCCACCATCTCGATCGCCGCTGACGCGAACGCGCAGGCCTGGCACTATCCGGCCTTCCAGCCGCCCACCATCGCCACGCGGGAGTTCAACTTCGCCATTGCCGGCGGCGGCGATTACGGCACGAGCGGCCTCTTCCAATGGCGCGAGGGGATCGGCCCCGACACGCACTTCTCGCTCGACGTCGGCTTCGCGGACCCCGACTACGCGGATGCCGGCTTCCTGATCGGCGGTGGACTCGGACAGCGCGTCATGCGCTCCACCCCCGACACGCCGATCGACGTGGTCCTCACGGGTGGCGTGTACGGCGAGTTCGGCAGCAACGTGAGCTTCGTCCGCATCCCGATCGGCGCCGTGGTCGGTCACAGGTTCCCGGTCGAAGGGAGCAAGCTCGCCATCACTCCGTATGTCCACCCGCGTATCTCGCTCGACGCCTGCGTCAGCGACTGCCATGGTCTCGGCACCAAGGCGAAGGTCAACTTCGACCTCGGCGCTGACTTCGAGGTGACGCCCAAGCTCTCCTTCCGCGGCGCCATCCTCATCGGCGGTGTGAGCAACGGTGACAGCCAGGCCGGCTTCGGCTTCGGCGCGGCCTTCCACCCGGGCAAGACGAGATAAGGGGGAGCAAGCAGCGCGCAGACGGCAGGGAGCAGCGAGCGGTTCCCGGAGACGGTGCCCTCGCCAGAGAGATGGTCCTTGGCTCTCTGCCGTCTGTCGTCTGCTTTCTTCCCGCCTTCCATGGGCCCGTATCTTGCGCCCCCATCCTCCAAAGGCATACACGGATGGCGGAATGGCCAGTACCTATTCGTCGTCGGCCAGCATCCTGGTCGTCGATGATGATCGCGATAGCGCGGTAATAGTTCGCGACCTGCTCGAGGCGCACGGGTACGCCGTGTACGTGGCCCACGACGGCGACGACGCGCTGACCATGTTCGACGAGATCCGGCCGGCGCTCGTGCTCCTCGACGTCATGATGCCGGGGCGCAGCGGCTGGGAGGTATGCCACGCCATGAAGCAGCACCCCACTCATGGCCGCAGCGTGCGCGTCGTGATGCTGACGGCGCTCAGCGCCTGGAACGACAAACAGGCCGCGATCCAGACCGGGGCCGACGACTACGTGACCAAGCCGGTGGATCTCCCCGGTCTGCTCGCGTGCGTGAAGCGGAACCTCGCACTAGTTGGACCGCCGGTCTGATCCCGGCCTGACACCCCCAAGCGTGACGCCCTCGATCATCCTCACCGACAGCCGCGACCCCGATCTGGCTTCGGTGGCCGCGCGCGTGCCCGGCGGTCGAGCCGAGGTGCGGCCGTCCGCCGAGCTCGCCGCCGCGGTCGGTGAGCTGCATGGGGTGATGGCCGTGGTGGTGACGAGCCCCGATCCGGAGGTCGTGCGCGCGGTGGTGGAGCGTGGGAGGCTCTATCGCGTGCCGGTGATCGTGGCGTGCGAGTCGGAGCCGGCCTCCCGTCTCGCGGCCGACCTGCACGCCGACGAGTGGTACGTGCTGCCGGCCTCGGTGGATGAGATCGACCGGCGGCTGCGGACCGCGCGGTTCCGGGTGCGCGCCGCGGAAGTCGCCGAGGCGAACCGGCTGGAGCGCGTGGGATTCGAGTCGCTCCTCTTCGACACCACCACGCGTCTGCCGACGCTCCCGGTCATGATCGAGAGGACGCGCGCGCTCTTCAAGGAGCGCGGTGAGCTCGTGATCTTCTATCTGGACTTCATCCGCTTCGCGAAGATCGAGGAGATCTACGGCTGGGAGAAGCTGGACGATGTCCTGGGCACGACCGCCGAGGCGGTGCGCGACTTCATCGCTCGCGAGGACCTGGGCGACACGCGGATGATGCTCGGCTTCACTCACGACGACGACTTCATCTTCTTCTACATCCCCGAGCGCGACCGGCGCGGCACCACGGAGCACGAGATCACCGAGCTCGTACGGCGACTGCGCCGCTTCGTCGGGATGCGCCTGGAGGAGGAGCACGGCGAGGATGTAGCGGCGCTCTTCGACATCTTCGTCGGATCGGCGCACGTCTATCACGATCACAAGGTGCGGCTTGAGCGGCTAATCTACCGCGGTGTGCGCGAGGCCGCGCACACGGCGCGCAGCATCGAGCAGAGACAGCGTGCTCGCAAGGTGACCGACCTGAGGCGGCTGCTGCACGATCGCAGTCTGTATGTCGAGTACCACCCGATCTTCTCGGCCGAGTCGGGGCGCATCTTCGGCTACGAGGCGCTGGCGCGCGGAGTCGCCAGAACCCTTCGCAGTCCGGAAGTGATGTTCGAGGTCGCCGCCGATGCCGATCTCCTCTGGGAGTTGAGCCGCCTGTGCCGCGCGCGCGCGGTGGAGGGCGCGGCGGAGAAGCTCGGCGAGGGACAGCTCCTCTTCCTCAACGCCGATCCGCACGACTTCACCGATCCCACCTTCGGCAACTTCGAGTCGATCGATCCCCACCGCGTGGTCATCGAGATCACCGAGCGGACCGCGATAACCGACTACCCCGCCTTCCGCGGAAGATTGAACGCGCTGCGCGAGCGCGGCTTCCGCTTCGCGGTCGACGATGCGGGGAGCGGCTACGCGGGTCTCGGGTCGATAGCCAATCTGGAGCCGGATTTCATCAAGCTGGACATCTCGCTCATCAAGTCGATCGAGACGAACTTCATCAAGCAGAACCTCGTGGAGACCATGGTGGGCTTCGCGCGCGAGCAGGGTGCCATGGTGATCGCCGAGGGGATAGAGAGCGCGGCCGAGCTGGACACGGTGAAGCGGCTCGGCGTGCCGCTCGTGCAGGGCTTCTTCCTGCAGCCGCCGGCGGGGCAGCGCGGGAGCGAGCAGGCGAAGAACGGCGACCGGGCGGCGGCGCGCGCGGCTGCCCGCCGGATTCGCCAGGCCGGCACGCTGCGGCGCAGGAAGTAGGCGCGGGCGGCCACGCTCAGTCGAAGAGGAGCCGCTCCACGAGCGCGCTCGACCTCCCCGCCGCGCCCAGTCCCGACCGAACCACTTCGCGTGCACGCGCGCCGGCGTGATCGCGCGCTTCCCGATCGCCCAGCCACGTGGAGAGGAGCGCCGTGAGCTCCGCCGCGTCGCGCGCGGCTGCTCCAGCCGAGCCGGCGGTGAGGAGCCGCGCGTCGCGGTTGGCGCGGGAGCGCGGGCCAAAGGCCACCGGCGCGCCGAAGGCGGCCGGCTCCAGTACCGAGTGCAGGCCCGCCGCGTGGAATCCCCCGCCCACGTAAGCCGCATCGGCGAGGGCGTAGAGATCGCCCAGCACGCCCACGCGGTCCACGAGCACCACCTCCGCATCCGAGGAGGCAGGCGTCCCGAGCCGCGCGAGCGTGATGCCGTTCTCCGTGGCCCAGCGCTCGATGGGCTCCATGTGCACGCGCGTGGGCTCGTGCGGCGCGATCACCATGCGCGCGTCCCCAACCGCGCGGCGCAGCTCGAGCCACGCCGGGAGGAGCACCGCCTCATCGGACGGCCAGGTGGAGCCGGCGACCAGCGTCGGGCGTCTCGAGGCGAGCGGCGCGAGGAGCTCGCTCGCACGGTCCACCCTCGTGGCGCGCTCCCACACCTGGTCGTAGCGCGTGTCGCCCGTCACCGTGATCACGCTCCTCCGCACGCCGAGGCCCACCAGACGCTCGGCGTCCGCCTCGTCTATGGCGCCCACCGCATCGAGCAACGCGTACGCGTCGCGCAGGAGCGAGGCTGCCATCCCCCCGCGGCGCGACGACGTCTCGGCGAGCGTGGCGCTCGTGAGACCGAGGCGTACCCCGCGCGCCGCCGCCTCGCGCGCGAGCACGGGCCATACATCCAGCTTGCTGAACACGAGCGCCCGGGGCCGCAACGCGGCGAGCGCCGCGCGCGCGTCGCCCGGCGTGTCGAAGGGGAGATAATCGGTGAAGTCGGCGCCCAGCGACGCCGCGAAGCGCTCGGCGCTCGGCGAATAGTGGGTGTAGGCGATCTGCAGCTCGGGGTGCGAGGCGCGAAGGAGCTGGATCACCGGCCGCGCCTGGAGTCCTTCGCCCACCGAGGGCGCGTGCATCCAGAGGAGCAGGCGCCGGGGGTCGCGTTCCGAGCGCCCCCACTCCTCGTAGCGACGGCGGATGCCGCGCCGCGCGTGCAGCGTGCGGCGCGTCTTCCCGCCGCCGGCCGGTGCGAGGGCGGCGCCGAGACGCGCGAGCTCACCGAGCGCGCGGTATGGGAGGTGGATCAGGGCACGCGTGCGGTGCGTCACCCGCCGCCTAGTTGCCCTGACCCGACTTCTTGAGCTGCTCGTCGATGACCTGACGGAAGGCCTGGATCGGCTGCGCGCCGCTCAGCGCCTGGTCGCCGATGATGAAGGTGGGCGTGGCATTCACGCCGGACTCCTTCGCGCGGTCGATGTCGGCCTGGATGAGCGACTGCGTCTCGTGTCCGCCGACGCAGTCGCGGTACTTGCCGAGCTCCACGCCGGCGCTCGTAGCGAGCGAGTCGAAGAGCGTGCCCGGGTCCTGAAGCGACTCCCACTCCTGCTGCGTCTGGAAGAGCCCATCGTGCATCTGCCAGAAACGTCCCTGCGCGCCCGCGCACATCGCGGCCTCCGCGGCGGGCCAGGCGTTCCGGTGCCCGGGGATGGGGAAATTGATGTAGGCCAGCCGCGCCTTCCCGGTTTCCACGAACTCCTTGATGACGGCGGGATAGGTATTCTCGTGCCACGCGCGGCAGTAGGGGCACTGGAAGTCGCTGACTTCCACTATCCAGAGCGGCGCGTCTCCTTTGCCCTGGATGCGTGCCTGGTCGGCGCGCCGCTCGAGCGCCGTGTCGCCCGCGGTGGGGAGGGAATCGTGCGAGGCGGAGAGCAGGGCGCTCGCACTCTCTCCGCTCGGGGATGCGCCGTTGGAAGCGCCGCACGCGGCGAGCGGGAGCACGGCGGTGAGCACCGCGGCAATCGTCAATCTCACGAACGACATTGGTCCTCAGAAGTCGGAGTCGATGCGGCGCAGCGAGTTCGTACGCCGGTCGAGAATGTACGTGTGCCCACCATGCGAGACCAGCGCCGACGTGAACCCGAGGCCGCGCGCCAGGCCGAGCGCGCGCGGCTGCCCGGAGTCGAGAGTGAGCACGTAGACTCCTTCCGGGCCGGCCGCGGCGAAGATGCGCCCCTGGTCCATGGACACGTCGTAGACGAAGCGCGCCACGTTCCAGTTCGCGAAAGCTCGGGGATTGGCCGCATCGCTGACGTCGAAGAAGCGGATCCCCCGGTCGCCCATCGCCACCGCGACGGTGTCGCGGGCGAGAGCGAGCCGGCGCCCCGCGCCATCCAGCGGCACGGCGCCTACGGGCCCTGCCAGCGAGTCGTCCTCCATGCGATAGGCCCTGAGATCGCGCCCAGTCACGACCCAGACGAGCGAGCGCGTGGGATCGAGCTTCACATCGCGGGCGGCGCCTCCCTCGCCGAGCGCCACGCCGGGCCACACGCGCGTGGTGTCGAGCTGGAAGGGCGCGACCTCGAGCCGGTCGCTCACACCCACGACCACCTTCTCGTCGGATGCGGCGGCGGCGGAGACGTCGCCCCCGCGCACCAGGGCACCCGGTCCTCCATCGGGCGGAAAGAGGTACAGCCCCGAGGGGGAGCCGAGCGCGATCCAGCCCGAGGTTGGTGCGAGCGCTACGACCGACAGCCCGCGCAGCCCTCCGGCGCGGCGTGCCTGCGCCAGCATCTGGCTCGCCGCGCGAAAGAGCTCCACTCCCTCGCTACCCACCACCGCGATGCTCGAGTCGCTCACCGAGAGCGCCACGGGTATCCCTTCGAGGTCGGCGTGAGTGCTCGGGATGTCGATCGGAGCCACGCCCCGGTAGCGCTGCGCGTACGTGACGTCGTACTCGCGACCTATGAAATAGCCGAAGATCGCACCACCGGCGGCGCCGGCCACGATCACGCACTGGACGCCGAGGCACGATCCACCGAGGCTCGAGGAAGAGCTCCTCGCGAACACCACGCCGATGGTTCCGCCCACGAGCCCGCCCACTACCGCGAGGATTTTGGAACGAGGAGTGCGGTGGCCTGATCCGGAGCCGCTCTGCGCGTGAAGCGCGCACGCGGGCTGCGCCGTCGGGAGCGCGGCGGCGAACACCAGGACCAGGAGCGCGGACCTCGCGGCCGGATGTCTCATGCGGGAACTATAGCGAGACAGCTCTCCGCGTGGCAGCCGAGCCGATGCCTGGCGTCCCTTGACGCTTCTCGAAGCTCCCGGAGATGTTCCAGTGTCGCGTGCTCTCTGCCGGAGGGTTCTCCATGCGCCTCGTTCCGTTGGTCGCTCTGCTGCTCTGCGGTTGCTACGTGAATGTGCCGCTCAGTACCACGCCAGATCCAGGGGAGCGTGTCCACGTGCTCCTCACCGATCAGGGCTCGGTGGATCTCGCCCAGTACCTGGGCCGCAACGTCGCCAGCGTCGACGGCCGCCTCCTCGCGGGCAACGACAGTACGCTCACGCTCGCGGTGTCGCAGGTGAGTACCCGCTCCGGCGATGAGGATTACTGGAAGGGTGAGACGGTCGATCTGCCGCGCCATACCGTCGCCACGGTGCAGGGGCGCAAGCTCTCGCTCTGGCGCAGCGGCCTCATAGGCGGAGCGCTGGTTGGTGGGCTGGCGCTCATCGTGGGGAGCGGGATCAGCGGGAACGGCAGCGGGAGGCCGTCCACGCCGCCGCCGGCGCCGCGGTGACGAGCCGGCCTTTCCGATCTCCTGGCAGCGCTCGCGCACTGATGATCCCGCTCGCCTAGTACACGGCGAGCGAGGAGCGTGAGAGATCCGTCTGCAGCGTCCAGACGAGTCGCGTCCCCGCGCCAACGGTCACCGTGGGGCTCGCTATCGACTGCTCCGACCCTACCGGATCGGCGATGAGCTGGATGACCCCCAACTGGCCGAGCAGGTACGGCTCGATGGAGAAGTCCGTCGTCTTCGCCGCGGTGGCGGAGCCCAGCCGGCTGCGCTGTCCGTCGTGCACCACGTAGATGGTCACGTCGAGCCAGTTGTGATTCTCCACCCGCAGCGGCGTGGGGCCGGACGGCAGCGGCCGGCTCGCTTCCTTCGATCCTCTCGCGCACCCTGCCAGCAGAAGGCAGGAGATCGCAAGCGGCGACAGCCATTTCAGGGCGTGCGTCACATACTTCCCCGAGATGATGAGCTAACGTTTCCCTTCGATGTTAAATCATACCGCCGCTCTCCGGCCGTCAAGCAGAACCGCTTGATGAACGCTTCGGAGCGAGCGACCGGCCGGTGTCGCGCACGCGCTGGGAAGGGCGCGTGCGAGGGCACGTGCGAGGGCGCGTGCGAGGGCACGTGCGAGGGCACGTGCGAGGGCACGTGCGAGGGCACGTGCCTTGCACCGGGCTGGTCAATTGACTAACTAATCCCGCGCCGTGCATCATCCGTTCTTGTAACGGTCTACGGCGCGTGCTCGTCCTTTGGACGCCGTACCAGTCGCCGCGTCTTCACTGTTCCGCTGACGGACGCTCGTACCGCGGCCACATCGCAGTCCTGGAGGATTCATGCGCATGTTGCGATCGGGAGCGGTCTCCATCGCGATCACGCTCGGAGCGATGCTGACGGCTCAGCGCCCGCTTCGAGCGCAGCAGCAGGATCTGTATCCGGCTACCCTGCAATTCGGAACTGGTCTCATCGACATCCCGGTCGCCTGGGTATCCCCCAGCTCCGGCGACATCTGGGTGCAGACGTCCGCCAAGCGCATACCGTACGGTAGCGGCGACGCGTCGCTGAACCTGGCGTCCACCTGGAACACGAACCTCGCCATAGACACTCACTGGGCGCGCCGCTTCTCGCTCGGCGTCTCCGTGTACAGTCAGAACCCCGAGGTCGCGCTCTTCGGCCAGGCGCTCCTGGTGAGAGAGCAGCCCGACAGGGCGTGGCCTTCGGTGGCGGTCGGCTTCCGCAACCTCGGCACCCTGGATCACGAGGATCGTTTCCTCATCGGCCACGATGTGAGCTTCGACACCAACGGCGGCTCCAACGGCCAGGTCTCGCCGCACGCGCGCCACTTCCACACAGCGCCGTCGATATACGGCGCGGCGACCAAGTCCTTCATGGTGGGTGGCAGTGGCTCGGCCAGCTTCACGCTCGGCTTCGGCAGCGGCCTCTTTTACGACGACGGCGATCTGGGCCGCACGTACAACGACAAAGGCCAGATAGCCAGGGGACTCTTCCTCGGCGGCCGCTATGCGGTGCGCCCCACGGAGAACACGCGGATCGATCTCGTCGCGGAGAACAACGGCTGGGATTGGAACGCGGGTGTCGTGGCGAACTGGCGCGGCATCTCGCTCGGCGTTTACGCGACGGAGCTCGAAGAAGGAAGCAAGTCACCCTCCAAAGGGTCGCTCTACAATGTTTACAACTACACCAAGCTGAACGTCTCGCTGGGCTACAGCGCCAACGTCTTCGACATCGCGCGCGGCGTCGTGCTGCGCACCCGCGTCGGTGAGCTCGAGCGCGAGCGCGCCCGCCTGCGGGCCGAGGTCGAGTCGCGCGAGCGCCGGATGGCGGAGCTCGAGAGCGATCTGCGCGTGGCGCAGGCGGGCGAGCTGGCCGAGGTGGCCAGGCAGCGCCAGCAGCTCGAGGCGCAGATCCAGGCGGAGCGCGAGGCGATCAAGCGCGCGGAGGATCGGCTCAAGGCGCTGCAGTCGCCGGATCAGCCGCCCCGGCAGCCAGAGGATCGACAGCCGCCCACGCGCTAACCCGTGACCGAGAGGCGACGGATGTCAACGATGCATCGCTGCTCACTGATGGCGGCGCTCGCGTTCTGCATTGCGGCCCCGGCCCGGGCGCAGCAGAGCTACCCGCAAACACTCTACTGGGGATCGGGACTCGTAGACATCCCCGTGGCCTGGGTGTCGCCCATCTCGGGCGACTTCGCGCTCGGCTTCTCGGGCAAGACGATCGAAGGATCGAAGGTCTCGTCGGGGTTCAGCTTCGGCAACGGGTTGAACACCAACTCGGCGCTCTCGGTCGCCTTCCTCGGACGGGCCGAAGTGGGTCTGGCGTTCTATTCCGACAACCCGGAGTGGGGCTTCTTCGGCCGCGCGCTGATCCTCGATGAAGAGCGTTTCCGCGGGCGTGGCGGGCTGGCCGGCTGGGTGCCGAGCGTGGCCGTGGGGTTGCGCAACGTGGGTCCCTACTCGAAGATCGACCGCTTCTCGCTGGGCTACCGTATGGCGCCCGGCACCACGACGGATCCGAGCAGGCAGCACGTGGCCGATGCGCTGCACCAGGACTTCTCCACCAGCCAGACGGTCTATGGTGTGGCCACGAAGTCGTTCGTCCTTTCCGAGCTGAGCGAGTCGATGCCGCACATCGGGCTGAGCCTGTCGCTCGGTTACGGCAACGGGCTTTTCGAGGATGACGGCGGGCTGGGTGATTCGTACGCCAGGCACGCTACCGGCGGGCTCTTTGGCGGCGTGAAGATGGATGTGTTCCCCTCGCCACGCAGCGTTCTGTCGTTCATGGCCGAGAACAACGCCTGGGACTACAACTTGGGAGCCGTGCTCGACTATCGTGGTCTCATGGCCGGCGTGTACTGGACGGAGGTGGGGGCGGGAAGCTCGTCCGACGCCGCGCCGTTCCCGTACAACTACAACAAGTTCGCCTTCTCGGTCGGCTGGAGGAGCAACGCGCTGGCGCTCCTTCGTGGCGACGTGCTTCAGAAACGTGTGGCGGAGCTGGAGCGGGAACGGGAGACTCTGCTGGCGGAGCTCAGGACCCGCCAGACGCGGGTCGCCACGTTGCAACTCGAGATCGAGCGCTACCGGGCGCAGAATGTGCTGGATCTCGAGCAGCGGCGAGCACAGGCGGAGCAGGCGCTGAACGCCGAGCGCGAGGCGCTCCGCCGGATCGAGGAGCGGCTCCGGAAGCTCGAGGAAAGTATTCCGCCAGGTGAAACTCCGCAGCGGTGATAGGTCGGAGCCTCGCCGTCCCGTTTCTGGAAGAACCATCATGCGAATGACTCGTAGTCTGCGGCCACTCGTAGCAGCGCTATCCATTCTCACCTGGGGTGGAGGCGCTCTCGCTGCTCAGAATCCCGATACCACGCGCGCTGGGGCGAATACCGGCTCGGACACCAGCTCGATGTGGGAGAACCAGCGAGTCTACGAGGAGCGGCGTGCCCAGCTCGTGCAGCAGCTTCACGAGGCGCAGAGCGAGCTCAGCGAGCTGCGCAGCGACCGCGTCCGCGTGGAGGCGCGCGTCGACAACATCTTCGCGCAGACGCTCGAGCAGCGGGCGCGCACTCTGCTCATGAGCCCGGAGCAGAGCGCGCTCCTCCAGCTCGACAGCATGCTCGCCTCGGCGCAGAGCAGGATGCAGGATCAGCGCGACCGGATGCAGGCGCTCGGCGACGCCGTGCGGCGGCGCTCTGGTGCCGTGCTAGTCGTGCTCCTCGGTGCCGATTCTCTCCCCGACGGCGGACTGGGAGCGGTGCGGGTCGTTGTCGATTCGGCGGGGGCCATCGATCGCGGCTACTCGCCGCTCGCCATCGAAGCGCTCCAGCGCGGGGCGGTGGATGAGATCTACCGCGGCGAAGTTCTCCCCACCTCGCACGATGTGTGGATCATCGCCACCGTCGGTGGTCGCCAGGTGGAGCGCCGGGTGTCCGTGGCGGCGAAGGAGGGGATGGTCACCTACCTACAGTTCTCCGTACGTCAGGGACAGCTCGTGCCCAGTACGTGGACCAGCCGGGGTACGTCGCCATTCTGAAGTCGCGGTTGGAGGCGGCGACGCTCGCGCTGGCGACGCTGGCGCTGGCCGCGTGGATACCGCTCGCGGCGCAGTCCGGCGGTTCCGATGCGCACGTGGTGTCGGGGCTGCGAGTGGAGCTCCCTCCGCCCGACTCGAGCCAGAGGCGCGGTGTCGACGCCGAGCTTCGTATCGCGCTCTTCGACCTCGCGGCCAACCGTCCCCTCGCCGCGCTCGATCGTCTGGAGTGGCTGCGCTCTTCGAGTCTGGCGATGGAGCTCGACTCCGGCCGCGGCGCCGCGAGGGCGGCGGGTGCGAGGGCGGCGGGTGCGAGGGCGGCGGGTGCAGGGGAGGCGGCGCGGAGGTCGTCGCGGGCCGACCTGCTCTTCCTGCTCGCGGAGAGCTACAGCAGGCTCGGAATGGTGGGCTCGTTCCGCGAGGTCGCCGGAGCGCTGGAGCAGACACCGGGCGCCGAACGGTACGCGCCGGTGGTCGGCTCGCGGCTCATGCTCGACGCGTACAGGCGCGGCGACTTCGCGCGAGTGCGCGAGCTGGCCCGCTCGGTGCGCGCGGCCCCGGGCGGAGAGCTTCTCCCGCTGCCGAGTCTCCTGGATGGTCTCGCGGCGTACCAGCAGGGGCGCTACGCCGAGTCGCGCGCGGCCTTCGCCAGGGTGCGCGCCGAGGGCGGAGTGTACGCGCCCTACGCGCAGCTCATGGACGCGCTGGCGCAGATGGGCGGCGACACCACGCGCGCGCCCGAGGCGCTCGGCGCGCTGCACTCGCTCGCGCAGGTGGCCACCGGCGCGTTCGGCGACCACGTGCGGCTCATTGCCGCCGAGCTGGCGTACGAAAGCGGCCAGTACGAGTCGGCGGTGGCCAGCGCGCGCGGAGTGGGGGCGGGTACCGGGCTCGCGCCGCAGGCGCTGCTCGCACGCGGGTGGGCACTCTACCGCAACGGCGATCTCGCCGAGGCGCGATCGGCCTTCGCCGAGTTCGCGGCGAAGTATCCGCTGCTCCCCGAGCGCGACGAGGCGCGTCTGATGGCGGGCCAGGCGATGCTCGAGGGCGGCAATGCGGCGGGGGCCGAGGGCTACTTCCAGGCGATGGCCGACTCGGTGGCGCTGGAGCTCGCGGCGCTGCGCTCGCAGTCGCCCGCGCGGCTCTCGGAGGGGGCGCGCACCCTGGTGGCGGCGCGCGCGGCCGGAATCGCCTTCATGAGCTTCCCGCGCGATGGCAAGACGCTCGCATTCCCCGAGGGCTCCGCGGGCGACATCTCCACGATGCTCGCCGCGTTCCAGGGGAGCGAGATGCCGCCGGCGCGGGGCGGACCGCACATAGTATCGGTGGCCGACATCGAGCGGCGGCTGCAGACGGCCGAACCGAAGCTGGACGCGTCGTTCCCCCGGCGGCTGCTCTACACGCCGGCGGGCAAGGAGTCGGCGCAGTCGTACGCCGTTCGCGCGCAGCAGCTCGCCGACGCCGACGTTCGGGTGGCGCTCGCGGAGTACGGTGTGCACGAGCAGGTCGAGGCGAACCAGATGCGGATAGCGGCGCTGGAGGAGCTGCAGGTCATCGTGGCGCTGCACGAGAAGCGGCTGTCGAGCGACGCGGCGGTGGTCGCGGCCACGCGCGACTCGCTCGCCGCGATGCGGACGGTTCTCGCGCGCGGTCGCGAGCGCGTGAGGCAGGCGGTGCTCGCGCGGATCAGCGAGACGCAGAGCATGGCCGCCCGGAACCGCTTCATGATCGACAGCGTGCGCGGCTCGCTCGAGGGCAATCTGGCTGCTGACGACGCCGAGACGCTCGGCCTGGAGGCGCAGACCGCCGCGAGCTTCGACCAGCTCGCGTCGCTCGTACGCGGCGGGTTGGACGCGCTGGTGCAGCGCCACCCGGTCTTCGCCACGGCCGACTCGATCGCCGGACGGCTGCGCGCCGCCGACTCGCTGCACCGGCAGGTGCGCTCGGTGCTCGCCGCCGATTCGGTGGCGGCGGGATCTCTGCTGGCGGAGCTGCGCGCGGCGGAATCGGCGAGGACCACCGCGGCGCGCGACGCGCTCGCGGCCGCCCAGCAGGAACGCGCTGCAGCGGAGCGCGAGCTGGTGGCGCTCCTGGATGCCGATCTCCGCACGCGCGCGCTGTCGCTCGCCGGCGAGCTGCAGCGCGACCGCGAGGCCGCCGAGTATGGCTCGGCCAATGCCGCCTTCTTCCGCGCGATCGAGCCTGCCGGAGGCACCGAGGCGCGGTCGGGCGCGGGGGAGGGGGAGCGGACGCCATGAAGAGCTGGCGCATGGCGCTTCTCGCGGCGCTCGCGGCGGCCACGCCGGTGCTGGCGACCGCGCAGGATACCGTGTATCGCGCGGTCGCCAGCACCGGAGGAGTCGATGACCCCGCCCGGCGCACGGCGATAGACAAGCTGTCCGCGTTCATCGCGCGCTATCCGGAGAGCCCGCTGCGCGCGAACGCGCTCTATCAATTGGGCGAGCTGCTCGTTCGGCGCGCCGACGACGCCTTCGCGGCGGCGCAGCGTACGGGTGGCGCCGGCGCGCCCGATCGCCCCGATTATTCGGCGGCCATCGCCCGCTACGAGGAGCTCGCGGCCGGTTATCCGGATTTCGCGCACGCCGATGCCGCGGCGTACACGCTCGGCACACTGTACGCGAGCGACCAGCGCTTCGAGCTCGCGGCCGCGATGTTCGAGCGCGTGACGGCGATGACCGGATCCGCGTACCGTGCGGAGTCGTTCTTCAGGCTCGGCGATGCGCGCTTCGAGATCGCCGCGCGCCAGCGCGGCGAGGCGCGCAAAGCCTCGTTCGTGAACGCGGCGAAGGCATACGAGAGCGCCGCCGCGGCCGCCGATCCGCCGCGCAGCGGCGACATCTACTTCCTCTCGCTCTACAAGCTCGGCTGGTCGTACTACAACCAGGCCACGCGACCCGAACAGCCCGAGTACCGCAGCGCCGTGGACGTCTTCGGCCGGCTGGTGAGCGAGTACGACGCGCTCACGCCCGAGCAGCAGGCGCGGCTCGGGCTGCGGAGCGAGGCGATCGAGTACATGGCGGTGGCGCTCACGCAGGTGGGCGGCGCGGAGGCGGCCAACCGCTACTTCGCCGCCCACGGCGGCACGAGGTTCAAGCTCGCGGTGCTGCGCCGCCTCGCGGCCAGTCTGCGCGACCAGGGTGACTTCGGGAAGGCGGTGGATGCGTATCGCGCGGTGCTGGCGGAAGCACCCACCGATTCATCGGCGCTCGGCGTGCAGCGCGAGATAGTGGACATCTACCAGAACAGGATCCTCGAGCCGGAGCACGCGCAGGAGGCGCGTCTGGCGCTCGTGAACGACTTCGCGCCGGGCACCCCCTGGGCACGGGCCAACCCCGCGCTCGTGGATTCGGCCAACCGGGTACGCGAGGCGATGCTGCGCGAGAGCGCGCAGTACGAGCTGTCGCGCGCGCAGAGCGCGAAGGATCGCGGACGCTTCGGTACCGCCTCCAGCCTGTACGGCCGCTACATGAGCGAGTTCGGCGGTGCCGACAGCGCGCAGACGGCGAGCATGCTGTACGGCGAAGCGCTCTTCGGGAGCCGCGAGTACGCACGCGCCGGCTCCGCGTACACGCTCGCGGCGTACGGCGAGGGAGGCGACAGGGAGCTCGCCGCGCGCGCCGGACAGAACGCGATCGTCGCGTTCGACTCGGCCGTGGTCAGGAACCAGAGCGACCGCGCGCTGCAGGACTCGCTCTTCGCGGCGGTGGATCGCTACGTGGAGAGCTTCCCCCAGGGCCCGGCCGCGAAGACCGCGCTGATCGAGAAGGGGAAGCGTGCCTCGGCGTCCGATCGCTGGGACGTGGTGGCGTCCACCTTCCGCACCTACGCGGAGCGCTTTCCGGACGACGCGTATACTCCCACCGCGCAGAAGCTGATCGGCGATGCGCTCTACAAGCAGGGGCAGTACGGCGATGCCCAGGCGCAGTGGGAGCGCGCTCAGGCTTCGGCGGTGGGAAGCGGCAAGCGCGCGCTGGCCGACTCCATCAACACGCTGCGTAACGCGGCAGCCGTGAGCTTCGGCGATTCGCTGGTGAAGGCTGGCGACTACGACCGTGCGGCGAAGGAGGTGTACGTGGCCTTCGCCGATCGGAACCCGTCTTCCAGCCTCGCTCCCGACGCGCTCCGCAACGCGATCGAGACCTACGTGATCGCCGACAGCGCGGCGCTGGCCCGAGGCGACAGCGGCGCGGCGCGCGGCGCGAGGGAGCAGGCGCTCACGCTCGCGAACCGGCTGGTGACGCAGTATCCGGACTACCAGTACCGTGTCCAGTACCAGTCGTTGCAGGCGACGCTCCTCGCCGGCCTCGGGAGGAACGACGAAGCGGTGAAGGCCCTCGATGCCCTCATCGCCGACAACCCGAAGTGGGAGGGGCGCGCCGACGCGATGGTGCGCCGCGCGGTGATGCTCGACTCGCTCGGCCAGCAGCGCGAAGCGGCGGCAGCGTACGAGGCGTTCTCCGTGGCCTATCCGAAGGACGCGCGCGCCGCCGATGCGCAGTACAACGCCGCGGTCACGTACATGCAGCTCCCCGACAGCACCAGCGCGGCGCGCGCCTACGGGGCGTTCGCATCGCGCTTCCCGAGGGATTCACGCGTGGGCCAGTCGCAGCAGCTTCGCGTGGCGCTCCTCGAGGCGTCCGGCGATTCCGCCACGGCGGAGAAGGAGCTGGCGCGCCTCTGCCAGAGGCCGAGCGCTGCGCTCGCGGCCCAGTGCGCCGCGCGCACTGGTGAGCGCGAGTTCCACGCGGGGAAGGCGCTCTTCGAACGCTACCAGCCGCTCGAGCTCGTGATCCCGCTGCGAGTCAACCTCACGCGCAAGGGCATCGAGCGCATCTCCGCACCCAAGCGCGAGCTGCTCACCACGATGTCCAGGCACTTCGAGCGCTCCATCGCCACCGGATCGCCCGAATGGCTTTCGGCTTCGTCGTACTACATGGGGCTCGCGCAGTGGGAGTACGGCGACTACCTGAAGAACGTGCAGCTCCCCGCCGACCTCACCGGCCCGCAGCTCTCGGCGGCGCAGGCGGGCTCGGCGCAGCAGGCGGAGCAGTATTACGAGGCCGCGCGGAAGACCTGGTCGGCGCTCGTGGAGAAGGCGGCGCGCGACAGCATCGCCAACTCCTGGATCGCCCGGGCGCGCAACGCGCTCGCCGGCAACATAGACCGCGCTCCGATCGAGGGCGACACGGTGCTGGTGCAGCCGGCCGACACGAGCGATGGGCCGGGTGAGGTGCGCGATGAATAAGTTGGCGATGCTCGCGATTCGGGCGGCCGCTCCGGTAGCGGCGACCGCCGCGTGGCTGACGCTGCAGCCAGCGGTACTCCGCGCTCAGGCCGGTACCGAGCGCGCGGGCCAGGCCATCGTGATCCGCGCGCAGGTTCCCACGCCCCAGGTCATCACCGTGCGGCCGCGCACGGTGCCGGAGTACGGCCGCGAAGTCCTCGGTTCCGAGCAGCGCCAGCGCTCGTTCTGGGGATCGCTTCTCCCGGCGTACCAGCTAGTGATGCAGCGGCAGATAGATGGAAGCGATGCGCTCGACTCCACCGTGGCGGCGCTGGTCGCGGGAGCGCGCGGCGCACCCGCGGCCGGTGCCCGCGCGGCCGCAGGCGTCGATCCGGCCGCGCGGGCCGCGGAGATAGAGGCCGTGCGCCGGGAGATAGCCGAACGGCGCGCCCGGCTCGACTCGCTCGAGCGCGCGATACGCGGCGAGCAGGGACGCGAGAGCGCGGCGCGCGCCACCGAGCTGCCCGAGCGTCCGAAGCTGAGCGCCGCCGACTCCGCGGCGCGCGCGAGGGAGATCGATACCCTCTATCGGATGCTGGAGATCCACAGGGCGCGCCTCGATTCACTGGAGGCGGTGGTGCGCACGCTCGGGCGCCCGCGCGCGCGGCCCGACGGCGCGAACGCGCCGCGCGACAGCACGCGCTCGCCAAGATGAATACCTTTACCTTGCGAATCTACTGATGAGAGGACCTGCCTAGATGACGACCCTGCTCGAGTACTACCGCTCCGGTGGACCAGTGATGCACTTCATCCTCGTCGTGGCAGTGGCGGGGTTGGCGGTGTTCATCGAGCGCTTCTACACGATCGTTATCCGCTCGAAGATCAACGGCCGCGCTTTCATCGAGCGCGTCATCCAGCTCGTGCGCGCCGGCCGTATCGACGAGGCGATCAAGCTCTGTTCGCAGTCGAACGCGGTCCTCCCCGACATGGGGCTGATCATCCTGCGCAGCCGCAGCCGCGACGAGGCGGATCTGCAGAACGTGGCCGATGCCGCCGCGCTCAGCGTGCTCCCGCGCCTCACGCGCCGGCTCCACTACCTGCCCATGCTCGCCAACGTGGCCACGCTGATCGGCCTGCTCGGCACGATCTTCGGGCTGCGCGAGGCGTTCCAGTCGGTGTCGCTCGCGGCCGCCGCGGAGCGCTCGGCGGCGCTCGCATCGGGTATCGCGATCGCCCTCAACGCCACGGGCTTCGGGCTCATAACCGCCGTCCCCCTCTCGGTGGCGCACGCGTATCTGGTGAGCCAGGCGGAGGGGATCATCGAGCAGGTGGACGAGTTCCAGGTGCGCCTGATCAACGCTCTCATAGACCGGCCCGACGTCCGGCTGGGCGCGCGCTGAGCGTGCGCGAAGCCGGCAAGCCGCCAGCGGGTACCTGACGAGCCATGGCGTCGCTATTCCACCGCTCCAAGCTGAGGCGCGCGGAGAGAGCGCCGGTCACGGCGCACGGGAACATCAACCTCGTGCCGCTGGTCGACATCCTCACATCCATCGTGTTCTTCAGCCTCCTCACCTACCAGGGCGCGGCACTGGCGGCGCTCACTTCCTTCGACCTCGCGCTCCCCCCCGTGGTGGTGAGCACGCCGGAGCAGGCTTCGCAGGTGAAGTCGGAGCGGGATGTGCTGAACCTGTTGCTCGCCGTGCGGGTAGACAACACGAAGATGACCGTGGAGCACTCGGGCGGCGGTGGCTTCCGCAGCGAGATCCCGGGGCTCGGCCCGACGTCGCTCGACCAGTTGCAGACACTCGTGACGCAGATCGCCGCCCAGTATCCGCAGAACCACGATGTGCTCGTGATACCGTCGGATGACGTGAGCTACGACAACGTCATCCACGTGCTGGAGCGGCTGAAGATGGCGCGGTACTCGGGCATCTCGCTCGGTACGCGTGCCCGCGCCACGCGCGTGTCGACGGGCGGGAACGGAGGCGGCGCGTGAGCCGCGCGCGGGAGATGCGCGCGCAGCGGCGCGCGGCACAGTTCACGAAGTTCCGGATCACGGAGCTCAACCTCGTTCCGCTGGTGGACACCTTCGTGTCCATAGTGTTCTTCGCGCTCACCACCGCCACCGTGGGCGAGCTCTCGCCGGTGATGCCGGGGATCAGGCTCCCCGAAGCGCAGGCGGAGAGCGCGGCGCACCAGCAGCTCACGCTCGGCATCGGGCCGCAGGTGACGCTGGGCGGGCACACGTTGATGTCCACCGTGGACGCGGCGCGCGCCCGCTCCGACGATGCCGCGCAGCCGCTGCTCATCCCGCCGCTGTACGAGGCGCTGCGCAAGGCGGCCGACTCCATTCGCGTGCAGAAGCGCGTGGAGAAGGGCGCGCCGCTCGAGGTGCCGCTCGCCATTCAGGGCGACCGGAGCATGCGCTACGACCTCCTCGCCCGCGTGATGCAGACCGCGCGGCTGGCGGGATTCAGGAATCTGTCACTGCAGGTGACGCGCACCGCGAGCAGCGCGGCTCCGGCGGAGGCAGCGCAGTAGCATGGCCGGGCAGCGCAGGTTCGCTCGGCGGCGCGTCGCTGCGGCGGGAGGGCGCGGGTCGCTGGACGACACGGCGTTCACGCGCAACATGCGCTTCGAGTTCGCCGACGCCGAAGGGCGCGCGATCCTCAACTCGTGGCTCATCGCCATCGGCCTGGGACTCCTCTGGCTCGCGCTCGTGCTCTTCCTTCCGGCCGTTCCGCCGGCCATCTCGCTCATGCGCCCCGAGGAGACGGGGCCGATCGAGGTGAAGTTCGAGGATCTCACTCCGCCAACCGGCGAGACTGGTGGCGCGCCCGCGGAACCGGTGGCGACGCCGTCGCCGGCGGCGCGGCCCTCCGGCGGCGGCCGCGCCTCCGGAAACCGCGACGACACGCAGGCCATAGGCGATGCCTTCGGCGGCGCGTCCACCAACGCCAGCGGTGGCGGGATGGTGGGTGACGTATCGAACGTGCTGCGCGGCGTCGACGTGAACTCGGGCGCGGGCGCCACGCCGGGCGCCGACGCCGGCAAGGCGGTCATCGGCTACGGGCAGGGCGGCCAGGGCTCGCGCACGCCGGGGCGCGGGGGGCTCGGAACTGGCCTCGACAGCGCGGCCGGCGGCGGAGGGCTCGGTGGCGTGGGCGGCGGCGGGAGCGTGGGCTTCGCGACCGTGCGCGTGGCGCCCCCGAGCGTGATCCATGCGGAGAAGGCGAGCGGACCCGGACGCAACGTGGCGGAGCTGGGCAGCTACGTGCGCGGCCGCCAGTCGCAGCTCCAGTTCTGCTACCAGGAGTTCGGGCTCAAGGTGAACCCCCAGCTCGCCGGCACCGTAGGGGTGGCGGTGGTGCTCACCGGTGCGGGAAAGGTCACCGGCGCGGACATCACGCGCCGCACCTGGTCGGGGCCGGGCTCCGCCGAGGCCGAACGCTGCATCCGCGAGCGCGTGATGGGATGGAGCTTCCCGCCATCGGATCAGGGAGGGGGCACCTATAGCTTTTCATTCGTATTCAGCAAGTGATGCCGGCCGGCCCCGGCGACGGCCCCGGCGGCGGGACCGTCGCGTTGGAATCACGGGCTCGCGACTCCACCCATCTCGGACGAGGAGAATCAACAGAAGGTGATGCTCAGCGTGTTGCGCGCCCTAGGCGCCCTCTCACTTCTTCTCCAGACGCCGCAGCTCCCGCAGCCGCGGGGCTACATCAACGACTTCGCCGACGTCATCCCCGCCGCCAACGAGCAGCACATGCAGCGGATCATCGACGACGTGCGGGCGAAGTCCGGTGGCGAGATCGTGGTGGTGACGCTCCCCGATCTCGGGCAGACCGATCCCGCCACGATGACGCTCCAGATCGGGCGGCAGTGGCAGGTGGGGAAGCTGGGGAAGCCGGGCGACGCCACGCGCAACACCGGCGTCATCATCCTCGTGGTTCCCAAGGAAACCAGCTCCGACGGACGCGGGCACTGCTGGATCGGCGTGGGCTACGGCGCCGAAGGATTCATCACCGACGCGATGTCGGGGTCGATGTGCCGCGGCGTCACGCCGCTCTTCATGCAGCGGCAGTACGGCCCCGCCATCGATGAGCTCACCGCCGAAGTGGCCGAGCGCTTCGCCGGCGAGTTCGGTTTCACCGTGGACACCACGCTGGTCCCGCAGCTTCGGCAGCGCCGCCCGGGGTCGGGCGGCTGGAACGTGTCGCCGGCGCTCGTCTTCGCGCTTTTCATCATCACGATCATCGTGCTGAACGCGCTCGCGAGGAGCGGGCGCGGATGTGGCGGCGGCGGCTGCCTGCCGATCTTCATCCCGATGGGCGGCGGCGGATACCGTGGTGGCGGCTGGGGTGGTGGTGGCTGGGGCGGGGGAGGCTTC
>Ga0182741_1002067_pt1 | contig 24260 bp, 20 predicted proteins | sample eDN5th37CBELigOP_FD_128874 | JGI IMG/M metagenome (GOLD analysis project Ga0182741, IMG submission 128874) | Enriched Organic Plus compost microbial communities from Emeryville, California, USA - eDNA 5th pass 37_C BE-Lig OP (version 2) (version 2) ... | reverse complement strand
GTCCGAGTCGGCGCGCCTCGTCGTCGGGGACGTCGAGGACGAGACGGAGCAGCGCCGTGGAGAAGACCTTCCCCTGCGCGTCGGTCTTGAGCGACAGCGTGCCGCCGCCGTCGAGCGCGCCGTGCAGCAGGAAGTTGAGCGCGCGGAGGTTCGGCAGCTCGAAGCGCTCGACGTCGCCGTGGATGACCCCGCGGAAGTGATCGCGCACGCGCTCGCGCGTCACCTCGCGCTCGAGGAGGGGATACCAGTCGGGGCGCAGGGCGATGAGGCCGACGTTGGCGGTGTCGCCCTTGTCGCCCGAGCGCGCGTGGGCGAGGTCGAGGAGCCGGACTTTCACGAGATCACCTCCACCGCGGTCGTGACGACCGACTTGTCCACGAGGGCCGGCCAGTAGGCCACGATCTCCTCCACCTTCGGCCGCCCGCCGGCGAAGCCGGTGACGCTGGGCGGGCCGTTGAGCACCAGCGGCGCGATCTCGCGGGTGAACCGCTCGACCGCTGCCCGATCGGCGCCGCGCACCCCGACGCGCAACTGCACTTCGGGAAGGTCTCCGGCCGCGCCGGCGAGCGGCCCGTGCGTCGCGGACGCGCCGACGAACTCGGTGAGCACGTGGTCGAACCGGAGCCCGAGCCGGTCGAGCCGCTCGCGCAGCACGCGGTCGGCGAGCTGCGCCTTCTCGAGGGCGTCGGGCCACGCATAGACGAGCGTCCCGACCGCCTTGTAGCCGGCGCGATACGCGATCGACACCTTCAGCTTGTCGGTCGCCTCGCGTCCCCGGATGCCGAACACGCGCACCCGGTTCGGTCCCGCCTGGTCGAGCTGGATGCTCGTGAAGTCGGCGACGACGTCGGGGGTGATGTACGCGCGCGGATCGCCCATCTCGTACACGAGCTGCTCGGTCACCGAGGGGACGTCGATGCGGCCGCCGGTGCCCGGGTGCTTGGTGACGACGAAGGTGCCATCGGCGGCCACTTCGACGATCGGATACCCGACGTCGGCGAGATCGGGGATGGTGCGCCAGTCGTGCAGACAGTTGCCGCCCGAGCACTGCGCGCCGCACTCGATGATGTGCCCGGCGATGATCCCGGCGGCGAGGCGATCCCACTCCGTCGCCCTCCACCCGAATTCGTGGCGCAGCGGCGCCATCGTGAGCGCGGTGTCCGTCGAGCGGCCGGTGACCACCACCTGCGCGCCGCGCGCGAGCGCCTCCACGATCGGCACCGACCCGATGTAGGCGTTGGCCGAGAGCACGCGGTCGCGCACGACGGAGAGCGGCTCGCCGGTGTCCATGTTCCGGAGCTCGTGCCCCTGCGCGATCAGCGCGTCCAGCCGCGGCAGGAGGTCGTCGCCCGTGACGACGCCGATGCGCAGGCGCCCCTCGGCGCCGTGGCGGCGCGCGACCTCGAGCAGCGCGCGCGCGCACGCCGGCGGATTGACGCCGCCCGCGTTGGCGACGACGCGCACCCCGCGCTCGAGAATGGCGGGGAGGACGCTCTCGATCGCGCCGACGAAGTCGCGGGCGTACCCCATCGCCGGGTCACGCTCCTTCTGCTTCTGCAGAATGGACATCGTGACCTCGGCGAGGTAGTCGAGCATCAGGTAGTCGATGGGACCGCCCTCCACCTGACGCCGGGGCGCATCCAGGGAGTCGCCCCAGAAGCCCTGGCCGGACGCGACGCGAACGATCTTCGACATGGGTCGTGAGTCGTGAGCTAGATGCCGTGGGGGAGGACGAACGCGCCGAGATGCGGGCCGTCGTTGTGGAGGGCGGCGCGCAGCGCCATCGCGAGCACCTCACGCGTGTCCTCGGGGTGCACGATCGCGTCGACGAAGCCGCGAGCGGCGGCGTAGCGCGCGTCGAGCTGGTGCTCATAGTCGGCGCGCATCTCCTCGACGCGGCGCATCACCTCCGGCGACGGCTCGCGCCCCTCGCGCCGCGCCCGCTCGAGCTCGGGGCCGTGCACCGCCTGCACCGCCGACTCCCCCTCCATCACCGCCATGCGCCCCGTGGGCCAGGTGAAGATGAAGTCGGGATCGAACCCCTGCCCGGCCATCGCGTAGTACCCCGCACCGGACGCGTGGTTGACGGTGAGCACGATCTTCGGCACGCGCGCGGTCGCCATCGCCTCCACGAAGCGCGCACCCGCGCGAATGATCCCCTCGTGCTCCGCCTCGGGGCCGACCATGAAGCCGGACACGTCCTGCACGAACAGCAGCGGGATCCGCTGGCGGTCGCACCGCTCGATGAAGAAGGCGACCTTCTCCGCGCTCTCGGCGTAGATGATCCCGCCGAAGCGCGGCTTCTCCCCCGCGCGCCCCCTGACCAGCCCGCGCTGGTTCGCGATCACCCCGACCGGGATCCCGTCGATGCGCGCGTCGGCGCAGATCATCTCGCGCGCGAGCTGCCCCTGGAACTCGTCGAGCGCGCCGTCGTCCACGATCGCGCGGAGCAGCGCGTGCGCATCGTAGGACATGCGATGATCGGCCGGGAGCAGGTCGTAGAGCGCGGCGGCGTCCTGCACGGGCGAGGGGCGATGGCCGGGATCCGAGGGATGCTCCCACGGAATCATCGCCACCAGCTCGCGCAGCTTCGCCAGGCACTCCTCGTCGTTCTCGACCGCGTAGTGCGCGACGCCGCTGATCTCCGTGTGCGTCACCGCCCCGCCCAGCGTCTCGCCGTCGATCGACTGTCCCGTCGCCCCCTTCACGAGATTCGGCCCGCCGAGCCCCATGAAGCTCGTCCCCTTCACCATCACGATCAGGTCGGAGAGCGCGGGGAGATAGGCGCCGCCGGCGATGCACGGCCCCATCACGGCGGCGAGCTGCGGCACCCGGAGATACCGCCGCATGATCGAGTTGTAGTAGAAGATGCGGCTCGCTCCGTACTGCCCCGGAAAGACGCCGCCCTGGTACGGGAGGTTCACCCCCGCCGAGTCGACGAGGTAGATGATCGGGACGCGGCAGCGCATCGCGATCTCCTGGGCGCGCAGGATCTTCCGGATCGTCTCGGGCCACCAGGAGCCCGCCTTGACCGTCGCGTCGTTGGCGACGATCACGACCTCGCGACCCTGAACGAGCCCCACCCCGGTCACGACGCCGGCGGCCGGCGCCTGCCCGTCGTACTGGTCGTAGGCGACGAACAGCCCGATCTCCAGGAAGCGCGACCCCGGATCGGTGAGCCGCGCGACGCGTTCGCGCGCGGTGAGCTTTCCCTGCGTGTGCTGCCGGTCGATCCGTTCGGGGCCGCCGCCGGACCGGAGTCGTTCCTCCAGCTGGCGCACCTCGTCGCCGAGCTGCCGCAGCCGTGCGCTCACGCGATCAGGCTTCCTGCCGCTGCCGCTCGGCGAACCACTGCTTGATGTAGTCCACGAGATCGCTGGTCGGCGTCCCGGGGCCGAACAGCTTCCCGACCCCCTGCCGCTGCAGCTCCTCGATGTCCTCCTTCGGGAGGATCCCGCCGCCGGTCAGCAGCACATCGTCGCGTCCGGCCTCGCGCAGCAGCTCCAGGACGCGCGGAAAGAGCGTCATGTGCGCGCCGCTGAGGATGGAGAGGCCGACCACGTCCACGTCCTCCTGAACGGCCGCGGTGGCGATCATCTCGGGCGTCTGGTGCAGGCCGGTGTAGATGACTTCCATGCCGGCGTCGCGGAGCGCGGCGGCGACGACCTTGGCGCCGCGATCGTGCCCGTCCAGCCCGGGCTTGGCGACGAGAACTCGAATGGGACGAGACATGTGGACAAAGCTAAGGACGGTGCGCGCCGGCCGGGAGTCGGGACGCGTGCCGCCCTGCGCGTGCGATCACTCCTTGCGCGCCACGAGCATCATCTCGCCCGACGTCCGCCGCAGGGGACGGTCGCGCCAGCCGTCGAAGGCCGCCTCGACGACGAGCCCCGCCTCGGCACAGAGCTCGGCCAGCCGCGTCGCGGTGTAGAGGCGGATCCGGTGCTCGCGTTCCCCGGAGACCGACGGGCCCTCGAACGTCGAGCGGATGGTGAGCACGCCGGACAGCGGGTCGAACGACCGCTCGTGCCCGATCATCGTCCCGTCGTTCGTCCTCCACCAGTCGCGCGCGAGGAAGCGGGCCACGACGCCGTCGCGGCTCCCCCCATGCCAGACGAGCGCGCCGCCGGGGCGAAGCACGCGCGCGAACTCCGCGATCACGCGCCGGTCATCGGCCGGATCGACGAAGAAGCCGAACGACGTGAAGAGATTGAGCACGGCATCGAACCGTCCGGTCCACCGCGCGGGGAGGCGGCGCATGTCGCCCCGGGTGTAGCGCAGCGTGCGCCCGGTCCCGCGCGCCTTCGCCCGGGCGATCAGGTCGGCGGAGTAGTCCAACCCGTCCACGTCCAGCCCCGCCTCCGCGAGGAGATGCGCGTGGCGCCCCTGGCCGCAGGGGCAGTCCAGCACGCGCGAGCCGGCCGGGAGCCCGAGAATCTCGAGTAGCCGGCCGACTTCCTTGCGGTCGTTGACGAGATCGAAGACCGGTTCGTACTCGAGGAGATAGTGGGCGTCGAAGTAGCTCTCCCACCAGTTCGCGGGTGTCGTCGACTTCTGCTTCACGCGGCGCTTGGGCATGGCGAATCATAGACGCCCACGCGCGCCGGTGTCAGGCGGCCCGCGTCTCCCCGCTTCCGAACTCGTGCTTCACCTCGTTGATGAGCCGTCGCACCTCGGGCTCCGCGAGCGCGTCGTTGCGCGCCGCCGCGAGGTACTCGCGCATGCGGGCCATCGGGATGCGTCCTCCCTTCGCGTCCGAGCCGAGGCTCCGGAGCAGCTCCATCAGCTCCTCGTGCGCCGACGTGTTGGGGTCGAACCCCTCGAGCCCCGCCACCTTCTGCTCCCGCCCCTGCAGGATCGGCGCGAGATCCCGGCGCGCCTCGTAGCTCGCGACGCGCTGGTCCTTCGCCCACTTCCGGTAGCGGGTCTTCCGCACGACGACCTCGCCGCGCCCCGTCTTCTGGAGGATCAGGTCGAAGGCGTGGGTGAACTTCTTGGGGGAGAGCGACGACTTCGCCCCCTCCTCGCCGTCGCCCGGCCGGTTTCCGACGAACCGCGTACGCTCCTCGGCCACCACATAGATGTTGACCCCGAGGGCGCTGACCCGCCGGATCAGCCGCGTCAGCTCCTTGGCGATGCGGGCCCAATCCGCCTGGGCACGTCCCTGATCGGCGATCGCGCGGCTGCGCGCGCCCCCCTGGAGCGCCTCGACCTGCGCGGCGGGCGAGGCGGAGGAGTTGTCGATTCCGAGCTGCGCCACCTTGGGATCGACGAACTGCGTGAGGCTGTCGATCAGCAGCGACCGGTACTGGGTGTACCAGCGCGGGTCGGTCGTGAACTCGTCCAGGAAGGCGAGGAGCGTCTCGAGGTCGGGGATCTTGTCGGGGCCCAGCCGCTTGAACCCCTCGAACCGCTCGTCGTTGAAGAGCCCGGCACTGACGTCCGAATCCACCACGATGAGCGGGCGCGGCAGGTTCTCGTAGGCATCGTGGCTCTTGCCGGTCTCGGGGCCACCCCAGACCTGGATCTTGGCACCCATGGCGAGCTGAGCGCTGTCCTCGACCTGGTCGAGGAAGCGGGGCGCGGGCGCCGACTGGCTTCGGGTCGTACTGGTCATGCGGTCATCCTCCCTCTTACGTCGCGAGCGGGCCGAACCACTCCAGATGGTTCGGCGTCTGTTCGGTGCTCGCGAAAGATAGGGCGGCGGGACCGCCGAGTCAAAGACGGCGATGGTCGGCGGCGCGGTCGCCCCCGACCGGAAGGTGAAACGGCGACGCGTCGCCGCGTCGCCGTTCCATCGCCTCGCACATCCGGAGCGCGCCCGAGCCGCTAGAAGAAGACCGGTTCCCGGTAGGCGCCGAACACCGTCTCCATCGCCGCCCGGATCTCGTAGAGCGTGCAGTAGGAGCGCGCGCACTCGAGCAGATGCGGCATGACGTTGGTGCCGTTGGCGCACGCCTCGCGCAGCGCCGCGAGGTTCCGGTCGCACGCCGCCTGGTCGCGGGAGGCGCGCAGCGCGGCGAGCCGCTCGTGCTGCGCCCGCGCCGTGTCCTCGCCCACCTTGAGCAGGGGGATCGAGAGCTCGGGCTCCTCGGTCACGAAATCGTTGACCCCGACGATGATCCGCCGGTGCTGCTCGATCTCCCACTGCTGGCGCGCCGCCGACTCCGCGATCTTGCGCTGGAACCACCCCTGCTCCAGCCCCTGCACGACGCCGCCGATCTCCTCGATCTCGCGGAAGATCTCCTCCGCCTCGCGCTCCAGCGTGTCCGTGAGCGCCTCGACGTAGTAGGAGCCGCCGAGGGGGTCCATGACGTTCGGGACACCCGTCTCGTAGGCGAGCACCTGCTGCGTCCGGAGCGCCACCTGCACCGCCTGCTCGGTGGGCAGGGCGAGCGTCTCGTCCATCGAGTTCGTGTGCAGCGACTGCGTGCCGCCGAGGACCGCGGCGAGCGCCTGATAGGCGACGCGCACGACGTTGTTCATCGGCTGCTGCGCGGTGAGCGTGACGCCCGCGGTCTGCGAGTGGAAGCGCATGACCCACGAGCGCGGGCTCTTCGCCCCGTACTTCTCGCGAAGGTGGCGCGCCCAGATGCGCCGCGCGGCGCGGAGCTTCGCGATCTCCTCGAAGAAGTCGTTGTGGATGTCCCAGAAGAAGCTGAGGCGCGGCGCGAAGTCGTCCACGTCGAGGCCGCGCTCGATCCCGCGCTCGACGTACGTGAAGCCGTCGGCGAGGGTGAACGCCAGCTCCTGCGCCGCCGTCGCGCCTGCCTCGCGGATGTGGTAGCCGGAGATGGAGATCGTGTTCCAGAGGGGCGCGTGCTTCGCCCCCCACTCGAAGCAGTCCACGATCAGGCGGAGCGCGGGCTCGATGGGATAGCACCACGCGTGCTGCGCCATGTACTCCTTGAGGATGTCGTTCTGGATCGTGCCGCGCAGCCTCTCGGAGGGGACCCCCTGCTTCTCCGCGGCCGCGATGTAGAACGCCCAGAGGATGATGGCGGGCCCGTTGATCGTCATCGACGTCGAGACCTGATCGAGCGGGATGCCGTCGAAGAGGATCTCCATGTCGGCGAGGCTCGAGATCGCGACGCCGGTCTTGCCGACCTCCCCTTCGGATCGGGGATGATCGGAGTCATAGCCCATCAGCGTCGGGAAGTCGAACGCGGTGCTCAGCCCCGTCTGGCCGTGCTCGAGGAGGAACTTGAAGCGGGCGTTGGTGTCGCGCGCGCTGCCGAAGCCGGCGAACTGCCGCATCGTCCACAGCTTGCCGCGATATCCGGTCGGGTGAATCCCGCGGGTGTACGGATAGCTCCCGGGCACCCCGAGCGACGTCGCGACCTCGGGGCTCACGTCGAGCGCGGTGTAGAGCGGCTCGACCTCGGCCTCGGAGTTCGTGAAGGCGATGTCGCGCACCGCGCCCGATTCGTAGCGCCGCCGCCAGGCGTCCACTTCCGCCCGCAGCCGCTCGAGCTCCTGCCGCTGCTCCGCGACGGTGTCGGTCAGATCCTGCATCGAAGTCATTGCGTCGTCCCCGTCAGAAGATCCGCACTGCGCGCCAGGAGCGCGTCGGCGACCGTGAATGGCGTGGAGGTCCCCGTCTCCACCGTCGGCAGCTGCGCGTCGAGCCAGGCGTTGGTCGCCGGGTCGGTCCAGAGCCGCGACCGCACCCGCTGTTCGACCACCTCCACGATGCGCTCGCGCAGCCGCCGCCGCCGGCGCTCGCCGAGCGTTCCGCTCGCTTCAAGATACGCGAAATGCCGTCCCACGGCGTCGACGACCTCCGCGATCCCCTCGCCTTTCGCGGCGACGCTGCGCAGCACGGGGGGCGTCCAGCCGGCGCTGCCGGCCCCGGACTCCCGCGCCCGCTCGCGCGCCGCGCGCGCCGGGTTCATCGCGAGCCGCTCCTCGCGCGTCATCGCGCGGCCGAGATCGACGCCGTGATGCGCGGGGACGTTCCGGAGGGCGTTGCCGTCGCGCATCCCGAGCATCACCTCCAGCTCGTTCCGCAGCCGGTCGGCGCCGGGGCGATCCGACTTGTTGACGACGAACACGTCCGCGATCTCCATGAGCCCCGCCTTGAGCGTCTGGATCGAGTCTCCCGATTCCGGAACGAGGACGACGACGCTCGTGTCGGCGGTCCGGGCGATGTCCAGCTCACTCTGCCCGACTCCCACGGTCTCGATCAGGATGCGGTCGATCCCGAAGGCGTCGAGGACGTCGCAGACCTCGCGCGTGGCGGCGGCGAGCCCGCCGAGCGACCCACGGGTCGCCATCGACCGGATGAACACCCCCGGATCGAGCGCCACCTGCTCCATGCGGATGCGGTCACCGAGGAGTGCGCCTCCCGTGAACGGCGACGTCGGATCGACGGCGACGATCCCCACGGTGAGCCCCTGGGCGCGGTAGGCAGCCGCGAGCTGGGTGGTCATCGTGCTCTTCCCCGCGCCCGGCGGACCGGTCAGCCCGATCCGCCAGCTCCGGCCGATGCGTGGATGCAGACGCCCGAGCAGCACGTCGAAGCCGGGGCGATGGTTCTCCACGATCGACACGGCGCGTGCCAGCGCGGCCTTCTTCCCCTCGTCGAAATCGGCGAGGAGGCGGTCGAGCGAGGAGGTGGGAGCGGAAGCCGTCACGAGGCGTTCGAACGGGGTGGAAGGCGCGCACGCCCGCGGCATGCGACACCTCACAAGATTACCCGTGCGCTCGTCGCCGGTGAACCCTCAGCGCCCGGAGCTCCCGACCGGCCCCGGCTCGTCATGCTCGTCGCGGATCTCGCCCACGAGCTCCTCCAGCACGTCCTCGAGCGTCACGAGGCCGACCGTCACGCCGGCGTCGCGCACGATCGCGAGGTGCCGCCGGTCGCGCAGCATCCGCACGAGCAGGTCGTCGCACGGCATCTCCGGCGTCGCGAACGCCATCTCCCGGATCGGCGGCATCCGCTCCCCGCTCGCGCCCAGCACGTCGAAGGCGTGCACCATCCCGACGACGCGATCCAGCGTCCCGTCGTAGATCGGCACCCGCGTGTAGCCGGCCTGCGCGATCGCCTCCGCCAGCGCGCGCGGCGGCGTGGAGGCATCGAGCGCGAAGATGCGCTCGCGCGGCGTCATCACGTCGGACACGCGCCTCTCACCGAACTGCACGACCCCGGTGATGATCGCGATCTCCCCGCGCTCTCCCACCCCCTCGAGCTCTCCCTCGCGCAGGAGATCCTGGAGCGCGTCGCGCTCGGCGGCGCCTGCCCGGCGGCCGCGCGCCTCCAGCGGGCGCGCGGCGAGACGAGAGACGGTGAGGACGGGCCACGCGAGGAGCTGCGCGACGCGCAGCACGGGGAGCGTCGCCGGCGCGACGACCGCCGCCCACCGCCGGGCGACCGCTCGCGCCGCGATCTGCCCGACCAGCAGTAGCGACGCGATGGTCGCCACGACCGAGAACGCGAACTTCCACCAGCGCGTGCCCTCCCACGTCGCGAGCGTCACGCCGAGGAGGACGACCACGAGCGCGACGACGGCGCTCGAGGCGGCGAGCAGGCGATGCGGCCGGTCGAGGAAGTCGAGCGCGGCGTCGGAACCGCGCAGCCGGCGTTCCGCCCAGTGGCGCAGCCAGATGCGGCTCACCGCGCGCACCGCCGTCCCCCCTGCCGTGAGGAGGGTGACGACGATGACGCCGATGAGGAGGAGCAGCGCGCGCGCATCCATCGTCGTCACCCCTCCGCGCCGAGCGACGCGGAATCGAGCCGCTCGAAGTACACGCGCTCGATGCGCCGCCGGCGCACCCGCTCGACGATGATCCGGAACCCGTCGCGCTCGAGCGCCTCGCCCGCGCGCGGCACGCGCCCGAAGAGGTGGTAGACCAGGCCGCCGACCGTCGTCACCCCCTCGGTCTCGAGCTCGATGCCCAGCAGCTCGCAGAGCTGGTCCACGTTCACGCGGCCGGACACCCAGTAGCGCCGCTGCTCCTCCTGCTCGACGGGCGGCTCCTCGTCGTCGTTCTCGTCGCGGATCTCGCCGACGATCTCCTCGAGGATGTCCTCGATCGTGACGAGTCCGGACGTCCCGCCGAACTCGTCGATCACGATCGCGATGTGCGTCCCCGACGTCTGGAAGTCGCGCAGCTGCGCGTCGAGCTTCTTCGTCGTCGGGATGAACGTCGCCTCGCGCACGAGACGCTGCCACCCGTGCTCCGGTTCCCGGCCGTCGATCACCACGGGGAGCAGGTCCTTCGCGTACAGGATGCCGATGACTTCGTCGGAGGTCTCGGCGTACACCGGCAGCCGTGCGCGTCCGGCGCTGCGCACGCGGGCGAGCACCTCGGCCCACGGGCTCTCGTGCTCGATGGCGACCATGTCCACGCGCGGCACCATCACCTCGCGCACCTCGGTCTCGCCGAGCGCGAACACGCCGTGCATGATCGCCTCCTCGCCGCTCGTCGATTCCGCTTCGGCGGCCACCACCTGCAGGAAGCGCTCGGCGCTCTCCTCACGCACCTGCTCGGGATCCTCCTGCGGAGGGAGCGCACGCTGGAGTGCCGCTTCCACGCGCCGGGCGAGCGCGGTCATCGGCCAGAGCGTCGTCTCGACCGCGCGGACGAAGGGCGCCATCCGTCGCCGGGCGACGTCGCCCAGCGCGTGACCGGCCGCGCGCGCCGCACCCTCGACCAGCGAGACCTCGACGAGCGCGAGCGCCAGCATCGCGAGGATGGACGCGCGCCCCGCGCCCTCGGCGACGCCGCTCAGCGACGCGATCGCGATGCCGGCCCCGAGATGCGCGAGGATGCGTCCCGTCGCGAGCGCCCGATGCGACCGCTCCACGCTCTCGGTCGGCAATCGTTCTTCGTCTTCGGCCGGCGGCGCCAGGAGGGCACCATCGGCCAGCGCGCAGCTCGCAGCGACCACCGTCGCGGCGACGCCGCCGACCAGCGCGAGCTCGTTCACCGCGTTCGGGTTGGGGAGGTGCGACCCGTCCGGCGGCGGGTCGACGGGCGCAACCGGGCCACGAGCTTGCGCACCAGCCCTTCCTGCTTCTCCCACATCGGCGACCGCTCGCGATCGGCGTCCTCGGGATGCTCGTGGCCGAGCACGTGCAGCGTGCCGTGCACGATCAGCCGCACGAGCTCTTCGCGCGCAGGGATGCCCAGCGACCGCGCCGTCGCCGATGCGACCTCGGGACAGATGTAGACGTCGCCGACGACCGGATCGGCGTCCGTCGATCGCCGGAAGCCGAAGGAGATGACGTCGGTCGCGCCGCGGTGGCCGAGGTGCGTCCGATTGAGCGACGCGATCCGGTTGCGCGTGACGAAGGTGATGGAGAGCATCGCGTCCCGCACCCCTTCGGCGCGCAACACCGCGCGCGCGACGTCGGCGACGCGGACCCGGGCGAGGGGGATGCGGACGCCGTCGAGCGAGACGTCCACCACGAGCGCTGCCGCGCGAGCCGACGTCGTCATACGGATGCGAACTCCGAGGTGATGCCGCCGCTGGCGGTCGGGTAGTCCACGCGGTTGTGGTACATCCCGCTCAGGACGCGCGTGAACTCGTCCTTCACGACCTCGAGCTGCCGGAGGGTGAGGGGGGCGGCGCGCAGCTGTCCCTGTTCCACCCGCTGCCGGACGATGTGCTCGACCACTTCGCGCACGCGCTGCGGCGTCGGCTCGTTCAACACGCGCGCAGCGGCCTCCACCCCGTCGGCGAGCATGACGACGGCGGTCTCGGCGCTCTGCGGGATCGGGCCGGGGTAGAGGAACTCCGCGGTGTTGGCGACCGTCCCGTCGCGCTCCTTCGCCTTCTCGAGGAAGTAGCTGATCGAGCCGGTGCCGTGGTGCTCGGTGATGAAGGCGCGGAGCACCCGCGGCAGCCGGTACTGCTCCGCCAGCTCGAGCCCCTCACGCACGTGGTTGCGGATGATCGAGGCGCTGGTGCTCGGCTTGAGCTTGTCGTGCGGGTTGCGCCCCTTGGCCTGGTTCTCGACGAAGTACTGCGGCTTCGCGAGCTTGCCGATGTCGTGGTAGTAGGCGCCGACGCGCGCCAGCAGCGGGTTCGCGCCGATGGCGCGGCAGGCCGCCTCGGCGAGATTCGCCAGCACCATCGTGTGCGCGTAGGTTCCCGGCGCCTCCACGCTCAGGCGCTGCATCAGCGGCCGATTCAGATCCGACCACTCGAGGAGGGTGAGGTCGGTCTCGATTCGCGTGAAGAGCTCCGCCATCGGGAGGATGAGCAGCGCCAGCAGCACGGCGACGACGGCGCTGAGCACCCCCCAGCCGGCGGACGAGAGCACGTCGCGCCACGGCAGGTCGAGCGCCAGCCCGACGGAGAGGGAGACGGCGATGTAGGCGCCGGCCACGCGCGCGATCCAGTAGTACGTCTGGTTGCGCGCCCGGATCTCGCGGACGCTGAGCGCGGCGGCGACGCCGCCCACGAGCGCCACGTAGAGCGCGTTGGTGCCGCGGAAGGCGCTCTGCGAGCCGACGAGCACCGTCACCAGACTCACCGCGACGATGCTCACCCGCTGGTCGAAGAGCGCGCTCAGCACCAGTCCGAGGAGGGCGATGGGCACCAGCTCGGGGTGGAACGGGCGCACCTGCGTGACGATCGCGGCGCCGCCGAGCACGACGGCGATGAGCGCGGCGAGGAGCGCCAGGCATCGCCAGTCGTCGTAGATGCGCGGCCACTGGAAGGCGATGGCGAAGCCGAGCAGGGAGAGGAGGATGAAATCGAAGGCGATCGAGCCGATGACGCGACGGAGCCCGACGTCGGGACCGCGTCGCAGCTCGAGCTGCTCCTGCAGCGTGCGCAGCTTGTCGTGATCCTCGCGCTCGACGACCTCGTTCGCCCCGATGATCTTCTCGCCGGCGCGCACGACGTACTTCTCGGGGCGCACCGAGCGCCGCAGCTCGTCGCGCCGGAGCCGGGTCGCCGCCACGTCCTGCACCAGTGTGGGGCGGAAGAAGCGGGTGAGCAGCTGCTTGTACAGTGCGTCGGCGACCCGCGATTCCGGGTCGGGATGCAGGTAGCGCGCGCGCGTCACCAGCATCGCGAAGGTCGCGAGACTGTCGGAAGCGACGCGCCGCTCGCCGCGCCCGTCCACCAGCACGACGTCGCCGACGATGCTGTCGAGCGCCGCCGTCGGCGCGACGCCGACGGTCAGCCACCGGTCGAAGACCCGCCGCGTGGCGTCGAGGACGGCGTTGCGCTGCTCGGCGTCGGCGAGGTACTGCGCCTCCTGCGGCTCCAGCCGGATGCCGAAGCGCAGCGCGGCGGCCTGCAGCGCCGGCACCACGAGGCGCGGATCGGTCCCCGGGCCGACCGCCGAGGCGAGCGCCCCCGCGAACGCGGCCAGCTCCGCTCGCGACGTGTCCGCCGCGGTCGGCACGAAGCGGAACACCGTCGGCGACGCCGCCTCGAGCGCGTTGCGCTCCGCCGTCAGCTCCTCGGTGGACTTCGGCACCGTGAAGCCGAACGGGGCGATGACGTCCTCGGTCGCGACCGCGCCGACCTCGTAGAGAGGGACGTCCGCGACCGGCGCCGCCGGAAAGAGCACGAACGTCAGCAGCGCCAGCGCCAGCGCGACCCCCGCGCGGGCACCGTGACGGCGAAGCCGGGTCATCCGGGCCTCAGTCGCCGCCATCCATCGCGTAGGCACGGATGATCTCGCGCACGAGTCGATGCCGCACGACGTCCGCCTCCGTGAAATAGTGGAAGGCGATCCCCTCGATCCCGGTCAGGATGCGCTCCACCTGCATGAGTCCCGACTCCTCGCGCTTCGGCAGGTCGATCTGCGTCTTGTCGCCGGTGATGATCATCTTCGAGTTCACCCCCATGCGCGTGAGCAGCATCTTCATCTGCATGGCGGTCGCGTTCTGCGCCTCGTCCACGATGATGAAGGCGTCGCCCAGCGTGCGCCCGCGCATGAACGCCAGCGGCGCGACCTCGATCACGCGCGACTCGAGCGCCTTCTGCACCCGTTCGTACGGCATCATGTCGTCGAGGGCGTCGTACAGCGGACGCAGGTACGGATCCACCTTCGCCTGCATGTCGCCGGGGAGGAAGCCGAGACTCTCCCCCGCTTCGACCGCCGGCCGCGCGAGCACGATGCGGCGCACGCGCTTCTTGTTGAGCGCGTCCACCGCGGCGGCGACGGCGAGATAGGTCTTCCCCGTCCCGGCCGGCCCGATTCCGACGACGATGTCGTTCTCGGCGATCTGGCGCAGGTACTCCGCCTGCCCCTGCGTCTTCGCCTGCACCACCCGGCGCACGCCGGGGAGCGCGATGCGCATCGCGTCCGGCTCCGCGCCGTCCCCGTCCTCGCGTCCGCTCTCGTCCCCGAGTCTGAGTACGTCGTCGGGGGAGATCTCGCTGCGCTGGCGGGCCAGCTCGATCATGCGCGCGCCGATCTGGGCCGCCTGATCGACGAACGGCTGCGTGCCCGTGATCGAGAGGGTGTCACCGCGGAGTCCCACCTTCACGCCGCACAGCCGCGAGAGCTCGATGAGGTTCGCGTCGTTCACGCCGGCCAGCGTCAACAGGTCGGCGCCTTCCGTGCTCAGCTTGCGGGTGACGGTGCCGTCGGTCAATCAGCGTCTCCTCGGATGTCGATGTGCAGATCACGCAAATCACTCGCCGGAACCGCCGAGGGCGCTCCCTCGAAGAGGGCGCGCGCCGCGGTGGTCTTGGGGAAGGCGATGACGTCCCGGAGCGACGTCGCCCCGGACAGGAGCATGGCGATGCGGTCCATGCCGAACGCGATGCCGCCGTGCGGCGGCGCGCCGGCGCGCAGCCCCTCGAGCAGGAAGCCGAACCGGTGCTGGGCCGTCTCCTCGTCGATCCCGAGCAGGGTGAAGACGCGCGACTGCAGCCGGGGATCGGCGATGCGGATGCTTCCTCCGCCGAGCTCGGTCCCGTCGAGCACGCAGTCGTAGGCGAGCGCCCGCACCCGCTCCGGCGCCGAGTCGAGCAGGGGGAGGTCGTCGGGATGCGGGGCCGTGAAGGGGTGATGCACGGCGCCGAGCGCGCCCGTGTCCGGATCGCGCTCGAACATCGGGAAGTCGGTCACCCAGAGGAGCCGACGCTCGTCGCGCACCACACCCATCAGTCGGGCGACGTGCTGGCGCACCCGGTCGAGCGCGGGGCTCGAGATCCGGTCCGGCCCCGCCACGTACAGCCCGAGCTCGCCCTCCTCGAGGGCGAGGCGAGCCCCTCGCGCCTCGTCGAGGAACTTGGCCGCCGGCCCCTCCAGCGCCCCTCCCTGCCGCTTCAGCCGGAGGAGCCCCATCGCCCCGCCCTTCTTCGCCTCCGCTTCGATCTCGTCCACCTGCTTCCGGGAGAGGGCGGCCCCGCCGGGGACGCGCACCCCACGCACCCGGCCGCCCGCCTCCAGCGCCGCGCGCGTCACCCCGAAGTCCGTCCCGCGGAACGCCTCGCTCACGTCCTCGAGCGGCAGCTCGTAGCGCAGGTCCGGGCGATCGGTGCCGTACAGCTCCATCGCGTCCGCGTAGCGCATCGTCGGGAACGGCGTCGAGACCGTCACGCCGGCCTCCTCGAACAGCGCGGCGATCAGCCCCTCGGCGACGCGCATCACGTCCTCGCGCGCCACGAAGGAGGCCTCGATGTCGATCTGGGTGAACTCCGGCTGCCGATCGAGTCGCAGATCCTCGTCGCGGAAGCAGCGCGCGATCTGGAAGTAGCGATCGAATCCAGACACCATGAGCAGCTGCTTGTAGAGCTGCGGCGACTGGGGGAGCGCGTAGAACTCGCCGGGATGGACGCGGCTGGGCACCAGATAGTCGCGCGCCCCCTCCGGCGTCGGCTTCGTCAGGATCGGGGTCTCGATCTCGAGAAAGCCGCGGTCGCTCAGGAAGCGCCGCGTGCGCTGCATCAGCCGGTGCCGAAGAACGATGTTCTCCTGCAGCTCGGGGCGGCGGAGGTCGAGGAACCGATGCCGCAGCCGCAGCTCTTCCGCGGGGAGGTTCTCCGTGCGTCCGCGGGCCACGGGAATGACCGGGGGAACGGAGGGGCCGACGACCCGCAACGACTGCGCGCGCACCTCGATCTCGCCCGTCCCCAGCTCCGGGTTGCGGACCTCGGGCGGGCGGAGCGCGACCTCGCCCTCGATCAGCACCACCGTCTCCCCACCGAGCGCCGATGCCGCCGCGACGACCTCCGCCGGCGTCCACTTCGGATCGAAGGAGACCTGCACGAGCCCGGCGCGGTCGCGAAGGTCCACGAACACCAGACCGCCCAGGTCGCGGGCGCGATGCACCCATCCGCCCAGGCGAACGGTCGCGCCGGCGTGCTCGGCGCGCAGCTCGCCGCAGCGGTGTGTACGAAGAGTGGTGGCGAGCGGCAGATCGGACATCGCGTTCCGTGCAGTCGTGAGTGGGTCGGCGACGAGCGATCCCAGGTGTCGCGGCGGCGCGCCCATGCGAGAATCGCCGCCGGCACCGCCCTCCGCAGCGCGTCGCACGCGGGGTCGGTGCCGAAGCGGCGCCCAGGCCCGGCAAACTAACCATCGGCGGCGGGGCATGGTAGGCGCTCGCTTGACCCGTCCCGGCCGCTCCGATATCGTCAAGTCAATGCGCCGCTTCATCTTTGCTGCGCTCTGCGTCGGTGTCGCGGCACGCGAGATCGAGGGCCAGCAGGTGCCGGCGCGAGAGCTGCTCGAGTTCCCGATCACCGCCGTCGCGGAGCTCGCCCCCCTCGCCGGAACGGTTGCCGGCGGCCTCTGGAACCCGGCCTCGATCGCGGCAGCGCCTGGTGGCGCCGGGATCGCGTCGGCGGCGGCGCTCAACACGCCGATCGCCCAGGGCGTCACGGCGCAGCACGTCGGCGTCTCCGGCCGCCTCCGCGACGGGCTCTTCGGCGGGGCGAGCTTCACCCACGCCGGGGTCTCGGACCTCATCCGCACCGACACCGACCCCTCGACCGACGGCGGCGACATTCCCTACGGGACGTCGATCTACTCCGCCACCATCGCCTGGCGGCGGCGCAATCTCGTCGTCGGCGGTGCGCTCCGCTACCGGAGCGGCGAGGCGGACATGGACCGGGGCGGCGCGCTGTCGTCCGACGTCGGCCTCCGGGCCGACAGCCTCTTCGGCACGCGGCTCCGCGCCGCGTTCTCGACCTTCCTCCTGAGCCCCACCGGCGGAAGCCGCGAGCTCCGTTCCCTGCTCGCCGCCGCGCAGCTTCCGGTCTACTCGGACTCCGTCGCCGAGGCGGCGATCGGCTACGCCTTCCAGTCCACGCGTCTCTACGGTCACGAGCACTACCTCAACTCCTCCGTGCGCTGGCGCCGGATCGAGGCGCGCGGCGGCGTCGCGCAGCACGACGGGCTCGGTACCAGGACCCGGCGGCTCCGACTCGGGCTGGGCCTGCAACATGCCCGGTATCTGGTCGGACTCGCCCGCGAGGACAGCGGCGTCGGGCTCGGCGCGTCCTATCAGTTCACCCTGACCGCGATGTTCAAGTGACGGCACCACTGCCGGACCCGGTCGCTCCCACCGAGGACGCGACCCCCCGCGAGAATCTGCTCGACCTCGTTCCGAGCGAGGCCGAGGCGAAGCTGCGCGACTTCTTCGCCTCGATCGACGCGCCGCGCTATCGCGTCGATCAGGTGATGCGCCGCCTCTGGGTGAACCCCGCGCCGAGCTTCGAGGCGATGACGGAGCTCCCCAAGGCGCTGCGCGAACGGCTCGCCGAGCGATTCGAGCTGCCGCGGCTCGACGTCATGACGAGCCAGAAGTCGGTGGACGGGACCCAGAAGTTCCTCTTCCGGCTCGCCGACGGCCAGGCGATCGAGACCGTCGCCATTCCCGACGGCGACCGCCTCACCCTCTGCATCTCCTCGCAGGCGGGCTGCGCGCTCGCGTGCGCCTTCTGCGCCACCGGCGCGATGGGCTTCCAGCGCAACCTGCGCGTGTTCGAGATCGCCGGCCAGGTGCGCGAGATGCGCCTGCTCGAGCCTCCGCTCACGGTCACGAACATCGTGTTCATGGGGATGGGCGAGCCGCTGATGAACTGGAAGGCGGTCGGCCCGACGCTCACGATCCTCAACTCGCCGCAGGGGCTCGGGATCGGCGCGCGCCACATCACCGTCTCGACGGTCGGGATCCTCCCGGGGATCGTCGCGCTCGGCGAGCGTCCCGAGCAGTTCCGGCTCGCGATCTCCGTGCACGCGCCGACCGACGAGCTGCGCCAGGGGCTGATGCCGATCAACACCAAGTATCCGCTCGCCGACGTCATCGAGGCGGCGAAGGCGTTCGACCGGCGCGTGACCTTCGAGTACGTGATGCTCGGCGGCGTCAACGACCGTCCGGAGCACGCGCGTGAGCTCGCGCGTCTCGCGCGCGAGTGCCGCGCCTTCGTGAACCTCATCCCGCTGCACCCCGGCGGCGCGCGGGGATTCTCGCCCACGCCGGCGCACGAGATCGCGCGCTTCGCCGACGAGATGCGGCGCGCCGGGGTGGAGGTGGCGATCCGGCGCAGCCGCGGCATGGACATCGCCGCGGCATGCGGGCAGCTACGGGTAGAACGGCTCGGGCGGCGGACGCCACGCCCCCCCGAGCAGCACGGTGACGTCCAGGTAGCGTGACGAATCCGGGCGCGACTCCACGGTCGCGCCGCCGAGCGCCGCCGCGACGAGGCGCGCCCACTCGGGATGGCCCGACCGGTCGAGCACGAGCGTGACGTCGCGCGCCGGCCCGTCGCTCCCCATCTCCACGACGTCGAACCCGCGATCGCGCAGGTAGAGCGTCGCACGCCGCGCGAGCCCGCGCGTGGTCGTCGTGTTCACCACCTGCACCCGCACGCGCACCCCCTCCGGCGCCCGGATCTCGGCCGCCGCCTGCACGTCGCCCCGCTCGGCGGCGACGATCGGGTCGCGCGTTCGACTCCATCCCCACACACCGACGGCGGAGGCGAGCAGCGTCGCCGCGAGGCTGCCGACGAGGATCGTCCCACGACGGCTCATCGGAGTGCGTTCCACAGCGTCACCGTCTCGGGGAAGAGCATCTTCCCCTCGCGGATCGTCCACGCGATCCGCTCGCGCACGACCTGACGGAACACGCCGTCGAAGTCGTGCGGCACCTGGTTCGCGAGGAAGGCGCGGTCGGCGCGCGCGAACGGGCGACCCGGCTCGAGGAAATCGGCCATGTAGAGCGCGCGCCCCGTGCGCGACCAGCGCGCGTGTCCGACGGTGTGGTAGCGGATCGCATCGAGGAGGTCGGTGCGCGTCTCCCCCTCCGCCTCGAGCTTCGCCGCCGCCGCGGGGCCGTGCAGCATCTCGGCGAACTCGCCGCCGCCGGGGACGAGCGCGCGCAACGTCGCCTCGTCGGCGTCGCGCAGCGCGTCGTGCCACCACCCCGCGTCTCGCCAGCACGCCGCTTCTTCCTCGGAGAGCTGCATGTCGCCGGCCCAGCGCTCGAGCAGCCGGACCACGCGCTCGATATGCTCGCGGCGGCGCGGCGTGACGCACGCCCACGACGGGAGGCGGGACGCGCCCACGGATGCCTGCGTACGCAGCGCCGCGCGCAGCTCCTCCAGCTCGCGGCGCCAGAAGTCGCGATCGGCGAGCGCCGGATGCGGGACGGCGAGCCGGGCATCGCTCACCCGCCGCCGATCGAAGGCGACGATGTCGAGATCGAGCGTGCGAGGGCCCCAGCGGACGGTGCGCGTCCGGCCGTTCGCCGCTTCGATCGCGAGGAGCGCGTCCAGCAGCGCATGCGGATCCAGCTCCGTCTCGAGCGCCACCATCTGATTGAGATAGGGGTCCTGCGGCACGTCGCCCAGCGGCGCGGTCTCCTCGATGGTGGAGACGGCGAGGAGCCGCGAGGACGGCAGCGCGGCAATGGCGTCGCGCGCGTGCTGCAGGTAGGCCGCACGGTCGCCGAGGTTCGAGCCGAGCGCGATGAAGGCGATGTCGCGCATCGTCAGCGCTCCGCGAGCGAGGCGTGGTCGTGCTCGACCGTCACCTCGGCGTAGTCGAGCGGCCCCTCGAGGGCGACGTGCGGTTTGCGCACGGCGACGCGCGTGCGCACGACGCGCGGTCGGGCGAGCGTTCGCCGGGCGATGGCGTCCGCGATCTCCTCGAGGTAGTGCAGCGGCGGCGCGGCGACGACCTCCGCGGCATCGGCATACAGCCCGCGGTAGTCCACGACCGCGTCGCCCGCCCCGAGCCAGACGGTGAGGTCGATCTCGAGCGGCTGCGGCAGCTCCTGCTCGTGCGGCAGGATGCCCACGCGCACGTGGAAGCGCATCCCCCGCAGGGTGATGGTGGCGTCGCGACTCACGGTGTCGACTCAGCCGAGAGCGGTGATGCGCGCCGTCAGGTCGCTCAGGTTGACGGCGACGTCGCGCAGCTGGTGCGTCGCGCCCTCCAGCTCGCGCAGCGCCGACGCCTGATCGCGCGCGGAGGTGGCCACCTGCTCCGCCCCCTCCCGGTTGCGCCGCGAGATCTCCGCGATGCGCGCGAAGCGATCGCGGAGTCGCGCGAACTCGGACTCCTGGGCGCGCGAGGTGGTGGCGATCTGCTGCGCCCCGGTCGCCGCGGCCGCCGTCGCCTCCACGATGAGATCGAGCGCCTGCCGCGCCTGCGTCGAGAGCGTGCCCACGTCGCTGACGATGGACTGCCCGCGTGCGATGCGCAACGCGACCTGCCGCATCTGCTCCTCGAAGCCGGTGGCCACCTCGGCGGCCTCCGTCGCGGCGCGGGCGCTCTCCTCGGCGAGCTTGCGCACCTCGTCCGCGACCACGGCGAAGCCACGCCCCTGCTCGCCTGCGCGCGCCGCCTCGATGGCGGCGTTCAGCGCCAGCAGGTTCGTCTGGTCGGCCAGCTCCCGGATCACGCTGATGAACGCGGTGATGCGCTGCGTGTTCTGGGCGAGCAGATCGACCTGCGCCGCGCTGTCGCTGACGAACCCTTCCGCGTTCACCAACCGCTCGATCGCCGAGTCGATCGTCTGGCGATTCTCCGCCGCGATGCTGGTCGCCCGGCGGCTCGCGTCGGCTGCCTCGCCGCCGGTGCGCACGACCTCCACCGTCGCCTCGTGCAGCGCCGTCGTCACCTCGAGGCTCCGCCCCACCTGCTCGCTCTCCTCGACGATGGCACGGCTGATGTCCGCGATCGTCCGCGCGACCGACTCGCCGCCGCTGCGCAGCTGGCGCGCCGAGTCGCTGAGCGTCCCGACCTGTTCGTTGACGCGCCGCATCGCGTCGTGCATCGGCAGCCGCAGCTCGTGGATGTGCAGCGTCGTCGCGAGCTGGTTCGCGAAGCGCCGCATCAGCGCGACCTCCTTCTTCCCGTACATCCCACGCTTGTGGTGCACCGCCTCGACCATCCCGACGATGCGGTCGCCGAAGCGCAGCGGGAGGAGCGCGACGCTGCCGCGTCCCAGCTGCTCGACGTGTACGCGCTCGTCGCGATTCACGTCCGGCACGACGAGCGGCTCACCGGCGGCGTACGCGGCGCGGCGGAGCCGCTCGAGCCCATCGTCGGCAGACGGCCGCGCCCGCTCCTCGGCGCTGTCCCACAACAGCTCGAGCTCCGTCGCGCTCTCGCGCCAGATCCGGAACTCGCGCCAGTCGACCAGCCGGTGCGCGAGCGCCTCGATCCGCCGGAAGGCATCGGCCAGCCCGACCCCCGACGACACGACCTGCTCCATGGCGAGGATCTTGTTCAACTCCTCGGCGGCGATCGACTCCTCGAGGATCCGCTTCACCAGCAGCCCGGCGAGCGCCAGAGCGATGCCGACGATGATCCACCCGGTGGGCGGGAGCGAGGTGAGCGTCGAGACGCAGATGGCGACCGCGATCGTGGAGGCGCCGAAGCCCACGACCTCGTAGCGGAGGATGAGCGACTTCTCGTCGTCGAGCAGCTTGTCGCGGATCAGCAGCGTGAAGTAGAGCAGCGCGCGGCTGATGAAGAAGTAGAGAAAGACGAACAGCGCGAGCGACGGCAGATCCTCGGCGGTCAGCCCGGGGGTCGCCGCGCCCTCCGACACCACCGCGGCCCAGGCGTACGCGCCGAACGCGGAGAGGAGCGCCAGCACCTCGCGGCTGGCGTTGATCCACGCGGTGACGAGCGCCTTGCCGAGGAGGACCCGGTCGGTGACGATCAGCCCCGCGAAGAGCGCGATCGCCGTGATGTTCGGGCCGACGGTGAGCGATCCGCCGACCGCGACGAGGGTGAGGAGGTTGAGGGTGCCGTACTTCGTGAGCGGGATCTGATTCCGGCGGAAGAGCATCGTCGCCAGCGCGAGCAGCGCGACCAGCCACGGCCAGTGGGGCTGGGCCAGCCACCGCCGGTCGCCGACGAGCGCCCAGATCAGGGTGGCCGTGCCACCCCATCCGAGGATCTGGGCGTAGATCGTCAGAATCCGCTTCACCCGGGCCTCCTACCGTCCATCGATCCCTGCGCGGAGCGTGCGCGCCAGCGCCAGCGCCGCGTCCACGCTCTCCCCTGCTGCACGGACGATCGCACTCCCCACGACGACACCATCCGCGATGCGGGCGACCGCCGCCGCCTGCTCGGGGCGCGAGATCCCGAACCCGACGCAGATCGGCAGCGTCGTCGCCGCGCGCAGGCGGCGCACCGTCGCGTCGAGATCGGCGGCGAGCGTGTCCTGCGTGCCCGTCACACCCAGGCGGCTGATGAGATAGACGAAGCCGCGGCCGTGGCGCGCGATCTCCGCCATCCGGTCGTCGGGCGTCGTGGGGGCGACGAGCCGGACGAAGTCGAGCGGCCCCTCGCCCAGGCGGGCCTCGAGCTCCGGATCGGCGCCCACCGGCAGGTCGGTCACGAGCAGTCCGCTCACCCCGGCGTCGGCCGCCCGCTGGAGCACGTCCCGCCCCGCCGCGAGGACGGGATTCAGGTACGAGAAGAGGACGATCGGGATGCCGAGGCGGGCACGGGCCACGAGCTCCAGCACGTCGTCCAGGGTGACGCCCTGGGCGAGCGCCGTCTGGGAGCTCCCCTGGATCACCGGCCCATCGGCCATCGGATCCGAGAAGGGGACGCCGACCTCGATCACGTCCGCGCCGGCTGCCTCGAGCCCGGCGAGCAGCTCGAGGGTCGCGGCGCGCGAGGGGTGCCCGGCGGTGATGTAGGGAACGAAGGCGCGGCGATCGGCGGCGGCGAGGAGCTCGAACCGCTCCGCGATCGGCGAGCGGTGCCCGGATGCGCTCATGTCAGAGGAAGTAGTCGCCGACGCGGATGCCATATCGCTGCGGATCGTCGGTCTTGATGATGGTGCGGAGGAAGTTCCCGTCCGGCCCCTTGTCGGCGAGGTCGACGAGCGTCCCCGGATGCAGCAGGTTGCCCTTCTCGTCGCTCACCACCCGGACGATCGGGCGCGAGAGCATCTCCGGGAGCGGGTTGACGGCGTGCACGATCCCCAGCTCGAAGGTGTCGAGCACGACGAGCGTGCCCACCGGATAGATGCCGGTGAGATTGATGAACGCCTTCACGACGACGGGATCCATCCCGCGCCGCGGGTTGTCGCGCATCTCGGCCATGACCTGCGCCGGATTGAGCGGCACCGTCTGGTACGCGCGGCGCGACGTCGCGGCGTCGAAGCCGTCGGCGACCGCGACGATCTTGCTGTACATGCCGATGCTGCGCGACCGGATGGGGCGCGGATAGCCCGTCAGGTCGGTCTTCATGTGGTGCTCGTGCGCGACGACCATCGAGCGGTAGGGGAGCTCCTGCTGGCCGCGCAGGTGGAAGAGCACCAGCACGCCCAGCCAGGGATGCGCCGCGATCAGCCGCCACTCGTCGTCGGTGAGCCCGCCCGACTTGTTGAGCACCGACTGCGGCACGCGCGACTTCCCGATGTCGTGAAAGAGCGCCGCCATCCCCAGATCGTAGAGTTGCAGCTTGCTCAACCCGAGGCGGCGCCCCAGCGCGACCGCGAAGATGCAGACGTTGACGCTGTGCGTGAACGTGTACTCGTCGTAGTCGCGGAGCGCGGTGAGCCCCACCAGCGACACCTCGTCGTTGAGGATCTGGTCCACGATCCCCTGCACGACCCGCTTGATCTTCTTGATGTTCGGGCTGCGCCCCATGCGCACCGACGTCATCAGATCCTTCGTGACGGCGATCGACTGGGCGTAGGTGCGCTTGGCGACCTCCTTCGACTGCTCGCGGGCCCCGCTCTCCTCGCTCTCGGGGGGCTCGCCCAGCTCGAACATCGTCACGGACGCCGCCTCGAGCTTTCCCTGCAGCTCGTGGAAGCGCGTGCGCGGCGGCTCCTGGCTCGGCACCTGGAGCAGCGAG
>Ga0182741_1002066_pt1 | contig 24277 bp, 17 predicted proteins | sample eDN5th37CBELigOP_FD_128874 | JGI IMG/M metagenome (GOLD analysis project Ga0182741, IMG submission 128874) | Enriched Organic Plus compost microbial communities from Emeryville, California, USA - eDNA 5th pass 37_C BE-Lig OP (version 2) (version 2) ... | reverse complement strand
CGGCGAGCGCCGCCAGCGCGCCGGCATCATCGGGCGCCCCGATCAGGACATCGCGCCAGATCGTGGCGGCGCCGTCATCGGGCCGCTCGGCCAGAATCCTGATCGACACATCGAGCGGAATGGCGGCCTGTAGCGTCATCCGGGCCAGCTGGCCCGCACCGACGATGCCAACCATGGCCGGCGGCAGGGACGAGGGAGATGGGTTCGGGGTCGGTTCGGGCATGGGGTGTCTGGATCGCTCCCTGATCGTCGCGGTCGACCTGTTGCCGACCGCCGCGGTTAGGCTCCGAGAATCTTCGCAAGATCGAAGAGGGCCTGGGTCACTTTGACATCCCGCTGGATCGCGATCTCGTGCGGCACCAGCCGGTACTCGCCGAACGAGAGCCCGGCCACGAAGCCCGATTTGCCTTCGAGCAGCGACCTGACCGCCAGCTCGGCCGAACGGGCCGCCAGGCCCCGGTCAAAGATCAGCGGCGAGCCGCCACGCTGCACGTGGCCGAGCACCGAGAGCCGGGCTTCGTAGAACTGCCCGGACATGTTGTTGATCCCATCGACCACCTCGGCGGCTTTGAGAGCACTACCTTCAGCGACGACCACGATGAAGTGCGATTTCCGGTGCTGGTGCGCGTTGCGGAACGACTCGCTGACTTCCTCCATGCTGACCGGGAACTCCGGTGTCAGCACCATCTCCGCGCCCGACGCGATCGCGGTCATCATCGCGAGGTAGCCGCTGTCGCGCCCCATCACTTCCACCACGAAGGCGCGATTGTGGGAGGAGGCGGTGTCGCGCAGCCGGTCGAGCATTTCGAGGGCGGTGTTGAGGGCGGTATCGACGCCGATCGTCATCTGAAACTGGTTGAGGTCGTTGTCGATCGTCGAGGCTATGCCGATCGTCGGGAAGCCGCGATCATGCAGCGCCTTGGCGCCGGCCTGCGAGCCATTGCCGCCGATCACGATCAACCCGCCGATACCGGTTCGATCGAGATGGGCGAGCGCTTCCTGCTTGCCGACATCTTCCCGGAAGCGGGGGGCACGCGCGCTGCCGAGCATCGTGCCGCCCCGAGTGATGATGTCGCTGACCGCGCCCGGATCGAGTGGCGCGAAATCACCGGCCATCAGTCCGCGATAGCCGCCGCGCACCCCGACGACCGATATTCCGTGCTGGTTCGCGACCTTGACGACCGTGCGGATCGCGGCATTCATCCCGGGGGCATCGCCGCCACTGGTCATCACGGCGATCGCGCGCATGCCTCGATTCGAGCTCATCCATCCCTCCCGGTGACGCGATCGGCGTGACGCGGTCTTCACGCTCCAAACTATCGCCCACGCCGGACGCTCGGTTCAAATCCCCGCGACACACTGGCCCGGCAGCGCGGTCCCGGAACGGCGAGAATGCGCCGGAGAGCGCCGGGCGATCTTGCATCGCCCGCTTCACCATGGCGATCAGGAGGAATCATGCCGCTGACTGATGGACCGATCGCGCCGTTCGATGCCGCGGATGGCGTCTGGCTGCGCTGTGCCCTGCACGTCCACACGACCGAATCGGACGGCTGGCTCACCCCGGAGAGCCAGCGCCGGTATCACACCTGGGCAGGCTACGACGTGCTGGCAATCACCGATCACGACCGGCTGACACCGGAACCGGCCGGCCCGGATGACCTGCTGGTCATTGGCGGCACGGAGATCAGCCTCCGGGCGCCGAAATCGGGCGGCCCACTTCACCTGCTCGGCATCGGCATCACCCATCAGCCAATCGCGGATCGGCAATCGACCCTGGCCGAGGCGGCGCAGGCGGTTCGCGCCGCCGGCGGTCTGCCGTTCCTGGCGCATCCGGTCTGGAGCGGGTTGCGGACCGACGAAGTTGACGGTCTGGACGCGTGTGCCGGCATCGAGATCTACAACGCGTCGTGCGACGTGGAGCAGGATCGTGGGCACGCCGACGCGCATGCCGACATCTGGCTTTCGGCGGGCCACCGGTTCGGCCTGATCGCCACCGACGACACCCATTATCCCGGCTGGGACGCCTTCCGGGGCTGGACAATGGTCCATGCCCGCGAACGGAGCCGCGAAGCGGTGCTGGAGGCGCTGGCCAGCGGCCGCTACTACGCCACCGCCGGCCCCCGAATCACCGGCCTGCAGGTAGAAGACGGGGTCCTGACCGTGCGCTGCACCCCGGCCCGCGCGGTTGCGGCGCTAGCCAATCCGCACTTTGGCTCGCAGATCCGCGCCGGTCACCACGAGATCGCCTACCACGCCGAGCGGCTGCGCACGCCGGACGGGCAAACCGCAGAAGGTCTGATCGATGGTGATCTGCTCACCGGCGCCCGCTTCACCGTCGGTCTTGGCGTGCGGTATTTCCGGATCGTGGTCACCGACGCGCAAGGCCGTCGAGCCTGGTCAAACCCGATCTGGATCGATTGAGGCGAAGGGGGCCGTGGAACTGCGAATGTATTGGCAGAACGAGTGGCGAACGTGATGTATTCACTTGACCGGTCGATAAGGCGAATAACGGTGGCCTAACCAAGGCATCGATCGATTCGGCCATCGCGAAACGTTGACCGAATTGTGACACCGTGCATCTCGGCTTGAAAGCGATTGCCATAGCAAGCTCCGCATAGCATAGTAGGGTTCGGTGTTGGCCGATGGCCCTGTGACTGACTCAAAAGCGACACGCGAACGACAGTCGGAAAGGACTACAAACATGTCAAAAGATCCAAGGGACGTTTCAGTTGTGCTCGACAGGGGATTAACACGCCGACAGCTGTTGGGTGGGGCGGCCGCACTCGCCGGGGTAGCCGCACTTTCCGGCAGCGTGATCCGAAATGCTGAGGCGGCGGCGCTGCTCCCGGCCGCCCAGGAAGGTGAGCGTGGCACGCTCATCCTGCGCTCCCGATCGTTCCCGGCGTCGTTCAATCCCCTGATTGATGATGTCCGCGTCTGGCTCTACGACGGGCTTGTGCGGTTTGACGAGAACATGAATCCGGTGCCTGACCTGGCGGAATCCTGGGAGGTTTCCGAGGATGGCCTCGTCTACACGATCAAGTTGCGCCAGGATGTTCAGTTCCATGACGGTACGCCGATGACCGCCGATGACGTCATCTTCACCGCCCAGCTGACGCTCGACGAGGCGGTCGGCTCCGCATACCGCTCGAAGTTCATCATCGATGGTGAACCGGTCGTCTGGGAGAAGGTCGACGACTACACGGTGACCGCGACCTTGCCCGCGCCCTCCTCGTCGTTCCTCGCGAAGCTCTCGCGAGCCGATGAAATCTTCTTCTGCATCCTGCCGAAACACCTTCTTGAAGGTGTGGAGGACATGACCACGGCGGCATTCAATCAAAATCCGGTTGGTACCGGCCCATTCAAATTTGTGGAATTCAAAGCCGACGATCGGCTGGTGCTCGACGCCCACGATGCGTATCACCAGGGCCAGCCTGGCGTGGCGCGCGTCGTGCGTCTGGCGCTGCCGAACGAGCAGTCGGCGCTCGCGGCGCTGAAGGCGGGCGAGATCGACGTCACAACGCTCAATGAAGCCGGCAACGTGAAGGCGGCGGACGAAGACGAGAACATCACCGTCTACCGCTACAACTCGAACTGGGTCTTTGCAGCCCGCTTCAATCTTGCTCATCCGATTTTGCAGGATATCAAAGTCCGCAAGGCGATCGCGCACGCGATCGACCGGGAGAACCTGGTCAAGGCGGTCATTTCCCCCACGGCGGTGGTCGGAAACTCGCCGATCAGCTACGGCTGGGCGGCCAATCCCAACGTGACCGTCTATGAGTTCGATATGGAGAAGGCGAATCAATTGCTCGATGAGGCGGGTTGGAGCAGCGGCTCGCCGCGCCAGAAGGATGGGCAGTCGCTCAAGCTCGGGCTGACGATCGACCCTGGCTACGGCGCGCCGGATCTGGCCGCTGGCATTCAGGCACTGCTCAGCCAGGTCGGGATCGAGATCGAGATTCTCCAGCTCGAAGCGGCAACGCTGGAAACGACGGTCTTCCAGGACAAGCAGTTCGACATCTACCTCGGTTGGCAGGGCTTCGGTGTTGACCCGGACATCGCCTCGCGCTGGCAGACGGTGACCGATACCGGCACCTCGTACCTCGATAACCCGTCGGGCTACTCGAATCCGGAGGTGGACGCCGCCTTCGAAGCCGCTGCCGTCGCGCTGACCCAGGAGGAGCGGGCAGAGCATCTCTGGAAAGCCCAGGAACTGATCACCGCTGATTGCCCGGCCGTCTGGCTGCAGCAGTGGGAGGCGATTTCGGCCGTTAGCGCGAACGTTGGCGGGCTGGTGCTGCCGCCGAGCACCGCCGATATGGACAACACTGGTATCTTCCGCGATCCCTGGGCGATCACCTCGGCGCGACAGTAGCGACCGTGTATCGAACCCCGCTCCGGCACGCCGGAGCGAGGTTCGATACGCTTGCCCGAAGCTGACCAGCCAGGCGTTTTGGAGGCGTCGTGCAATCTCTTCCTCACATCATCGGGCGGCGGCTCCTGATGCTGATCCCGACTCTCTTTGCGGTGAGCCTGCTCGCCTTTGCGATCATGCAGATCGCGCCGGGCGATCCGGTGCGCGCCGGCGCGGCCAATCGAGTGCTCGAGCGGCTCGACATCCCCTGGCGTCTCGGGTCGCCGCGGCGTGGCGAGAGCTCGGTACGCTTCCGGAGCGGCACTGCCGCAGACTCGGGCGATGGGGTGAGCACCGTCTTCCGCTATGCGCTCACGCGCGGAGCCGGCGCGCACTCCGATACGCTGGCGACTTCCGCCGGCGAGCCGTGGATCGTGAGTGGACCGGGATATGTGCTCGTCGCGTCTCCGATCGATCCCCAGGCCACCAGCTTTCCGGTGCGTGCATCCTTCGTCCCCTGGCTCGGCGACATCTTCTCGCAGCGGCTGAGCGCGGAGCCGGGTGCCATCTGGAACGCCGTTCCGGGAGGCACGGTGGGCAGGCCACCGGGCGCGGAGGCGCTCGAGCTGCCGGCGACGGCCGACAGCGCTGCGCCTCCCACGATTCCGCTGCACGATGATTCGCTCGCCGCGCCCGAGCGGGCAGGTGTTTATTTTTTCACTCGCGGGGGAGAACGGGCGGGAGCGCTGGTGGTGAACTCCGAGCCGGCCGAATCGCAGTTGCGGCGGCTTGATCCCGGCACGCTCGCGTCGCGCATTCGCGGCGCGGACGTGCGCGCGTTCGACCGTCCGGACGAGCTGCAGTCGAGCGTGTTCGCGTCGGCGTCGCGGCGGCCGCTGCTCTTTCCCCTGCTGGTATTCGCACTAGCGGCATTGCTAACGGAATCAGTCGTCGCAGGCGGCGGCTGGCGCAGGTCATCCACATAAATGGCACTACCTACGATCCTCGATGCGATTGCGGCCCTCCCGGCGTTCTCGCGTCTGCTCCGCCGGGTCCCCGCTCCGGGTGCCCGGCTCATCGCGCGTGGCCTCCCCGGCTCGAGCGATGCGGCGCTCTGCGCGACACTCGGCCGGGAGCTGGGGGCGAGCCGCTTCATCGTGGTCGTGGCCGAGACGCTCCCCGATGCCGAGCGGTGGCTCGCGGATCTGGGAGCGCTCGCCGATCCGCAGCGGCTGGCGCTCTATCCGCCGCGCGAGGGCTTCGGCGAGGTGGAGCCGCACGTCGAGGTCGCGGGCGAGCGAGTGGAGACGCTGGAGCGCGTTTCGCGCGGAGAAGTCGGGATCCTGATCACCACCGCGCGCGCGGTTCAGGAGCGCACGCGGCTCAGTGATGCGGTGCGAGCCACCCGGCTCGAGCTGCGCGTGGGCGACGCGCGGCGCCCCGGGGAGCTCATAGCGCACCTGGAGTCGGTCGGCTTCGAGCGCGTCCGCCTCGTGGAGGATGTGGCGCAGTTCAGCGTGCGCGGCGGCATCATCGACGTCTACGGCTTCGGGATGGCCAATCCGGTGCGCCTGGAGTTCTGGGGCGACGAGATAGCGTCCATGCGCCACTTCGACATCGGCACCCAGCGCTCCGAGCGCGAGGCCGACGTGGCGCTGATCCTCCCGGTGGACGGCCGGGCCGGAGCGGTGGTGGAGGGAGCGGCGCGCGGCGCGCTCACCGATCTCTTCCCGCCCGATACAGTGGTGGTGGTGCCGGCCGACTCGCACATCAGCGCGGAGATGTCGCGCACCTGGGACGAGGCACGGCATCACGTGGAGCTGGCGCGGAGGCGCGGCGAGGATGCGCCCGCGCGCGAGGACCTCTTCCGCGATCCGGCTTCCGCGTACGCAGCGCTCGCGCGCTTCGGCACGCTCGTGCTGCGCACCGACGTGGCCGCCGAGGGAGAGGACGAGATTCCCTCGGTGGGCTTCCCCGTGCTCCCGCCCGAGCCGGTGGACCGCGACGTCAAGAGGCTGCGCCACATCGTGAGCGGCGAGATGCCCACCATCATCCTCTGCGACAACGCCGGCCAGGCGGAACGGCTCGACGAGCTGCTGAGCGACGAGGGGAACCGCACTACCAACGCGGCGCTCGCGGTGGGAGTGGTGGATGGCGGCTTCGTGATCCCGGCGCACGACGCGTTGCCGGGGCTTCGCGTTCTCACGGATCACGAGATCTTCCGGCGTGAGCGCCGCATCCGCCGCCGGCGGCGCTACTCCAGCGGTACGCCGCTCGACAGCATCACCGGCCTCGCCCCCGGCGACTACGTGGTGCACCTGGAGCACGGCGTGGGGATCTACCGTGGGATCGAGAAGATCTTCGTGGGGGAGAGCACCATAGAGGCCGCGGTCATCGAGTACGAGGGCGGCGACCGGCTCAACGTGCCGCTCTATCGCGTGGATCAGATCGAGCGCTACCGCTCGGCGGGCGACGTGGGCGACGACTCGCCGCCGCCGCGCCTGCACAAGCTGGGCGGGAAGCGCTGGGCGCAGCAGCGCGACCGCACCCGCGCGTCGCTGCAGGCCATGACGGTGGAGCTCCTGGAGCTCTACGCGCGCCGGCGGATGGCGACGAAGCCGCAGGCGCTCCCCGACGGCACCTGGCAGCGGCAGCTCGAGTCGTCGTTCCTCTTCGAGGACACCCCGGATCAGCGCACGGCCACCGAAGAGGTGAAGCGCGACATGGAGAGCGCGCGCCCCATGGACCGCCTCCTGGTGGGCGATGTGGGCTACGGCAAGACCGAGGTCGCGGTGCGCGCGGCATTCAAGGCGGTCCAGTCGGGACGGCAGGCCGCGGTGCTCGTGCCCACCACGATCCTCGCCGAACAGCACGGACGCACCTTCACCGAGCGGCTGGCCGACTTCCCGGTGCGCGTGGCCACCCTGAGCCGATTCCAGACGCACAAGGAGCAGGCGGCGATCCTCACGGATCTCGCCGAGGGGAAGATCGATGTGATCATCGGGACCCACCGGCTCCTCAGCCCCGACGTGAAGTTCGCGGATCTGGGGCTGGTGATCGTTGACGAGGAGCACCGCTTCGGCGTGCGGCACAAGGAGCGGCTCAAGGAGCTTAAGCTCGAGACCGACGTGCTCACGCTCACGGCCACGCCCATCCCGCGCACGCTGCACCAGTCGCTCGCCGGCCTGCGCGACGCATCGCTGATCCAGACCGCGCCCCGCGACCGGTCGCCGGTGCTCACCTTCGTGGAGCCGTGGGACGATGCGCTGATCGAGGAGGGGATCGCGCGCGAGCTCGATCGCGGCGGCCAGGTGTTCTTCGTGCACAACCGGATCGAGACCATAACCGGAGTGGCCGACCACATCAGGCGCATCGTGCCGAACGCGCGGATCCAGGTGGCTCACGGACAGATGCGCGAGCGCGACCTCGAGGAGGTGATGCGCCGCTTCGTGGCGGGCGAGGTGGATGTGCTGGTCTCCACGATGATCGTGGAGTCGGGGCTCGACGTGCCCAACGCCAACACGATGTTCGTGAATCGCGCCGACCACTTCGGGCTCGCGCAGCTCTACCAGCTCCGCGGCCGCGTGGGCCGCTCGCACCGCCGCGCGTACTGCTATCTCCTGGTGCCCGACGTCATCGATCTCGACGCCGAGCGCCGCCTCGCGGTCCTGGAGCACCACACCGAGCTCGGCGCGGGGTACCGGATCGCGCTCAAGGATCTCGAGCTTCGCGGGGCGGGAAACCTCCTCGGGCCGGAGCAGTCGGGCTTCGTGCAGGCGGTGGGCTTCGAGCTGTACCTGAAGATGCTCGACGAGACCGTGCGGCACCTGCAGAACGGCGACGGTGCGCCCAAGCTCATCCCGGCGGAGGTGTCGCTCGACGCGCCGAGCTATCTTCCCGATGACTACGTCTCCATACAGGAGGCGAAGCTCGACATCTACCGCCGGCTCTCGCGGATGACGGAGCCGCGGGAAGTGGAGGAGTTGCGCGCGGAGCTGCGCGATCGCTTCGGGCCGCTCCCGCCTCCGGCCAATGCCTTCCTCGCGGTGGCGCTCCTGCGGATCGTTGGCGGGCGTCTCGGCGTGGAGGGAATCCTCGTGCGCGGCAACGAGGCCCGTGTTACCTTTCGTGAGGCCGCGGCGCCCCGTCTCAGGGGGCTAACCGCGGCATTTCAGGAGGTGCAGTTCCAGGCCGAGGTCCGGCGCACCAATCCACTCTCCCTCAAGCTCACGCGTCTTGGCGGGGCCGAGATACTCGACGGCCTCGTACGCGCGCTCGGAAGTCTGCTGGAGGAACCCGCGGGGCGGTGACATCGGCCGCGGGCGAGCTCGCCGGCGGCGCCCGCGAACCGCTCCGGGCCATTCCACTACCACGCAACCAGGTCCATCTCAATGAGACGTTCGTCAATCGCCCTCTTCGCCATCGTCGCCACGCTCGGTGCGTGCGAGGGGTTCAAGGAAGCAATGACCGCGCACGTGGATGTGGCGGCGAAGGCGGGTTCGCAGGAGCTGTCCGTCGATCGTCTCGCCTCGCTCCTGGGTCAGTCCAAGGCGCCCATCAACAGCGAGATCGCGCACGCCATCACCGACCTCTGGGTGAACTACCAGCTCCTGGGGCAGGCGGCGGCCAACGGTGACTCGCTCAACGACCCCAAGCTCATCGATCAGGCGCTCTGGCCCATCATAGCGCAGGAGCGGATGGCCAAGTGGCACGAGAAGGTGGCGAGCACCTTCCCGGGCATGGACACCGCCAACGCCGAATCGCGCTACACCTCCGGCGACCTGCTCGCCGCGCGCCACATCCTCTTCGCGATCCCGCAGAGCGCCACCCCGGCAGTGCGCGACTCCATCCACCGCCGCGCCGAGGCCGTTCGCGCCCAGGCCACCTCGGCCAACTTCGCCGACCTGGCGCGCAAGAACAGCCAGGATCCCGGCTCCGCCTCGCGCGGCGGGGACTTGGGCATCTTCCCCAAGGGAACGATGGTGAAGGAGTTCCAGGACGCGGTGGAAGCGCTCAAGCCCGGCGAGATCTCGCCGGTGATCGAGACCCAGTTCGGCTACCACATCATTCGCCGGTCCACCTTCCCCGAGGTGCGGGATGAGTTCATCAAGGCGGTGAACCAGGACGCGTTGCGCGCCGCCGACAGCACGTACCTCACGAAGCTCGAGGAGTCGTCGGGGCTGGCCATCAAGGACAACGCGGTCGGCACCATCCGCGCGGCCGCGAAGGATCTCGACTCGCACGCCAAGGACGACGCGGTGCTCGCCACCTACAACGGCGGCAAGTTCACGCTCGGACGGCTGGTGAGCTGGGTGAACGCCTATCCTCAGAAGCCGCAGATCGAGCGCGGCTTCCAGCAGGCGCCCGACAGCCAGGTGGCGCAGTTCCTCAAGATCGTCGTGCGCAACGACCTCGTGCTGCACCAGGCGGACAGCGCCAAGGTGGAGCTCGACTCCACCGAGCTGGCCGACCTCCATTCGCGCTTCTCGGAGGTGGTGGCGGGGACGTGGGAGCAGCTCGGCGTGAGCCCGGCGGCGCTCGATGACAGCGGCTCCACCGCCTCGGCGCGCCAGCGCGTGGCGGCCGGCCACATCGACACGTACATGGACAAGCTCATGGCGCAGGAGGCGCGCTTCGTGGACGTGCCGCAGCCCGTGGCCACGGTGCTGAGAGACAAGTACGACTGGAAGGTGAACAGCGCCGGTCTCGAGCGCGCCATCCAGAACGCGACGAAGGCGCGCGCCGCGGCCGACTCCGCTGCCGAGAGCAAGCGGCCCGCCTCGGAGGTGCCGATCGGCAACAAGGCCACGAGCGGCTCCGACAGCGCGAAGGGCGCCCAGCGCCCGAACTGATGGCACTCGTCCACCACTCCACGGGTAGAAAGCGCATGACGAGGATTCCGCACTTTCTCGCGTCGCTGCTGCTCTTCGCGGCGGCGCCCGTGCTGGCCCAGAACGGCGCCGCCGCGCCGGCCGACACGGTGGTGCCGATCGACGGCGTCGTGGCGGTGGTGGGCGACCAGCCGATCCTGCGCACGCAGGTCGAAGAGCAGATAGGCGCGCTCGCGGCGTCGGGGCAGAAGATGCCCACCGACTCCGCGGGGCATGCCGCGCTCGAGCACGAGGTGCTCGGCACCATCATCGACGAAGAGCTCCTGATCCACCAGGCCAAGGCGCAGAAGATCGAGGTGTCCGAGAGCGAGATCTCCGGGCAGGTGGATCAGCAGCTCACCAAGATTCGAGGCCGTTTCTCGAACGACTCGGAGTTCCGCGAGCAGTTGAAGAGCGCCGGCTTCGGCGCGCCCGACGAGTACAGGCGCTGGCTTCTCGATCAGGCGCGCCGCCAGGCGCTGCAGCAGCAGCTCTTTCAGAAGCTGCGCCAGGACCAGAAGCTGAGCCCCGCGCCGGTCTCGGAGGCGGAGGTGGATTCCTTCTTCCAGGCGTCCAAGGATCAGATGCGGCGCCTCCCAGCCACGGTCACCTATCGGCAGATCGTCATCACCCCCAGCGCGAGTGCGCACGCCGACTCCGTGGCGCTGGCGAAGGCCGAGTCGCTGCTGGTGGAGATCCGCAACGGCGCCGACTTCGCGCAGGTGGCGAAGCGCGAGTCGATGGATCCGGGGAGCAAGGAGCAGGGCGGTGACCTCGGCTGGCATCGCCGCGGCGAGTTCGTGCCGGTGTTCGACCGCGTGTACTTCGCGCTGCGCCCCGGCCAGGTGAGTCCCGTGATAAAGACCACCTTCGGCTACCACATCATCAAGATCGATCGTGCGCAGCCGTCGGAGGTGAAGGGGCGCCACATCCTCATCCGTCCGGAGATCGACTCGGTGCAGGTGGCCAAGGCGCACTCGCTGGCGGATAGCATCGCGGCGCTCTGGCGTTCGGGGACGAGCTACGACTCGCTCGTGGCCAGATACCACGATCCCGCGGAAGAGAAGATGATGCCCGAGCCTTTCCCGCAGGCGGAGCTCCCGCAGGAGTACCAGGCCGCGATCAAGGGACACAAGGCGGGCGACATCCTCGATCCGTTCGGCATCGTGGACAAGTCTCGCGGCGTGCCGAAGTTCTTCATCCTCCAGCTCACCTCCGTGGAGGACGCGCGCGAGCCGACTGTGGCCGATTTCCGCCAGCAGATCCGCGACCAGCTCTCGCAGCAGAAGGCGATTCGCCGCTACCTCGACGGCCTCCGCAAGCAGATCTTCGTTTCCGTTCGCGGCTGAGCGTGAGAGTAGACCTCGCGCTCAAGCGGCTGCTCCTGGTGAAGAGCCGGAGCGAGGGGAAGGAAGCGTGTGACGTGGGTGCCGTGTACGTGAACGGGAAGCGGGCGAAGGCTTCGGCGGAGGTTGGCCCGGGTGATGTGGTCCGCGTGGAGTACGCCAACCGCACTCTCGAGATCGAGCTCACCGGCGACATCGGCCACAACGTGAGCCGGGCCGTGGCACCCACTCTGTATCGCGTCGTGCGCGATGAGCGGAGCGCCTAGATGGCCGGTGAGTCGCGCCCGCGCCTGGCGATCACGCTCGGAGATCCGCGCGGCATCGGCCCCGAGATACTCGGCAAGGCGCTCCAGGACGAGCGCGTCCGCGAGGCATGCGAGCCGGTGATCGTGGGCCCGGAAGGCGCCGGAGTGACCGTGGATCGCTCGGTGGGTGTCTGGGACGCCGAGGGCGGCGCGGCGCTGGCGGGGCGGCTGGCGGGGAGCGCGATCGAGGATGCGGCCTCGCTGGCGCTCGCCGGCGAGGTGGCCGGCGTGGTGACCGCTCCGATAGACAAGGCCGCGCTTCTGGCGGGCGGCTACGACTATCCCGGCCACACGGAGATGCTCGCCCGGATCGCCGGAGTGCCGGTGGCCATGATGCTCGCATCGGACCGCCTGCGCGTCGTGCTCGTGACGACGCACATCGCGCTGCGCCACGTGGTGGACCGGCTGACCGAGGCCGCGATAGTGGAGACGGCGGAGATAACCCGCCGCGGGCTGCGCGACTGGTACGGGATCGCCGAGCCGCGGATCGCTCTCTGCGCGCTGAACCCGCACGCGGGAGATGCGGGCCGCTTCGGCAGCGAGGACGACGAGCTGCTGGCGCCCGCGGCGCGGAGGGCCGGGATCGACGGGCCGTTTCCGGCGGACACCGTGTTCGTGCGCGCGATGCGCGGCGCCTTCGACGCCGTGCTAGCGCCGTATCACGATGTGGGGATGACCGCGATCAAGGTGGCGTCGTTCGGCAGCGCCGTGAACGTGACGCTCGGGCTTCCCTTTCCCCGCACCTCGCCCGATCACGGCACCGCGCTCGACATCGCGGGGAAGTGGATCGCCGATCCGTCGAGCTTCGTGCACGCCACGCTGGAGTGCGCGCGAATCGCGTCGCGTATCGCGTTGTGTATCGCGCGGCGAGTGGGGGCGCCCGCGGACTGAGCCGCTCCGCTCACTCCTTCCGCCGGCGCAGAGCCAGCGACTCGATGCGGCGATTGTCCATGGAGCGCACCACGAAGCTGGCGCCGCCGGCGGAGACCACGTCGCCGGGATGCGGAAGCCTCCCGAGCGCGCCGAAAACGAAGCCGCCGATGGTGGAGTGCTCCGCGTCGGGGATCGACAGCCCGTACTCCTCGTTGAGATCCTCGATGTTGGTGTCGCCGGGAATGACGAGCTCCCCCGATGGCTGCGCCGGAGCGGCCAGCTCCGCCACGTCGTATTCATCCTCGATCTCGCCCACGATCTCCTCGAGGAGATCCTCCATCGTCACCACGCCCGCGGTGCCGCCGTATTCGTCGAGCACGATGGCCATGTGCTCCTTGAGGCGCTTGAAGTCGGCGAGCACCTCTTCGACCTGGCGCGTGCCGGGAATGATGTGCACCGAGCGGATCACATCGCGGAGCGAGAAGCCGGAGTCGGCGCGCCGGACCGCCGGGAGGAGATCCTTCACGAGGAGCACGCCCACGATGTTGTCTATCGTGCCGTCGTAGACGGGCACTCGCGAGAAGCCGCTTTCCTCGATCACGTCGAGCGCCTGCTCGATCGTGGAGTCGAGCGGGAGCGCCACCAGCTCCGTACGGGGCGTCATCACATCGTCAGCGGTCTTCTCGGTGAACTCGAAGACCCCTTCCAGGAGGTCCGCATCCTGCGGTTCCAGCGCGCCCACCTCCTCGCTCTGCTCCACCAGCAGGCGCAGCTCATCGGGGCCGTGGATGGCGCCGGCCTCGCCCGCGGGGACGCGCTCGCGGATCTCTCCGCTCACCCGGCGGAACGGGATGGCGACGATGGCCACCAGCGGCTCGAGCACCCGGCTGAAGACGAGCAGGGGAAGCGCGACCACCCGCGCGAAGTGCTCGGGACGCGCCAGAGCGGCCGTGCGAGGGACTAACTTGCCGACCAGCACGTGCAGGTAGACGGCGACTGCCGCCGCCACGATAATTGCTGCGACACGCGCGCTGGTCCCTTCGGGGAGCACGATGGTGTAGAGCCACCCGGCCAGCACCCAGCCGATCCCGATGCTCGTCAGAGATGTGCCGATGGCGGCGGCGGCCAGGGTGCGGGCGGGGGTGGAAGCGACACGGAAGGCGGCGCGGGCGAGGCGGTCGTTTCGCCGCGCCATCGCTTCCAGCCGCGGAAGGCGCGCGCGAAGAACCGCGAACTCGGCCATCACGAAAAACGCGTTCGCCAGTACCAGCAGAACGATGACCACGATGCGCACCAGCACGCTCTGATACTAATGGCTCATTCCCACGTCGGCCACCATCACGGCCCCGGCGGCCACGCCGCGCTCCACGACCACGCCGCGCACGGAGACTCCGCCGACCGCGGCCACGTGCGCCGACTGCGGCTCGCGCTCGCTGTCACGCTGGTGGTGCTCGTCGCCGAGGTGATAGGCGGCATCGCTTCGAACTCGCTCGCGCTGCTCGCCGATGCCGGTCACATGCTCACCGATGTGGCCGCGCTCTCGCTCTCGCTCTTCGTCTCCTGGTTCAGCATGCGCCCGGAGACGCCGAGGCGAACGTACGGCTACGTTAGGCTGGAGATCCTGGCCGCCTTCGTGAATGGCGCGGCGCTGCTCGTGATCTCCGCCTTCATCGCCTGGGAGGCGCTCTCCAGAATCCGCGCGCCGGAGTCGGTGGGCGGCGGGCTGATGCTCGTCGTGGCGCTAGTCGGCCTGCTCGCCAACGTCATCTCGGCGTTCGCTCTCCACGGCGCGAGCGACGCGAGCCTCAACGTGCGCGGCGCCTATCTACACGTGTTGAGCGACCTGCTCGGCTCCATCGGCACCGTGCTCGCGGCGATCATCATCCGGCTCACCGGGTGGCTCCCGGCCGATCCGATCGTCTCGATCCTGGTGACGCTGCTCATCGTGCGCGGCGCGTGGCGGCTCGTGCGCGAGTCGGTGGACGTGATGCTCGAGTCCACACCGGCGCACATCTCCCTGGGAGCCGTGCGGGCGCAGCTCGAGGCGATCCCGAGCGTGGAGTCGGTGCACGACCTTCACGTGTGGACAGTGACGTCCGGAGTGGTGGCCATGAGCGCGCACGCCATTGTGCGCGAGCCGGAGCGCCAGCAGCACGTGCTGGAGCACGTGCACGACGTGATGCGGCTCTTCGGGATCCAGCACGTGACGATCCAGCTAGAGAGCAGGGAAATGTACGAGCGGGAAAAGCATCTGCATGCGTGACCAGCGCCCGCGCTGAAGCGTCAGAACATCGACTCCAACAGCGTGGCCAGTGAATGAACCAGGGTGCGAGCTCGCCGTCCGTGGACGCGTACAGGATCGAGAAGGAGCGGCTGGAGGTGAACATCACGATGGAGGATGGGGCCGAGCTCCATGGCTACATCTTCCTCCAGCCGAAAGTGTACGGATACGCGAGCCACTCCGAGCCCGCCGCGCTCTTCAACGATCGGGAGCTCTTCTTCCCTCTCGAGCTCGAGGGCGGTGAAGTCCTGCTCGTCTCCAAGGCGCGGGTGGCCGACATCTCCGGCCTTCCGCTCGCGGATGAGGACGAGATGGTGCGCGCCAGCTCGCCGATGGCGCTCGTGGAAGTCACGCTCGCCGGAGGGCTCACTCGACTCGGCTCCATGCGCCTGGAAGTTCGCGCGGACCGCCCGCGCCTCCTCGACTACCTGAACGACAGCGATCAGCGCTTCCTGATGCTCTACAGCGACCACGGGGTTCGTCTGTTGAATCGGAAGATCATCGAGCGCGTTCGCCCCCTCGACTGAAATGGCACAACTCGACAAGCTCATCGAGCGGCTGGGCGACCGCGAATCCAGCGCGCTGTGCCTGACCGAGGGCGAGGTCGTGCAGCTCCGGACGGGCGGCTCGGCTCAGCCTCTCACCAGGCAGGCGCTCAACGCGGCGCAGGTCACGGCCCTCCTCCGCGAGATCGCCGGCGGCGATGCGCGCGCCCGTCTCGATGCGCACGCCGCGGCCACGTTCACCTACGCGAGCGGCCAGAAGGAGTACGAGGTGGTCGTCACGCCCGCGACCGAGAGCGAGAGCGGGAAGCTGCACGCGGAGATCCGCACGGCGGCGCCCGCGCGTACGTCGGCGGGAGCTCCGTCCGAGAGAGCCGAAGGGTCGTCCGCGCCCGAGGGCGCGGAGCGGCATCCGGAGCGGCATGCGGAGCGGCATGCGGAGCGGCATGCGGAGCGGCATCCGCCACGCGTCGAGGAGACGGAGTTCCCGCCACCCGATCCGGCCCGCCGCGCCGAGATGGAAGTTCTTCTCAGGCAGCTCGTGGAGCGCGCCGCATCGGACCTCCACCTGCGCGTGGGCGAACCGCCGATCCTGCGGCTCCACGGCGAGATGCAGCGGATAGAAGGCTTCCCGGCGATGGAGAACGATGCACTCACGCAGCTCCTGGGCTCCATCATGCCCGAGCGCAACAAGCGCGAGTTCCGCGACACCAACGATACCGACTTCGCCCACGAGATCGAGGGCGTCGCGCGCTTCCGCTGCAACGTGCTGCGCGACCGCAAGGGCGTAGCGGCGGTCTTCCGCGTGATCCCGGCGAACGTCGTGACCGTGGACGATCTCGGGATCTCCGAGGAGGTCCAGCGTCTCGCGCAGCTCCCCCGCGGACTGGTGCTCGTGACCGGCCCCACCGGATCGGGGAAGTCCACGACGCTCTGCTCCTTGATAGACCTGGTGAACCGTACGCGGCGCGACCACGTGATCACCATCGAGGACCCCATCGAGTTCGTGCACCAGAACAAGGGGTGTCTCATCACGCAGCGGCAGGTCGGCGTCCATACCGCATCGTTCAAGCACGCGCTGCGCGCCGCGCTCCGCGAGGATCCCGACATCATCCTCGTGGGCGAGCTGCGCGACCTCGAAACGGTGTCGATCGCCATCGAGACCGCGGAGACCGGACACCTCGTCTTCGGCACGCTGCACACCACGAGCGCCGTCAGCACCGTGGACCGGCTGATCGACCAGTTCCCGGCCGACCGTCAGGCGCAGGTGCGCGTGATGCTCTCCGAGTCGCTCAAGGGCGTCATCTCGCAGGTGCTCTGCAAGAAAGTAGGTGGCGGGCGAGTGGCGGCGCGCGAGGTGCTCCTGAGCATCCCGGCGATCTCGAACCTGATCCGCGAGGGGAAGACCTTCCAGATCCCATCCATCATGCAGACGTCCAAGCGGCTCGGCATGGTGATGCTGAACGACGCTCTGATAGCGCTCGTGGACTCGGGTGAGGTGGCGCCTTCCGAAGCCTACCAGAAGGCGAGCGACAAGGCGGGGATGATGGTCATGCTCAAGCAGCGGCAGCACGACACCAGCTTCCTCGACGCCGCCGAGGCGAGTACCCCTGCCTCCCGCCCCGAAGCCGCGCTCAAGGGCGGCAAGGTAGCGATGAGGTAGGGGTATTCTGCCTTCCGCCCGTCTCCCTCTACCTCACTCTGTGTTGTAGCTGCGCCTGGGTCACGTAGTAGCTGCGGGAGCGGGAGAGGCTGCCGCCGGTTTCGCCGAAGGTGTGTTCGATCTGCGGGGCCGGAGCGCCGGCGCCGCTCTCGAGCCGGGCGCTCGAATCGGGCTCGGCCTCGCCGTCGGACGCTCGCTCGGACGGCGAGGCCGCGCGCTCGACGCCATCGTCTTCCTCGACCAGATCGTGGGGGATGTCCCACCCGCCGGCCCTCTCGTCCTGCGGGAAGCGCTCGATCTCCGAGGCACCGTCCCACTCATCGCCGTCTTCCCGCGCCGAGCGCCGGGCCAGCGGGACGCCGTCCCCTTCGTCGTCCTCCGCCTCCTGGTCGTTCTCTTCCTGGGCTCGTCCATCCCCCCGCGGGCGGTCGTATTCGGCGCGCTCCCTGTAGCCGTATCCCCCGAAGACTTCGCCGCCCCGCATGTAGTCGTTGCCGTAGCCACGCCCGCGGGGATAGTCCTTGTCCTTCGATTCGCCGTACTCCTCCATGATGGCTCCCTCCGTGGATGAGTAAATGACCGACCCAGCGCCGCATCGACCATGCCAGAAGGGGGGAGGGGAGAGGGCGGAGGATGGCTGGCTGCCCCGGAGCGGGAGGGGCCTACCCCCGCGGGCGGTTGGCTGTTTCCTGCCTGCTCTCCCTCCCTCCTTCCGCCCGGATCCCGTTATAATTAAAGGCTATGGAAATTCGCAACGTTGCTATCATCGCCCACGTCGATCACGGGAAGACCACGCTCGTCGACAAGATGCTCCGCCAGGGCGGAGCGTTCAGGGATAATCAGGTGGTCGCCGAACGGGTGATGGATTCCAACCCGCTCGAGCGCGAGCGCGGAATCACCATCCTCGCCAAGAATACAGCGGTAAGGTGGCACGGTGTCAAGATCAACATCGTCGACACGCCCGGACACGCCGACTTCGGCGGCGAGGTCGAGCGCATCCTGCGCATGGTGGATGGTGTTCTCCTCGTAGTGGACGCCTTCGACGGGCCCATGCCGCAGACGCGCTTCGTGCTGCGCAAGGCGCTCGCGCTCGGACGCGTGCCCATTGTGGTCATCAACAAGATCGACCGCCCCGGTGCGGAGCCGCTCCGCGTGCACGACGAGGTGCTGGATCTCTTCATCGAGCTCGAGGCCGACGAGGCGCAGCTCGATGCGCCGGTGGTGTACGCCTCGGGGCGCAACGGGACGGCCACGATGGACCTCGACCAGCCGGGGAGCGACCTGGTCCCGCTCTTCGAGGCCATCGTGCGTCACGTGCCGCCTCCGGGAGGCGACGAGCACGCGCCGTTTCAGATGCTCGTCTCCACCATCGACCACTCGCCCTACCTCGGCCGCCTGGGGATCGGGCGCATCGAGCGCGGCACGGTGCGCGTGGGCGACTCGGTGGCGCTGCTCCCGCTCGACCATTCACTCCCGGGCGAGCGCTCGCGTGTTACCAAGCTCTTCGCCTTCGAGGGGCTCGATCGCGTGGAAGTACCGGAGGCCGGGTCGGGCGACATCGTCGCGCTCGCCGGCCTCGAAGGAGTGGAGATCGGCCTCACGCTCACCGATGTGGAGCATCCGGAGCGCCTCGCGGGGATAGCGGTGGAGGAGCCCACCATCTCGGTGGACTTCATCGTCAACAACTCGCCCTTCGCGGGGAAGGAAGGGAAGTACGTCACCTCGCGCCAGGTGCGCGAGCGGCTGTACCGGGAGCTCGAGCGCAACGTCGCTCTCCGGGTCGAGGACACCGATAACACCGATACCTGGACGGTGTCGGGTCGCGGCGAGCTGCACCTCTCGATCCTCATGGAGACGATGCGGCGCGAGGGGTACGAGTTCCAGGTGTCGCGCCCGCGGGTGATCACGCGGCAGGGGCCGAACGGCGAACGGCTCGAGCCGTACGAGGAGCTCGCGATCGACGTTCCGGAGGACTACCTGGGCGCCGTGATCGAGAAGCTCGGCCCGCGGAAGGCCGAAATGATCGAGATGCGGAACCCCGGACAAGGTCTGGTGCGATTGTTGTACCGTATTCCGGCCCGTGGCCTCTTCGGCTACCGGTCCGAGTTCCTGACCGACACTCGTGGAACCGGGATCATGCATCACAGGTTTCTGGAGTACGGTCCGTGGGCGGGTCCGCTTGCCGGACGCAAGCGCGGCACGCTGGTGTCCATGGAGAAGGGGGTCGCGGTGGCCTTCGGGCTCTTCAACCTTCAGGAGCGTTCCACGCTCTTCATCGAACCCGGCACCGAGGTGTACGAAGGAATGATCATCGGGGAGAATGCGCGTCCTGGGGACATGGACGTCAACCCCACGAAGGAGAAGAAGCTGACGAACATGCGCACGACGGCCAGCGACGAGAACATCCAGCTCGAACCTCCCCGGGGGTTGACACTGGAGAGCGCGCTAGAGTACATCGAGGGCGATGAACTCATCGAGGTGACGCCGTCCTCGATCCGCTTGCGCAAGCGGTTCCTCAGCGCTAATGACCGGAAGAAGCTGTCCCGGGAAGCGAAGCGGGAGCGAGCTTCCCTGTAAACAACCACCAAGGAGATTCAGGTCATGCTGTACGAGCTCGAGTCGTTGGATCTGGCGCGTCTGCCCCGGCGCGATGACGACGACCTCGACGAGGACGAGCTGGACGAGGACGACTTCGACGAGGACGATGTCGACGACGAGGACGAGGACCTCGACGACGACATCGACGATGAGGAACTCGACGAAGACTACGATGAAGATGAGGACTACGACGAGGACGAGGACGAAGAGGAGGACGACTTCGACGAGGACGACGAGGATGAAGACGAGGACCTCGACGACTTCGACGAGGAGGAGGATCTGGTAGACCTCGATGACGAGTACGACGACGAGCCCGTCCAGCGCCCGCGTCCCGACCACCACCGGTTCGAGGACTGAACGAGTAGTAGGTAGTCGTACCGGGCAGTCGTAGGAAAGGCAGTCGTAGGAAGCGCACGGCGAGCCCCGCCACTCAAGCTTGAGTGGCGGGGCTCGCCGTTTTTGCGCTGCGCCTTGCAGAGCTCGCCAGATTTCGATAAACTGGCGGGGGCCGGCGGCTGACGTATGGGACCACTACTCAATGCGAGGCCGCCGCCCTTCAGCACATTCCCGGGGCTCGATCCCCGGAGCCGTCGGCCGCCCCGCCAGGGGCAGGCCAGAATCTCCCACGATGCCGGGCAGTGCGAGCCGGGCTTCCATCGCGGACGTCCCTCGCCAACCGGCATTCCACAGCGAAGTCCCATCATGGGATTTTTGCACCCTTCAAGGAGGGAAACATGTCTCGGTTACTCGGGTGCGGAGCCGGACTGCTGTTGACGTTCGCATCCGCGGGCGACGCGTTCGCGCTGGAGCTGGCTCGCTCCTCGCCGCCACCGCCACCACAGCAGGTAGAGGCGGGAAGTGTGAGCGGCACGGTGGTGCGTGCCGCGAGCGGGACGCCGTTGAACGGCGTTCAGGTAGGAGTCGTGGGCATGCCCCGCGGCACGATTACCGACGAGAACGGGCGCTTCATCATCGCCAATCTGCAGGGCGACTCGGTGACTCTGCGCGCGAAGCTGATCGGCTACAAGCCGTCGGACGTGCGAGTGGCCGTCGGCAGCTCCGACGTCCGCATCGCGCTCGACGTCGCTGCGCTGCAGCTCGATGAGATCGTGGTCACCGGCACGCCGGGCGCGACGCAGCAACGCGCCATCGGCAACGCGGTTTCCAGCGTGAGCGCCGAGCAGCTCACGGAGAAGGCGCCCATCGGGAACGTGGATGAGCTGCTGCAGGGAAGGGTCCCTGGCCTCACCCTGATGCCCGGCGCGGGCACGGCCGGCACCGCCGCCAACATCCGCATTCGCGGCGCCGGATCTCTCAACGCGGGCAACCGTCCCGTCTTCTACATCGACGGCGTCCGCATAACATCGGGCACGCAGGGTGGCTTCAGCGTAAGCGGCCAGTCCACCTCGGCGCTCGACGCCATCAACCCGGAGGACATCGAATCCATCGAGGTCATCAAGGGCCCCGCCGCCGCCACGCTGTACGGTGCCGACGCCGCGGCCGGTGTGGTTCAGATCATCACCAAGAAGGGAAAGCGCGGCGAGCAGTCGCTGCAGTGGAATGCGAAGGTCGAGCGCGGCCAGTCCGACTGGGCCCTCGAGATCCCCACCAACTACGCGCTCTGCACGCCGGATCGGATAGCCGATGACAAGTGGGTGGGGTGCGCCGGGATGGACCCGAACGCGCCGGCGAGAGAGCGGGTGATCTCGCACAACCCGTTGCGCGACGATCCGGCCGCGCTGCGCGACGGCACCGATGCCTCCTACAACCTCTCGGCGCGCGGAGGGGGCGACAAGTACTCCTTCTTCCTCTCCGCACAGCGCGACGAGCAGGAAGGAGTGTTCTACAACAACTACTTCGAGCGCACCGCCGGCCGCGGGAATTTCGCCGTATCGCCCCGCGACAATCTCGACATGACGCTCACCTTCGGCTACACGAAGAGCGATACGCGTCTACCGCTCAACGACAACGCATCGAACGGCCTTCTGCGCAACGCGCTGCGTGGAACGCCGGGGCTCGAAGGCCCCTTCGCGGTGGGCTGGCGCGGTCTGTCGCCGGCCGAAGTGAACATGTACGACAACCGTACGGCGGCAGAGCGCTTCGTGCTCGGACTCACCACGAACTTTCAGCCATGGAGCTGGTTCAAGAACCGTCTCACTATCGGTCTGGACATGAACACGCGCTACGCGACGCTCTTCTATCCCATCGACACGACGGGGAAGGCTCCGTACGGCGCGACCAACGCCACCGGCTTCATCGGCCAGTACCGGCCCGAAACGCACAACTGGACGCTCGACTACGCCGGCACCTTCACCAAGGAGATCGGGAAGGAGCTGACTTCCGACCTCTCGGCCGGAATGCAGGTCAACGCGTATCGCTTCCACTCGGTGCAGGCGAACGGTGAAGGTCTGCTCTCTGACAACGTACGGCTGGTGAGCTCCGCGGCGGTCACGAAGGGCTACGAGCAGTTCGAAGAGCAGAACTCGGCCGGCTTCTACGTTCAGGAGCAGATCGGCTGGGCCAATCGCCGCTTCATCACCGGGGCGATACGCGTGGATGACAACTCCGCCTTCGGCAGCGACTTCTCCGTGGTGGTCTACCCGAAGGTGTCCGGATCGTGGGTGATCTCGGAAGAACCCTTCTTCCACATCCCGAAGGTCGACCAGCTCCGGCTGCGCGCCGCGTATGGCCAGGCCGGCAACTCGCCGGCGCCGTTCTCCGCGGACCGCACCTACGAAGCGGTCGCGGTGCTCCAGCAGGACGGCACCGTCATCCCGGCGCTGCGCTCCGATGCGTACGGCAACGCCGACCTGAAGGCCGAGACGGGCCGCGAGATCGAGGTCGGCTTCGATGCGTCGCTCTACAGCGATCGCCTGGGCCTCAGCCTCACCTACTACAACAAGCGAACCAACGACGCGCTGGTCTCGGTCCCCGTGCCGCCATCGAGCGGTTTCGGCGGGAGCCAGCTGCAGAACGTGGGAACGATCGCGAACAGTGGCTTCGAGCTCAACGTCACCACCACGCCCATCGAGCGCGAGAACCTGACCTGGGATCTCAGCATCGCGGCTTCCACGAACCACAACGAGCTGGTGGCATTCGGCAGCCGCAGCGAGCCGATCATCTTCGGCAACTTCGACAACGTGCAGATGCACCGCGAGGGCTACCCGCTCGCCGGCTACTGGGGTCACGAAGCGGAGCGCGACGCGGACGGCTCGCTGAAGCTCGACGACCAGGGACGGGTGGTGCTGGAGGACACGCTGCGCTATCTGGGCCCGTCCACGCCGACTCGTGAGATCGGTCTGGCGAACACCTTCACGATCTTCAAGAACTGGCGCGTGTACGTCTTCCTCGACCACAGGGGCGGCAATTACATGTGGAACGCCGCCGACTACATCCGCAACAAGAACGACCTGAACGCCTGGGCCGTGGTGAACCCGGACGCCGACCCGAACGATGTCCTGTACCGCGAGTCCGGCACGACGATGCCGTTCATCACCAAGGCGGACTTCACGAAGCTGCGCGAGGTCTCGCTCACTTACACGCTCCCGCGCTCGCTCGTCTCGCGCCTGGGGATGAAGGGCCTGAGCATCACGGCTGCGGGACGCAACCTGGCGATCTGGACCAAGTACAGCGGCGCCGACCCCGAGCTCAACTTCAACGGCGCGGACACGTTCACCCGCAGCGACTACATGTCCGTACCCATGATGCGCCGCTTCGTGGGCACCGTCAACGTCACATTCTGAGGCCCATCATGTCTATCTTCGGACACTACAGGCGGACGCGCTCGCGCGGCGGATCGTCGGTGCGGCGGCTGGCGGCCGTGGCCGCGATCGGGCTCGCGCTTCCTCTGGGCGCATGCAACGAGCTGCTCAGCGTCGAGAACCCGGGAGCGATCCAGGATGGCTCGCTCAACGATCCGGTGCTGGGCAAGACGATCGTCCAGTCGGTCGTGAGCGACTTCCAGCGGATGTACGGCGATCTGGCATACTACAGCGCCGTGATCACCGACGAAGCCGTTACCGGCCACAACTACGAGACGATCAAGGAGATGGATCTCCGGATCGCGAAGCCGACCAACAGCACGCTGAACAGCGACATCTACACTCCGCTGCAGCGGGCTCGCTTCTCGGGCGACAGCCTCACGGGACGCTTGCGCGTCATCTTCGGCGACAGCACGTCGCGGAGTCTCGGGATGGCACGCGCGCTCGCCTATGGCGGCTATTCGAACATGCTCCTCGGTGAGTTCATGTGCGAGGCGCCCGTGGATCCCACCTCGGCGTCGCTCGGCTGGGATGAGCTCATGGAGCGCGCGCTCGACCGCTACGACGAAGCGATCAGCATCGCGATCGCGTTCAAGAATGGCGGCACATCGGCGAGTGCGGATTCGATCATCTATCTCGCCAGAGTGGGCGCGGCCCGCGCGTCGCTCAACCTTGGCAGGTTCACCGAGGCGATCGACTATGCGTCGGAAGTCCCCGCCGACT
>Ga0182741_1002064_pt1 | contig 24284 bp, 27 predicted proteins | sample eDN5th37CBELigOP_FD_128874 | JGI IMG/M metagenome (GOLD analysis project Ga0182741, IMG submission 128874) | Enriched Organic Plus compost microbial communities from Emeryville, California, USA - eDNA 5th pass 37_C BE-Lig OP (version 2) (version 2) ... | reverse complement strand
TACCAACGGCGCCGGCACGGAACTCTGGTCGGGCTACGCCCTCCCGACGTTCCGTGCCGGCGTCGCTAACTGGCAGACTTTTGCGCCGCCCCGTGGCAGGTTTTTACGCCGCCGTTGACAGTTCTGTATTGGCGATGCTCCGCTACGGCCAGGACTGGCAACCAATAGATGACGGTCGCGGCGAGGGCGCAGGCTGAGAGAAACAGGATGGCACAGGGCATGACCCGCCCTGCCCGCGCCGCCGCCCACGGCTTCCTTGCCGCGATCCCGGGGCCATCCCGCGAGGGTTCAACCGGGCAGATGCAGGACCATGCGTCCGGCAACCCGCCCCGGGCGCGCCATCGGCCGCAAGACGGCTTAACCAGATAGAATCGCTTAATTTTTAACAGAACAGTTCAGTTTTTTCGCTTGTCAAGATGCTTATATCTTTTAGACAAAACCGGTCGGCGCCCTGTTGGCCCGATACTGCGCGTCGCGGCTCCTGACGGATTCGTCCGGCCTTGGTGCTGGAACCGCCATTTTCGGTGAATGGCTCTGTCTGCCTGAATCGGTCACGCAGGGCAAACGATTACGCGGTCCCCCGCAAGGGCTCGTATCTGATGGTGAGTGTTAAAATGTCTTTCAATTATGCCGGTCTCGAAAATCACTGCGGTCCAGCCGGACCCGACTGCGAAAAGATGATCTTCCTGGGAAAACTGCCCGATATGGATCCCTGGGAACTCGTTCCCGGCGCAGGCAAGGCCAGCGCCATATTGGGCGGCGCCAGCTTCGGCTCGCAGGCGGCTCCGCTGTCGCGCCAGCTGGTCGAGGTCAGTGCCCTGGACATCGACCGGGACGGTATCATCCATACCGACAACCCCTCCGGCTTTCTTGCCGAGCCCATCCGCCACGACGCCGATGGCGACGGCACCATCGCCAGCCACAAGGTCGATTCGACCTTCGTCGTCAAGAACACCGCCGTCACCTTCGCCAATCCCGACGGCAGCCACGAGACGCTGATCCTGCCAGTCCGCATCATGCAGGACACCGCCGGCAATACCTTCCTGATGCCGCCGCCCAGGGGCGCGTCGCTGCAGGAGGTCGAGGCATTGACCACCCGCCCCATCACCTCGGTCTCGTTTCCCGACGGGTCGAGCAATTATGACCTGGATTACAACGGCATCTTCACCGATCGGCATTGCTTTCCCTGTTTTGCCCGCGGGACGCTGATCGAAACCGGACAAGGGCCGCTGCCGGTCGAGGAACTGGCGCCCGGCATGCTGGTCGTGACCCGCGACAACGGCTTGCAGCCGGTGCGCTGGATCGGCTCGCGCGTGCTGTGCAGCAAGACGCTGGACACCAGCCCGAACCTGCGCCCGATCCGCATTGCCGCCGGCGCGCTTGGCAAGGGGCTGCCCCTGCGCGACCTGATCGTCTCGCCCCAGCACCGGATCTTGGTGCGCTCGAAGATCGCGCTGAAGATGTTCGGCACGCCCGAGGTCCTGGTCGCCGCCAAGCAGCTTTTGCAGATCAACGGCATCGACATCGCCGACGACATGCCGGCGGTCGAATATTTCCACTTCCTGTTCGACCAGCACGAGATCGTGCTGTCCGAGGGGGCCGAGACCGAATCGCTCTATACCGGGCCCGAGGCGCTGAAATCCGTCGGCCGCCAGGCCCAGGCCGAGATCTTTGCGCTTTTCCCCGAACTGCGCGACCGGCCCGAGGATGATGTGCCGCCAGGGGCGCGTATCCTGGCCTCGGGCCGAATGGGGCGCAAGCTGGCCGTGCGTCACGCCCAGCATCGCAAGTTCCTGGTGCAATAGGCGCCGGGCAACCGCAAGGCACCTGGGCCGGGCCGGCCGGCCCGTTCTTCATCTCGCGCCGCCGCACGGGGGCTGCGGGCGGCGGCGCCCGCCCGCGGCCGAGACGGATCCCCGACCCGCAAGACGGCGGGTGGTTCTGCCCCGCCTAGCGGGGGCGAAGCGATTGCGCAGGCCGGGCGATCTTGCGGGTCGCGCGGGCTTCCCCTACATCTTGCAGAACAAAGAAAGGATCCGCCATGGCGATGGAAGCCCAGGATATAGAAGCCCTGATCCGCGCTGCATTTCCGCATGCCAAGATCACGATCACCGACCTTGCCGGGGATGGAAACCACTATGCCGCCGAGGTGATCGACGAAAGCTTCCGCGGCCAGAACCGCGTTCAGCAGCAACGTGCCGTCTATGCGGCGCTGCAGGGCCATATGGACGGCCCCAACGGCGCGCTGCATGCCCTTGCGCTGACCACCAAGGCACCCGATTAAGAGCAACCGCAAGTAGTCGCAGCCAGGCGGCGCTTCAGCAAGGACCGGACGAAATGACCGATGCACGCCAGCAAATCCAGGAGACGATCGACGCAGACGATGTCGTCCTGTTCATGAAAGGCACCAAGGAGATGCCCCAATGCGGCTTTTCAAGCCGCGTGGCCGGGGTTCTGAACTATATGAACGTCCAGTATCGCGACGTGAACGTACTGGCCGACGAGGCGATCCGCCAGGGCATCAAGGATTTCTCAGACTGGCCCACCATCCCGCAGCTTTACGTCAAGGGCGAGTTCGTGGGCGGCTGCGACATCGTCACCGAGATGACGTTGTCGGGCGAACTGGACCAGTTGTTCGACAAGGCCGGCGTCACCTATGACAAGGATGCCGCCAACAAGATCCGCGAGGCGAACGCCTGACCGCGGGCGCGCCGGCGGCGACAGGAAAGACAGACCCCGCCGGCGGCGGGGTCTTTTTCTGTCAAGGGGTTGCGGGACGATCCTCAATAAGGATCTTCGGTCCGGTCCTCGGCGTCTTCCCAGTCCGGCTCGTCGCGGTGGCGCCCTTGCCGCAAGCGCGAGGCGAGCGTCATCCCCACGGCAAAGGCGCCGATCAGCGGCGCGATGGCCGCCGCGCGGGACTGCGAGGCGCCCTGTACCGTCCCGGCGGCGCGGCGCAGCGTATCGGGCGGCAAGCCCAGGGTGCCGACGGCGCTTTCACCGGCCCGGCGCGCGACGCCATAGACGCTGGCCTCGGCGCGGTCGGCCAGCCGATCCGCCTTGTAGGCCAGGCTGTCGGTCAGCGCATGCACCCGCTGCTCGGCCCGGTCGATCAGTTGGCCGGCCTTTTGCGAGGCGCGCTCCAGCGCCGCATCCGCCGCGCCGGTGGCCTTTTCGACGGCCATGTCGGCGGCCAGCATCAGCCGCTCCTCGACCTCGGCCTTCAGCTCGTCGGTGCCGGGGACGGGATGGCGTTCCTTGCGCGCCATCAGCATCACCACCAGCCCGATCAGCAGAAAGCCCAGACCGATCGCCAGCGAGGCGCCAAGCGCCCCCCAACCCAGGTGATCGGCCAGCCAGGTCCACAGCGCCGCAAGCAGGAAACCCGCCCCGATCAGCAGGGCCACGCCTGCCCCGGCGGACAGGCCGGTGCGGCGCAGCCTGTCGGTCAGGGCGAGCTGGAGTTTCCTGGTATAGTCGAACATCCGCCGAGACTCAGCGCCGCGCGATGATCAGACCCAGAAGGAAGCCGACCCCGGCCGCGATCCCCAGCGCCTGCGCCGGGTTGCGCCGCACCATGTTCGAGACCTCGTCGTAATATTCCTCGGCATGGGCCGCGACCTCATGCGCCTGGCGCTCGCCCTGCCGGTAAAGCCGGCGGGCCTCGTCACGGGCGCGCTCGGCATAATCATGGCCCCGCTCGCGGACCGTCTCGGCATATTCGGCGCCGCGGCGCTTGGCGTCCTCGACGAATTCGGCGCCTTTTTCGCGCGCGGTCTCGTAAAGTTCGGCGCCCTTCTCGCGGGCAGTCTCATAGGCGGCGCTGGCCTCGTCGGCGGCGCGGCTGGCATGACGGCCTACATCGTCAGCGGCCGCGCGCGCCTTGGCCTTCAGTTCGTCGGCGGTGGCTTCGTGGTTCGCCATGATCTTGTCCTTTCGCAAGGCTGCAACGGTTTCGGAGAGCCAACCCGGAAACCCGCAGATCGTTCCCGGACCGGCCCCGATTTCCTGCCCGCAGCGTCAAAGCGCCGCATCGAAGGCGGAAACCAGCCGCGCCATCGTGCCGTCGACATCCTTGAGCTTGTCGAGCCCGAAAAGCCCAATGCGGAAGCTGCGGAATCCCTCGCCCTCGCCGAGCTGCAGGGGCACGCCCGCGGCGATCTGGTAGCCGGCGGCAAGGAACTTGCGCCCGCTTTGCACCTCGGGGTCGTCGGTATGGCAGACCACCACCCCCGGCGCGGCAAAGCCCTCGGCCGCGACCGAGCGCAGCCCGCGCCGCGCCAGTTCCGAGCGCACCGCGTCGCCCAGCCGCCATTGCGCCTCGCGTGCCGCCTCGAAGCCGAAGGCGCGCGTCTCCTCCATCGCATCGCGCAGGCCCAGCAGCGCATCGGTCGGCAGGGTGGCGTGATAGGCATGGCCGCCATCCTCGTAAGCCTTCATGATCGCGCGCCATTTCTTCAGGTCCAGCGCGAAGCTGTCGCTGACCGTCGTCTCCAGCCGCTCGATGCCGCGCGGCGACAGCATCACCATCCCGGCCGAGGGCGAGGCCGACCAGCCCTTTTGCGGCGCCGAGATCAGCACGTCCACGCCGGTCTCGCGCATGTCGACCCAGATCGCGCCCGAGGCGATGCAGTCCAGCACCATGATGGCGCCCACCTCATGCGCGGCATCGGCCAGCGCCTTGATGTAATCGTCGGGCAGGATCATGCCTGCCGCGGTCTCGACATGCGGGGCGAAGACGGCATCGGGGCGGGTGTCGCGGATCTTTTCCACCACCTCCTCGATCGCGGCGGGAGCGAAGGGGGCGCGGGGCTCGTTGCCCTGCGGCCGCGCCATCATCACCGTGGTCTGGCGGGCAAAGCCGCCCGCCTCGAAGATCTGGCTCCAGCGATAGCTGAAAAAGCCGTTCCTGACGATCAGCGCATGGGCATCGCGGCCGAACTGGCGCGCCACCGCCTCCATGGCGCAGGTGCCGCCGCCGGGGACCAGGGCCACGGCATCCGCGCCATAGACCTCGCGCAGCGTGGCCGAGATGTCGCGCATCGCGCCCTGGAATTTCTGCGACATGTGGTTGAGCGAGCGGTCGGTGAAGACGACCGAGAACTCCTGCAATCCCTCGGGGTCCACATCGGGGCGCAATCCGGGCATGGCCAATCCTTTCTGCTGGTTTTGCCGGCAGCCTAGCGCGGTGTTGCGGCCGCTGCCAGCCCCGACCGGAACCGCAGCCCCTTGCCGGCCGCGCCGCGCCCGACTAGCTTCAGGGGGAACAACCGACAGGCCAGTCACCATGCGTATCGGCATTCTCAAATGCGGCCAGTCGCCCGAGGAACTTCGCGGCGATCTCGGCGACTATGACACGATGTTCGAGCGGCTTCTTGCCGGGCGGGGTTTCGAATTCACCAGCTATCACGTTGAGAACATGGAGTTCCCGCAGGGCGTCCACGACGCCCAAGGCTGGCTTCTGACCGGCTCGCGCCATGGCGTCTACGAAGACCATGCCTTCATCCCGCCGCTTCAGGACTTCATCCGCAGGGCCTATGCCGAACATGTGCCGCTGGTCGGCATCTGCTTTGGCCACCAGATCATCGCCCAGGCACTTGGCGGCACGGTGGCAAAGCATCCCGGCGGCTGGGCGGTCGGCGCGCATGACTACGATTTCGGCGGCGAAAAGGTCACGCTGAACGCCTGGCACCAGGACCAGGTCGTCGCCGTGCCCGAGGATGCCGAGGTCGTCGCCCGGAACGAGTTCTGCGAAAACGCGGCGCTGGTCTATGAGGACCGCGCTTTTACCGTCCAGGCTCATCCCGAGTTCGACGATGCCTTCATCCAGGGGCTGATCGAACATCGCGGCCGCGGCGCGGTGCCCAAGCCGCTCCTGGACCAAGCCAGCGCCCGCATGGGCACCCCGCGGCAATCGCCCGGCATCGCCGACCGGATCGAGGCTTTCTTCAAGGCGCCCCGCGCCTTCAGCGCAGAAGACCGGCAGGGGGCCGCATGAAGCCGCATTGGATCGAGGAAACCCCGCAGGCTGCGCAGGACTATGTCGCCGGGCGCCGCCTGGACGAGGTGGAATGCATCGTCGCCGACATCGCCGGGGTGGCGCGCGGCAAGGCCATGCCGGCCTCGAAATTCGCGCATCAGGAACGGTTCTACCTGCCGAATTCGATCTTCCTGCAGACCATCACCGGCGACTGGGCCGACAATCCCTCGGGCGCCTTCACCGAGCCGGACATGATCCTGACGCCGGATTTCTCGACCGCGACGGCGGCGCCCTGGACGGCGGACGTGACCCTGCAGGTGATCCACGACGTCTCGGACCAGTCGGGCAATCCCGTGCCGATCGCGCCGCGCAACGTGCTGAAACGGGTGGTCGATCTTTACCGGCAGAAGGGCTGGCGCCCCATCGTCGCGCCCGAGATGGAGTTCTTCCTGGTCGCGCGCAACATCGACCCGAACCAGCCGATCATGCCGCCCATGGGCCGTACCGGCCGCCGCGCCGCCGCCAAGCAGGCCTATTCCATGTCGGCGGTGGACGAATACGGCAAGGTGATCGACGACATCTACGACTTCGCCGAGGCACAGGGCTTCGAGATCGACGGCATCCTGCAGGAAGGCGGCGCCGGCCAGGTCGAGATCAACCTGAACCACGGCGACCCGGTCGCCCTGGCCGACCAGATCTTCTATTTCAAGCGGCTGATCCGCGAGGCGGCGCTGCGCCACGACTGTTTCGCCACCTTCATGGCCAAGCCCATCGAGGGCGAGCCGGGCAGCGCCATGCATATCCACCACTCGGTCGTCGGGATCGGGGACGGGCGCAACATCTTTTCCGACGCGCAGGGCCGCGAGACGCCGGCCTTCATGCATTTCATCGCCGGCATGCAGAAGCACCTGCCGGCGGCGGTAGCCTTGCTGGCGCCCTATGTCAACAGCTATCGCCGCTATGTCCCCGATTTCGCGGCGCCGATCAACCTGGAATGGGGGCGCGACAACCGCACCACCGGGCTGCGCGTGCCGATCTCGAAGCCCGAGGCGCGGCGGGTCGAGAACCGGCTGGCGGGCATGGATTGCAACCCCTATCTGGGCCTCGCCGCCAGCCTGGCCTGCGGCTATCTGGGCCTGGTCGAGGGCGAGAATCCGCGCGCCGAATGCCTGGGCGACGCCTATATGTCCGAGGACGAGTTGCCCTATAACCTGGGCGACGCGCTGGACCTGATGGACGAGAACACGGCGATGCGCGAGGTGCTGGGCCCGGAGTTCATCGACGTCTACCAGGCGGTCAAGCGCAACGAATACAAGGAGTTCCTGCAGGTCATCAGCCCTTGGGAACGCGAGCATCTGCTGCTGAACGTGTAGAGCCGGGCACGGCCTGGCCTTGGTGCGCCGTCGGGATGGGTATTTGAGAAACGGTGAAAGCCGAAGCATGAACCTGCTGTTTTCCAACGACCGGCGGGGGGAATATCCGCCCAGCCTCTATGCCGCGACCCGCGACCCGCTGCCCCCTTTCCCCGAGCAGCGCGGCGAGGAGCGGGCCGATGTCGTGGTGGTGGGCGCCGGCTATACCGGGCTTGCCGCGGCGCTGCATCTGGCCGAGGCGGGGCGCGACGTCGTGGTGCTGGAGGCGCATCGCGTGGGCTTCGGCGCCTCGGGGCGCAATGGCGGCCAGCTCGGCTCGGGGCAGCGGCTGGAGGTCGATGAGCTGGAGCGGATGGCGGGTCGCGAGGCCGCCCATCGCCTGTGGGACATGGCCGAGGAGGCCAAGCGCCTGACCCGCGAACTGGCCGCGCGCTGCGGCGTTCAGGTGGCCGACGGCATCGCCCATGCCTTTCGCAAGCCCGCCGAGCTGGACCATGCCCGCGTCCTGATCGACAGGCTGGCGCGCGACTACGGCTATGATCGGATCGAGGCGCTGGAGCGCGATGCCTTTCGCGCGCTGGTGCCCTCGCAGGCCTATGTCGCCGGCGAGCTGGACCATGGCGCGGGGCATCTGCATCCGCTGAACCTGGCGATCGGCATGGCGCGGCTGGCGGATGCCGCAGGCGCGAGGATCCGCGAGCTGAGCCATGTCCACCATATCCGCCACGCCCGCCGCGCCGGCGAAAAGAGCGTGGTCCAGACCGGCAAGGGCCGGGTGATCTGCGACCATGTCATCCTGGCGGCCAATGGCTATCTGGGCAATCTCGACACCCATGTCGCCGCCCGTGTCATGCCGATCAACAATTTCATCGTCGCGACCGAGCCCCTGGGCGCGGGGGCGGCCGAGGTGCTGACCCGCGATATCGGCGTGCATGACACCAAATTCGTGGTGAATTACTGGCGGCTCGATCCCGACGGGCGGCTGATCTTCGGCGGCGGCGAGAATGTCAGCTATCGCTTTCCCGCCGACATCGCCGCCAAGGTGCGCAAGCCGCTGCTGGAGATCTATCCCGGCCTTGCCGATGTGAAGCTGACCCATGCCTGGGGCGGCACGCTGGCGATCACCATGAACCGGATGCCCTGCTTTGCCCGGCCGGCGCCCAACTGCCTGTCGGCCAGCGGCTATTCCGGCCATGGGCTGGCGCTGGCCAATCTTGCCGGCAAGCTGATGGCGCAGGCCGTGCAGGGGCAGAGCGAAGGCTTCGACACCATGGCCGCCCTGCCCTCGCCCGCCTTTCCCGGCGGCGCTGCGCTGCGCTGGCCGCTGCTGGTCGCCGGCATGGGCTGGTATTCGCTGCGCGACCGGCTGGGCTTCTAGCCCTTTTCCGCCAGTTCGCGTTCGCGCCGGGCCTTGGCGCGGGCGATGCGCTCGGCCATCTGCTTTTCGCGGTGGCGGTGATAGGCCTTGATCAGCGGCACGGTCAGGTAATGTGCCGCGACCGAGACCGCGATTCCGGGCAGCACGCCCCCCACCGCATAGGGCAGGAAGATCTGCTCGTTGAATTGCAGCAACTGGTCCCAATGCGCCGTGCGCTCGGCGCTGAGCGGCGCGAGCAGGTTGTTCCACAGCTCGCTGCCGGCGCGGGTGAACTCGTCGAAAATCAGATGCGGGGTGAACTTGCCCTCGACCCCCAGCATCCAGCGCCCCAGCCCGACCGAGGTCAGCGCGATGAAGGGCGTGGTCAGCGGATTGCCGACGAAAGTGCCCAGCAGCGCCGCCAGGATATTGCCGCGGATCAGCCAGGCCAGCGCCGCCGCACCCATGAAATGGAAACCGAAGAACGGCGTGAAGGAGATGAAGATGCCGCAGGCCCAGCCCCGCGCCACCCGATGCGGCTGGTCCGGCAGGCGGCGCAGCCGGTGCAGCACGTATTTCGACGCCCGCTTCCAGCCCGAGCGCGGATAGAACATCTCGGTCCACATCTGAGCGTAGCTCAGCGGCTTGCGTCTCTTGAACATGTCGGCCGGGCCTCAGTTCATATGGGCGGAGGGATCGCGGATGCGCGAGACCTGGGCCACGTCGCTTTCGGTTTCCAGCGCGGTCAGCAGCGTGTGCAGATGCTCGCGGTCGCGCAGCTCGATCTCGACGCGCAGGCGATAGAAATCCGGCTTGCGGTCGATGAACTCCAGGTCCGAGATATTCGCCCCCTGCGCGCCGATCAGCGTGCAGATCCGGCCCAGGACGCCGGCATCGTGGCGGATGGTCAGCGACAGCATGGTCGAATAGGCCGCCGGGTGCTGGCCCTCGCGCCAGTGCAGGTCGACCCAGCGGTCGGGGCTTTCCTCGAACTCGGCCAGGACCGGGCAGTCGATGGCATGGATGACCACGCCCTTGCCGCGATAGGTGATGCCGACGATGCGCTCGCCCGGCAGCGGATTGCAGCAGGGCGCGCGGGTGAATTCCTGGTCGGCCGCCAGCCCCGCCACCGCGCGCCGGGCGTCGATCTCGCTGCGCTTTTCGGCCAGTTCCGGGTAAAGCGTGGTCAGCACGTCATGGGCCGAAATCTCGGCGCTGCCGATGCGGGCCAGCAATTCGTCGGTATCGGGCAGCGCCATGGTCTTGGCCGCGGTGCGCAGCGCCTTGTCGCTGACCTTGCGCCCGACATGCTCGAAGGCCACCCGCACCAGTTCGGAGCCCAGGCGAATGAAGCGCGTCCGGTCCTCCTGGCGCAGCGAACGGCGGATCGCCGCCTTGGCACGGCCGGTGACGACGATATCGAGCCAGGTCGCCTGCGGGCGCTGGCCCGAGGCGGCGATGATCTCGACCGACTGCCCGTTCTTGAGCCGCGTCCACAGCGGCACCCGGATCCCGTCCACCTTGGCGCCGACGCAGGACGAGCCCAGCCGGGTATGGATCGCATAGGCGAAATCCAAGGGCGTCGCCCCCTTGGGCAGCGGGATCACGTCGCCCTTGGGGGTAAAGCAGAACACCTGGTCGGAATACATTTCCAGCTTGACGTGTTCCAGGAACTCGTCGTGATCCTCTTCGCCGAAGCGTTCGGTCAGGCTGGCGATCCATTCGCCCGGATCGACGGCAAAGGGGTTCGCGGTGCGCACCCCGTCGCGATAGGCCCAATGCGCGGCCACCCCCGCCTCGGCCACCTCGTGCATCTGGCGGGTGCGGATCTGCACCTCGACCCGCTTGCCGTCGCGCCCCGAGACGGTGGTGTGGATCGAGCGATAGCCGTTCGCCTTGGGCTGGCTGATGTAATCCTTGAACCGGCCCGGCACCGCGCGCCAGCGGTGATGGATCACGCCCAGGGTGCGATAGCAGTCGGGTTCCGTGCGGGTGATGATGCGAAAGCCGTAGATATCCGACAGGCGCGAGAAGGACAGCTGCTTTTCCTGCATCTTGCGCCAGATGCTGAAGGGGCGCTTGGCGCGGCCATAGACATCGGCCTCGATCCCCTCGCGTTCCAGCTCGGCGCGGATGTCGGCGGTGATCTTGGGGATCACGTCGCCGGATTCGCGTTGCAGGCTGACGAAGCGGCGGATGATCGAATTGCGCGCCTCGGGGTTGATGACCTTGAAGGCCAGGTCTTCCAACTCCTCGCGCATCCATTGCATGCCCATGCGGCCGGCCAGCGGCGCATAGATGTCCATGGTCTCGCGCGCCTTTTGCTGCTGCTTTTCGGGACGCATGGACTTGATCGTCCGCATATTGTGCAGACGGTCGGCCAGCTTGACCAGGATCACGCGAAGATCGCGCGACATCGCCATGAAAAGCTTGCGGAAATTCTCGGCCTGCTTGGAATGCGCCCCGGACAGCTGCAGGTTGGTCAGCTTGGTGACGCCATCGACCAGGTCGGCGATCTCGCGTCCGAAGATCTGCGCCACCTCGGCCCAAGTCGAGCGCGTGTCCTCGATCGTGTCGTGCAAGAGCGCGGTGACGATGGTGGCATCGTCCAGCCGCATCTCGGTCAGGATGGCGGCGACGGCGACGGGATGGGTGAAATAGGGTTCGCCCGAATGGCGGAACTGGCCTTCATGCATGCGGCGCCCGTATTCATAGGCGTCGCGGATCAGTTCTGCATTGGTGCGCGGGTTGTAATTGCGGATCAGCGCGATGAGGTCTTCGACGTCGATCATGATGGGCCGAAGACCTTTGGATTCAGTTCCTGCCTTGCGCTTCCAGCATCATGCGCAGCATGCGCTCTTCCGATTCCTCGTCGGCGGGCTTGGGACGATCCATCTCGGCGCCCAGCAGAAGCGCCATCGCGTCCTCCTCGGGCTCGTCGACCTCGATCTGGGTCTGGTGCGCCTCGATCATGCGCTCGCGCAGATCGTCCACGGGCTGGGTTTCGTCGGCGATCTCGCGCAGGGCGACGACGGGATTCTTGTCGTTGTCGCGATCGACGGTCAGCGGGCTGCCGGCCGCGATTTCGCGCGCGCGATGGGACGCCAGCATCACCAGGTCAAAACGGTTCGGAACCTTATCGACGCAATCTTCGACTGTAACGCGGGCCATCGGTCAACCTTATCAGCTGGAATCGGGGTGCAGGGGGCGAGGCCGGTTATTTGGGCGCCCGCGACGGAAATGTCAAGCACTTGCCGGTCGCATCCCCGCCAAAGCCTGGGGCGGAAGCGCCGCCAGCATCTGCGCCACGCTGAGCCCAAGGCGGGGATGCACCCAGTTCGGCGCGATCTCGGCCAGGGGGGCCAGGACGAAGCCGCGGTCCTGCATCCGGGGATGGGGCAGGATCAGGTGCGGCGGGGCACGCAGCGCCTGATCCTGCGGCGGCAGGCGGCGCCAATGGTCCTGCACGGCCGCATCGGGCAGCACCAGATCGCCATGGGCCAGCAGGTCCAGGTCCAGCCCCCGCGACTGCCAGCGCCCGCCGTCGCGGCGGCGGCCCAGCTCGGCCTCGATTTCGTGCAACTCGCGCAGCAGTTGTTCGGGCGGAAGGGTGCAGCGGAAAGACGCCGCCGCATTCACATATTCGGGACCGGAACCTGCAGGAAACGCGGGCGTAAACCAGAAGCGGCTGAAGGCAACCGGCACAACCTGCGGTAATTGCGACAACTTTTTCAGCGCAAAACGCAGGCTTTCCGGCGGCGAACCTGCCGAACTAGGCAGGTTTGCACCCAGCGCAACCAAGGCTAAGTTCGCTTTCTGACTTGGGTTTCGAGACATCTCGGGGGAAACGTGTTTTACAAGGACGACCGGCTGGCGTTGTTCATTGACGGGTCGAATCTTTATGCTGCGGCAAAGTCGCTGGGCTTCGATATCGACTACAAGCTGCTGCGGCAGGAATTCGAACGGCGCGGCAAGCTGGTCCGCGCCTATTATTATACGGCATTGCTGGAGAACGAGGACTACTCACCGATCCGTCCGCTGGTCGATTGGCTGCATTACAACGGCTATTCCATGGTGACGAAACCCGCGCGCGAATATACCGACGCGCTGGGGCGCCGCAAGGTCAAGGGCAACATGGATGTCGAATTGGTTATCAACGCCATGGAACTGGCGCCGCGGCTGGATCATGCGGTGCTGTTTTCCGGCGACGGCGACTTCCGGCCGCTGGTCGAGGCGCTGCAGCGCCAGGGCGTGCGGGTCTCGGTGGTCTCGACCATGCGCAGCCAGCCGCCGATGATCGCCGACGAATTGCGCCGCCAGGCCGACAATTTCATCGAGCTGGACGCGCTGCGCGACATCATCGGCCGCCCGCCGCGCGAAGCCGCCCCGCAGGAAAGCTGACCCGCCACGGGGCCTGCACCATCGACGCCTGACAGCGGCCTGCCACGCGCCTAGCGTTCGGTCAGCTTCAGTTCGATGCGGCGGTTGCGGGCGCGGGCCTCGGGCGTGTCACCCTGCGCCACCGGGCGGGTGTCGGCGAAACCGGCCGGCGCCAGGCGGGTCACCGGAAAGCCCAGTTCCTCCACCATGTAGCGCACCACTGCCAGCGCGCGGGCCTGGCTGAGTTCCCAGTTGTCGCGATAGCGCCCCAGCCCCGAAAGCGGTACGTCGTCGGTATGGCCGTCCACGCGGATCATCCAGTCGATCTCGGGCGGGATCTCGGCCGAGATCTGCCCCAGCATCTCCGCCACCCGCGCGATCTGCGCCTGGCCTTCGGGCGACAGCGTCGCCTCGCCCGGCGCGAACAGCACTTCCGAGGAAAAGACGAAGCGGTCGCCCACGACCTGCACGCCCTCGCGTCCGGCAAGGATCTGCGACAGCCGCCCGAAGAACTCCGAGCGATAGCGGGCCAGATCCCTGGCCTCGGCCTCGGCCCTGCTGCGCGCCTCCTCTTCCAGCGCGCGGCGCTTGCGTTCCTCCTCGGCGGCGCGCAGCAGGGCGACGTTCAGCTGCCGGCCCAGATCCTCGGCGCGCAGATCGGCCTCGCGGCGCTCATCGCCCGCCGCATCCAGCACCGCGCGCAGGCTGCCCAGCTGGTCGTTGAGCCGCGCGACCTGCTGGTTCAGCGCGGCCAGCCGGCGCTGGTCCTCGGCCGACAGCGCCTCTTGTTCGGACAGTTCCTGCCGGGCCAGGGCCAGCAGGGCGGCCTGCTTCTCGGCCTCGCTGGCCTGGGCCTCGGCCTGCTCGCCCAGCTGCTTCTTGGCAGCCTCGGCGGCGGCCAGCAGGGTCAGGGTTTCCTCGGCCTCCTTGCGCGCCGCCTCCAGTTCCAGGGTGGCGGCATCGAGTTCCGCATCCGACCTGGCCAGCCGCTCGCGCAGCGCCTCGGCGGCGGCCGCATCGGCCAGCCGCGCGGTCTCGGTCTCGTCCAGCTGCTGCTGCGTTTCGGCATTCCGCCGCCGCAGATCGCCGATCAGCGCCTCCAGCGCCTCGCGCCGGGCGGCGGCCAGCCGCGCCGCTTCGGCCTGGGCGTCGATCTCGGCCCGCGCCGCGGCCACGGCCTGTTCCGAGCGCCGCAGCCGGTCGCGCTCGGCCGCCAGGTCGCGGTCCAGCGAGGCCGCCCGCGCCTGCGAGGTAGACAGCGCATCCGAAAGCTCGGCCACCTGCCGGCCAAGCTGGTCCAGCTCGCTGTCCTGGGTGGTGATCTGGTCGCGCAGCACCGATTGCACCAGCAAAAAGATGGTCAGCACGAACATCATGACCATCAGGAGCGCCGTCATCGCATCGACGAATCCCGGCCAGATCGTCGCAGAGAAACGGTTGCCGCCGCCCCGGCTAAGCCCCATCGCCGCGCTCCAGGTTGCGGATCGCGCGGGTCAGCGCCGCAAGGTCGCTGCGCAATTCGGCGATCAGGCCGTCGCGGCCGCTGGCGCTTTCCTCGACCAGCCGGCCCAGTTGCACGTCGATGGACCGCAGCCGCATCCGCGCCTCGGGATCGTCGCCCGAGGCGGCGGCCGGCTTTTGTGCGCCGAGTTCCAACAGCCGCTCCTGTCCCTCGGCCAGCCGCTCCAGCGCGCGCGCGAGCCGGGCATCCTCGGGCGACGATCCCGAGGCAAGCGCCGCCAGCCGCTCCTGGCCCTCGGCCAACCGCTCCAGCATCGCGGGCAGCGCCGGATCATGGCGCGGCTCGGCGGCAAGCCGGTCCTGCCCTTCGGCCAGCCGCTCCAGCAAGGCGACCAGATCCGGATCGCGGCGCGGCTCGGCCAGCCCGCCGATGGCCCGCTCGACCCCGGACAAGGCCTGGGCCGTCGCCTCGCGCTCGGCGGCCAGCGTCTCGCCCAGCCGATCCCGGTCCGTGCCCAGCAGCGCGGCCAGCCGCTCCACCCCCTCGGCCAGGGCCAGCGAGCGCTGGTCGGCGGCGGCGGCTTCCTGGTCGCGCAACTCGTCGCGGCTGGCATAGAACGCCTGCAAGCCGGCCATCTGCGCCTCGACCCGCTCGATGAAACCGGCCAGAGCCGCCTCGCCCAGCCCTTGCCCCTCCGCGCCGCCCAGGCCGATGCGGGTGAAACCCGACATCCATTCCTCGAGCTCGCGATAGAAGCGGTTCTGGCCATGGGCGACGAACAGCTCCAGCAGCCCGACCACCAGCGAGCCCGCCAGGCCCAGCAGCGAGCTGGAAAAGGCCGTGGCCATGCCGCCCAGCTGCGATTCCAGCCCGGTCATCAGCTTGTTGAACACCTCGAGCCCGGATTCGCCTTCCTGCGGCGCCAGCGCGCGGATCGTGTCCACCACCGCCGGCACCGTGGTCGCAAGCCCGTAGAACGTGCCCAGCAGGCCCAGGAAGATCAGCAGGTTCGCCAGGTAGCGGGTGATGTCGCGGGCCTCGTCGATTCGCGTCGCCACCGATTCCAGGATCGAGCGCGAGGATTCGGTCGAGATCGCGCCCCCCACCGGCCCGCGCTGCCCCAGAAGCGCGGCCAGGGGCGCCAGCAGCCGCGGTGCGTCATCCGGCCCGGCCGGCTCGGCCGCGCTGACCCCGCGTTCGGCGGCGGCGCGGCGCCGGGCGGCGAAACGCTCGATCCAGCTGACAGATTTCACCAGCTCGGCCACCTGCCAGAAGCAACCCAGCACGCCCATGACGAAGACCGCCAGGATCAGCCCGTTCAGATATTCGTTCGAATGAAAGATCGAGACGATCCGGCCATAGGCGAACCATGCCCCGGCCACGACCAGCACCAGCACGATCAGCATCAGCACGATCTGCCGGACCGGCTGCGAGAATTGCGGTGGCGCCGGGCCGGCCCCGCCCGCGCCCCCGTCGCGCGTCGCCGCCAGCCGGGCGGCGCGAGAGCGGCGGCCTTCCGACGCGGCGGGCGGCCCCTCGGGCGGTTCGGCGTCAGTTCGGGACAAGTTCCACCCCCTTGCTGTTTTCCGGGCCGACTGTAGAGGCCGGACCCGCGCCTGCCAAGCGCCCTCGCGCCTGTCTATTTCCCGCCGGGCTGCAACAGCCCGCGGACCTGCCGCACCAGTTCGGCCATGGCCCGGTCCTCGATGCCCATCTGCGCCAGATGCCGGGCGGTATTGAACAGGTAATCCGCGTTCGGCCCCCGCCCGCCCTGCGCCAGGGCGATGATGCGAGCCTGTTCGTTCAGTTCCAGCGGGCCGGCATATTGGTCATGGTCGCGCCGGATCACATAGGTGATCGCCTCGACGCCGCGGCCGTCCTCCAGGACCAGCGGCAGGAAAAGCTCGGCATAGGCGTTGGTGGTCAGTTCGCGCGCGCGCAGCCCGGCCAGCGTCTCGTCCCAGTCCGGCTCGGCCACGCGCAGGGCCAGGCCCCGGCAATGCGCCCCCGGATCGGCATCCAGGCCCAGCACCAGGCCCGGCCGCTCGCTTGTGCCGCGATAGACGATCGAGCGCAGGCAGAAGCTGCGGGCATAGCCGTCCAGCCTTGCCGGCACCATCTCGGCCACGGGAAAGCCCGGATCCCACATCAGCGAGCCATAGGCAAAGACCCAATGCTCCGGCCGTTCACCCATTCTTTACCCCGGCACCCTAGATAATTCGGTCAGGAAAAACTTAGGACAGCGGGATCGGCGTTCCAAGACGCCATGACATGCGCGAGGACAGGATGCGCCGATTGCTAGCCCCCCTGATCGTTCTGGCCCTGGTCCTGGGCGGCCTGTGGCTGGGTGCAGAAAGCCTGGCGGCGCAGCAATTGCGCCGGATTGCGGCCGCGCAGCCCGCGGCGAAGCTGGAGACGGTGCAGGAATTGCGCGACCCGCGGCGGCTCGGGGTGCGGGCCCTGGCGGTGGAGATGCAGACCGATCTCGGCCGCGTCGAATTGTCGCAGGCCGAGCTTTGGCTCAGCCCGCTGCGGCCCAGCGAATTGCGGCTGGCGCTGCCGCCCCGCGCGGTGCTCGATCCCGGTTCTGGTCCGCTGGACCTAGGCCTCGGCGATGCCGCCGCCCGGCTGCGCGTGCAGCCGCTGAACGGGCTGGCCATGGCCTCGGCCCGGATCGAGGCCGGCCCCCTGACGGTCGAGGGCGCGGCGCTTGCCACGCGGCTGCGTGCCGACGCGGTGCGGCGCGATCTCGACGCGGATGCGCCGGCGGGTGCCGCGGCGGCCTATGACCTGGATATCAGCCTCGACGATCTGGAGCCCGGCCTGTTCGCGACCCTGCCCCTGCCCGGCCGGCTCAGCCTGGCCGCCACCGGGCGGGTCTGGCTGGATGCCCTGCCCCGTCCGGCGACGTTGGACCCCGACCGGTCGCCGCTGCCTGTGGGCTTGCGGCTCGACGATGCCGAACTGCGCCTGGGCGCGGTGCAGGCACGTATCCTGGGCCGGATCGAGGCGGATGCCCAGGGCCGCGCCCGGGGCCGGCTCGTGGTCTATACCAGCGATGCCGAGTCGCTGTTGCAGGCCGCCGCCACGGCCGGGCTCATCCCGCCCAGGGTGGTGGTGCTGGCCGGCACCATGCTGAAGAGCATCTCGGACCTGCCGCTCCCCGAGGATGCCGGCCTGCACTTCCCCCCCGCGGCCGAGGGCGAGCTGCGCTTGCCGCTGAACTTCGCCGATGGCAGGATGAGCCTTGGCCCGATGGTGCTGGGCCCGGCCCCGACCTTCCCGCGGCGCTAGGGCCCCCGCCGCTAGGGTTTCGGCGCCTCGCCCGCGGCCAGGCTGCGGCCGAAATCGGGCGCCGCGGTATCCTGCCCGGCCTCGATGATGCCGCGCCGGATCGCCCGCGTGCGGGTGAAGTAGTCGTGCAGGTGCTGGCCGTCGCCCATGCGGATCGCCCGCTGCAGCACGAAAAGCTCCTCGGTGAAGCGGCCCAGGATGTCCAGCACCGCCTCCTTGTTCTGCAGGAACACGTCGCGCCACATGGTCGGGTCCGAGGCGGCGATGCGGGTGAAATCCCGGAAACCCGCGGCGGAATACTTGATGACCTCGCTTTCGGTGACGCGCTTGAGGTGATCGGCCACCCCCACCATGGTATAGGCGATCAGGTGCGGCGTATGGCTGGTCACCGCCAGCACCAGGTCGTGATGGGCGGCATCCATCGCCTCGACATTGGCGCCCATGGCACGGATCAGCGCCGACAGCCGCTCGACCGCCGCCGGATCGCTGCCCTCGATCGGGGTCAGCAGCCACCAGCGGTTGCGAAACAGCGAGGCGAAGCCCGAGCGCGGCCCGGAATGCTCGGTCCCGGCCAGCGGATGGCCGGGGATGAAATGCGCGCCCGCGGGGATATGCGGCGCCACCGCCTCGATCACCGCCTGCTTGACCGAGCCCACATCGGTCACGGTCGCGCCCGGCTTCAGATGCGGCGCGATCTCGGCCGCGACCGCGCCCATGGCGCCGACCGGCACCGCCAGCACCACCAGATCGGCACCTTGCACCGCCTCGGCGGCGCTTTCGGCCACGCGGTCGACCAGCCCGATCTCGGCCGCGACGGCACGGGTCTCGGGGCTGCGGGCATGGCCTACCACCTCACCGGCCAGCCCCGCCTCGCGCATGGCAAGCGACATCGAGCCGGCGATCAGCCCCAGCCCGATCAGCGCCACGCGATCATAGATCACGGCCATCAATGGCTTCCCGCCCGCTCGGCCATGAACTGCCCGATGACATGGGCCACGCGCCGGCACGAGGCCTCGTCGCCCACGGTGATACGCAGGCAATGCGGCAGGCCGTAGCCGGCGACGCGGCGCACGATCAGCCCCTGAGCCTTGAGATAGTCGTCGCAGGCCTCGGCCGTCCCCGCATCGGCAAAGCGCGCCAGGACGAAATTCGCGCAGGACGTGTCCGAAGGCACCCCCTTCTCGGCCAAGGCCTCGGCCAGCCAGGCGCGCAAGCGGGCGTTCTCGACCTGGCAGCGGGCGATATGCTCGCGGTCGCGCATGGCGGCTTCGGCGCCCTCCAGCGCGACATTGGACAGGTTGAAGGGGCCGCGGATGCGGTTCAGCACATCGACGATCTCGCGCGGGCCATAACCCCAGCCGACGCGCAAGCCCCCAAGCCCGTAGATCTTGGAAAAGGTCCGGGTCATGAACACGTTGGGCAGCCGGCTCGCCAATTCGGCGCCGCCATCGTAATCCTCGACATATTCGGCATAGGCGGCATCGACCACCAGGATCGCCTGCGGCACGGCGCGGGCCAGCCGCTCCAGTTCCGGCAGGCCGATCATGGTGCCGGTCGGGTTGTTCGGATTGGCGACGAAGACCAGCCGCGTGCGCTCGGTAGCGCCCGCGATCAGCGCGTCGATATCGGTGACGCGGTCGCGCTCGGCCACCTGCACCGGGGTCGCGCCGGCGGCATGGGCCGAGATGCGGTACATCAGGAAGCCGTGCTCGGTGAACAGCACCTCGGTCCCCGGCCCGGCATAGGCCTGGCACAGGAAATGGATGATCTCGTCCGAACCCACGCCGCAGATGATACGGTCCGGGTCCAGCCCATGCACCTCGCCGATGGCGGCGCGCAGCCCGGCATGGTCGGTATTGGGATAGCGATGCAGCGCATGGGCGGCGCGGATCACCGCCTCGCGCGCCTTGTCCGACGGCCCGAAGGGGTTCTCGTTCGAGGAAAGCTTCACGACATTCTCGACCCCGGCCACCTTCGAGGCCCCGCCTTCGTAAAGCGAGATCTCCATGATGCCGGGTTGCGGAGCGATGGTCGTCTGGTTTTGCGACATGGCGGCCCTCTTGCAAGCCCGGCCGTCTTAGCGCCCGAAGAAAGGCTTGGAAAGCCTTGTCGGCCCGTGGCCTTCACCGTTTTCCAAATACTTCCGCGACAGTGCGCAGGCTGCGCCGACGGCGCCGCGCGCGCCCCAGGCTTCTTCGTTCCGAAAATACCCCAGCAAGGCCGCAGCCAAGCCGGCGCCGCCGTCACTCGGCCGCCAGCGCCTTTTCCAGCTCGGGCAGGAATCGGTTCGTGTAATCCTCGCGCACCAGCGGCCCGGCATGGCGGTAAAGGATGCGTCCCGAGCCGTCGATGATGAAGGTTTCGGGCGGCGCGGTCACGCCCCAATCGATCGCCACCCGGCCGCGCGGATCGGTGGCCAGCGCGTGATAGGGATCGCCATGTTCGGACAGGAACCCCAGCGCGGCGCCCTCGGGATCCTTCAGGTCGACACCATAGACCGGCAGCCGGGCCGAAAGCTCGGTCAGCGTCGGATGCTCGGCGCGGCAGGGCGGGCACCAGCTGGCCCAGAAGTTGACCAGCTTCACCCCCGGCTGGCGCAGCATCTCGTCGGTCAGCTGCACCTTGCCCGGCAGCGTGGTCTCGCCGACCGCGGGCGCCTCGCGCCCGATCATGGCCGAGGGCAGCGCGTCGGGATCGTCGCGCAACAGCGCCCAGCCGGCAAGAGCGGCGAAACCGGCAAAGACCGCCACCGGCAGCAGCATCATCGGCGATATCCTAGCCACGGCGTTCATGCTCCTGCAATTCGCGGCGGGCGCGGGCATTGGCCAGCACGGTCTGGACGACGATGCCGACCAGCAGCACCAGGCTGGCGCCATAGGCGGCCAGGACGGTCCCGGCATATTTGCCAAGTTCTGTCATGCGCGGTTCTCCCTTGCCAGCAGGGCCGCCAGGCGGCGGCGGCGGATCTCGGTCCGGGTGCGGACCAGCAGCAGCGCCAGGAACAGCAGGAAAAACCCCGCCATGGTCAGGTAGAGCGGATAGCGATAGACCGCCGACATCCGCTCGCCCGGCGCCATGGACAGCGAGGCGCCCTGATGCAGGCCCTGGTTCCAGAAGTTCACCGCATAGCGCGACAAGAGCGCAAAGACCGAGCCGACCAGGCACAGCACCCCGGTCAGGTCGGCGGCGCTGTCGGGATTCTCGACCGCCCCCCACAGCGCCATGTAGCCCAGATAGAACAGGAACAGGATCAGGAACGAGGTCAGCCGCGGATCCCATTCCCACCAGGTGCCCCACATCGGCTGGCCCCAGATCGCCCCGGTGATCAGCGCGATCAGCGTCATCACCGCGCCGACGGGCGCAGCCGCCTTGGCGGCCAGCGCGCTGACATGGTGGCGCCGCACCAGCCAGATCAGCGAAGTCACCAGCATCATCAGCCAGATGTTGATCGCCATCAGCGCCGCGGGCACGTGCAGGAAGATGATCTTGACCGTCGATCCCTGCTTGTAGTCCTGGGGCGTCAGGAAGCCCCAGACCAGCCCCGCCACGGTGCAGACCGCAGCAGCCGCCACCACCCAGGGCAGCACGGCGCCCGAGGTGCGCATGAACTTGACGGGGTTGGCATATTCCCAGATTGACATGTTCGCTTCCTAAATCGGGCGCGGCGCCCGCTCAAGTGGCCAGTGGTCGCGTTCACCGCAGATTGACACGCAGCGCAGCGGCTGCGGCAAAGGGTGCCAGGGCCAATGTGGCCAGCGTGATCGCCGCCAGGAAGACCAAAGGCGTCACCGGATCGGCCCCTGCGGCACCTCGCCGCACCGCCTCGGCCCCGAAGATCAGCGTCGGCACGTAAAGCGGCAGCACCAGGAGCGACATGAGCAGCCCGCCGCGGCGCAGCCCCACCGTTACCGCCGCACCGAAGGCGCCCAGCATCGACAGCGCCGGCGTGCCCAGCATCAGCGAGGCGACCAGCCAGGGATAGGCCGGCCCCGGCAGATGCAGCAGCAGCCCGAAGACCGGCGCCGACAGCGCCAGCGGCAGGCCCGTCACCAGCCAATGCGCGACGGCCTTGATCGCCACCGTCCCCTCCAGCGGCAGGGGCGCGGTGGCCAGCAGGTCCAGGCTGCCATCCTCGAAATCCAGGGCGAAGATGCGGTCCAGAGACAGCAGGCAGGACAGCAGCGCCCCCACCCACAGGATGCCCGGCGCGATGCGGGAAAGCTGGCCGCCCTCGGGGCCGACGCCGAAGGGAACCAGCGTGCAGACGATCAGGAAGAATGCCAGCGCCAGGCCGAAGCCGCCGCCGGCGCGCGTGGCCAGCCGCAGGTCGCGGATCAGCAGCGCCTTCATCCGCCCGCCCCCGTCCGGCCATTGCTCATCCGCCGATCCTCCACCCGCCCGCTCCTTATCCGAATGCTTCGTTGAAGCCGGCCGGCCGGGCTTCGCGGCGGGCCTGGCTGGCGCGATAGGGGCCAAGCTCCAGGATCTCGGCCTCGGGCAGGCCCAGTTCGATATGGGTGGCAATCACCGCCGCCCCGCCCCGGCCCAGATGGGCGCGCAGCATGGCGGCGAACAGCGACACCGAATCGCGGTCCAGCGACACCGTCGGCTCGTCGAGCAGCCAGACCGGGCGGCCCGTCACCATCAGCCGCGCCAGCCCCAGCCGCCGCTTCTGCCCGGCGGACAGCGCATGGGCCGGGCGGTCGGCCAATTCGCGCAGGTTCATCGCGTCGAGCGCCCCGGCAATATCCTCGCCGCCAAAGATCTCGGCCCAGAAGCGCAGGTTCTCGGCCGCGCTCAGCGCCGGCTTCAGCCCGTCGGAATGGCCGGCATAGGCGATGGCGTCTGGCGCGGCCTCGATCACGCCCGCAACCGCGGGCTGCAACCCGGCCAGCGTGCGCAGCAGCGTGGTCTTGCCGATGCCGTTCGGCCCGCGCAGCACCAGCGCCCCGCCAGCGGCAAGGTCGAAGCTGACGCCCTCGACGGCACGCAGCCCGCCGCGCGCCACCGCCAGGTCGCGGACCGCAAGCAGGCTCATAGCGGGACCAGCGCGCAGGCCACGCGCCGGCCCTCGGACAGCGTGACGTTGTAGCTGCGCGCGGCCGAGGGCGAGCTCATCGGCTCGGCCATGATCCCGGCCGCTTCCAGCGCGGCGGCCAGCTCGGGCGGCGGAAAGGCGATCTCGGCCCCCATGCCCAGGAAAAGCACGTCCACCCGCCCGGCCAGCGCCAGCAGGGCGGCGCGGTCATCCAGCCCGCCCCAGGGCTGCACGCCCTGCGCGGTGACGATCACCGCGCCGTGATGCGCCACGCCGCCGACGCGAAAGAAGCCGGGGCCGTAGCCGTCCACCGGCACGGCCCCGGAAAATTCCGTCGGCACCATCATGGGCATCAGGGCACATCCCGGAAGGCGGCGGGAATGTCCTCGCCCGGCGCCTTTTCGCTGGGGCCGGGCTTGGACCAGTCGCGCTTGACGCCCAGCCACAGCACGATGTTCTTGGCGACATAGATCGTCGAATAGCAGCCCACGATCACGCCCCAGAGCATGGCGATGACGAAGTCGCGGATCACGTCGCCGCCGAAGATCAGCATCGCGGTCAGCGCGATGGCGGTGGTGACGGCGGTCATGATGGTGCGCGATAGCGTCTCGTTGCAGGTCAGGTTCATCAGGTCGAGCAGCGGCCGCGTCTTGTACTTGATCAGGTTCTCGCGCAGCCGGTCGAAGACCACGACCGTATCGTTGCACGAAAAGCCCAGCGTCGTCAGCAGCGCCGCGATGGTGGTCAGGTCGAAGCGCAGCTGGAACAGCGAGAACAGCCCGACCGTCAGCAGCACGTCATGGATCAGCGAGATCACCGCCCCCAGCGCGAACTGCCATTCGAAGCGCAGCCAGATATAGAACATGATGCCGATGGTCGCCGCGCCCACGGCATAGAGCGCAGTCTTGATCAGCTCGCCCGAAACCTTGGGCCCGACCGATTCCACCGCGGCAAAGACCACCTGCGGATCGACGGTGTGCAGCGCCGCCTCGATCTCGTTCAGCTGCTCGGGCGTGACCGATCCGGTCTCGTCCGTGGTGCCGATGCGGATCATCGCCACATGCTTGGTGGTGCCGAAGGCCGGGTCGAAGACCTCGGTGATCGAGACGTCGCCCAGGTCCAGGTCATTGAGCGCCTGCCGGTAATCGCCGACATCGAAGGCCGTCGGGCTTTCGGTGCGGATGGTGGTGCCGCCCTTGAAGTCGATGCCGAAGTTCAGCCCCATCACCAGCAGCAGCAGGACCGAGCCGACCATGGCCGCGGCCGAGACGCCGAAGGTCAGCCATTGCCAGCGGAAGAAGTTGAAGCTGGTATTGTCGGGAACGAGTTTCAGACGAAATGCCATGGTCCTGCTCCCTTACAAGATCAGTTCTTTGGGCTTGCGCCATTCCAGCCAGAAC
>Ga0182741_1002062_pt1 | contig 24312 bp, 20 predicted proteins | sample eDN5th37CBELigOP_FD_128874 | JGI IMG/M metagenome (GOLD analysis project Ga0182741, IMG submission 128874) | Enriched Organic Plus compost microbial communities from Emeryville, California, USA - eDNA 5th pass 37_C BE-Lig OP (version 2) (version 2) ... | reverse complement strand
GCCGGCTGGAACATCTTCGCGGCTCCGCGTTAGGGTTTCGGAACCTGTTCCACTACATCGCGAGATCACTCCTCGAGGCTGGCGGATTCAGGACCCGTCTACACTCTCAATTCCGATGAGCCGGTTTAGCGTCGCGTTCGCGGGCGAGTTGGTTCGCGGGCGAGTGGGCGCGAGGTCGCATGAGTCTGCTCGGCCCCTACGAATATGCGTCGCCGGATTGTAGGGACGGAGCAGGGTCGTAGGGACAGGCGGAGCGGGGGCGCGGGGCGGGGCGCGCGCTTGACTCGATCCTGCCGTTGTCTCAGAGTAAGCGGCAGAATATAGACGGAGTATGACGTGAAGATGCAGCGCGATACGAGGACGAGAAAGGGCGTCGGTAAGACGCTGCGCGACTACGCCACTGGTCTTGGCATTGCTCTCGGGTTCGGCACCGGTTTTGCTGCCCTCCACTTCGTAGTTGCAGGGATTTTGGGCAAGCTGCCATACGAGATCGTGGCGGTCCCAGGTTTCCTGCTCGCCGTTGCGGCGCTGGTGGTATTTGGAGCGACCGCCGAACGCTTGAAAGGGTCAAAGAAGTGGCTCGTCCTTGTCGCGGCTGGGCTGGTCATTATGGCGGGTGCGCTGCTTGTGGTTTACCTGCAGGGGAACCTGCATGCAGAATTCGATGTGCTCGCGCCGAGGGCAGACCCCATTCGGGTGAGCGCTGGATGGCTCCTCTGGTTCACGGTGCCGTGCGGGATCGTATTGGTGCTCACCGGGGCTGTGGGCTACTGGTGGGGCGTGCAGAAGTCTCAGAACTAGACCAGCATCCAGAACGGTGGCGGGGTGGAGCCGGGCCGCGCGGGGTGCCAGGGGCCGAGGTGGGTGGCCAGGGGCCGAAGTGGGGGCCAGGGGCCGAGGCGGGGTGGCCCCTGGCAGCGCCCGACGCGGAGGGTGAGCCGACGCGGAGGGTTGGCCGACGCGAAGAGTTGGCCGACTCAGAGGGCCAGCCGACGCGGAGAGTTGGCCAACTCAGAGGGTTAGCTCTCGGCGAGGGAGATCACGCCGTAGTTCCAGCCCTTGCGGCGGTACACCACGCTCGGCCGGTCCGTCGTCGCCTCGACGAAGAGGAAGAAGTCGTGGCCGACGAGCTCCATCTGATCGACGGCGTCCTCGACGGTGTAGCGCTCCGCGGGGAACTCCTTCTGGCGGATCACCACGGGGTTGTACTGATCCTCGGACTCCTGACCCGTGACGGGCACCGATCCTGTGGCGACCGCGTCGATCGTCTCTGCCGGTGCGGGGGTGATATCGATGTCGGCGAAGTCCTCGGCGGCCGCCTCGCTCAGGGAGGTGCGGCCGCGGCCGCGGCGATCCTTGCGGCGGTCCTTCATGCGGCGGATGCGCTCGAGCACGCGGCCGTACGCGATATCAAAAGCTGTGTATTTGTCGCTGCCAGTGCTCTCAGCCCGAATCACAGGTCCGGGGCCAACAACGGTGATCTCGACCCGATCACCGTTCTGCGGGCTGCGCTCGCTCAGGCGTGACACCTTGATCTCGAACGCTTGAGCTTTCGGCAGCAGGTGCTTCACCTTTTCGGTTTTCGACCCAACGTAGTTCTCGAAGCGATCGGTGACTCCGACGCCCCTGCCGCGAATGCTGACATCCATGGTGACCTCCTTGGGTTTCAGGCGGGTGGCCACAGAGCCGGGCGCACCTCGACGCCTTTCACGAACTTTATCGCTGTTGCTCGGTCGAGATCTAGTTCATTGGCGCGCTTTTAAATTTCGACTAGGATCAAGCCTCTTCTCCGTCGCACACAGCGTCACGAGGCCCACCACTCGGGCCCCGGCGGCGGCGAGCGCGTCGACGCATCCCTCGAGCGTGGCACCCGTGGTGACGATGTCGTCGACCAGGATGACATTGCGTGCTCGAAGCCGACCGCGCATGCGCAGAGGGACGCGCACGAGGGCGGCATTGCGGCGGCGCTCGTCGGCGCTCAGTCCGACTTGGCCCGTGCGGCCCCAGCGCGCGGAGAGGGCACCCACGATGTGGATGGGGGAAGCGGTGCCGGTTGCAGGGTGGCCGGGCGCGGCAGTGCCGAAGGCAGGGGTGCCAGTGGCAGCGCGGCCAGAGGCAGTGCCGGGCGCGGGGTGGCCGGGCGCAGGGGTGCCGGGTGCCCGGATCGGAGGCTCGGTCTGCAGCGCGCGGCGTGCGCGCCTCGCCCTGCGTCGGTGCTCCCGCAGCGCCTCGCGGACCATCCAGTCCACCGGACGATACCCTCGCTCGCGCACCCGCTCCGGCCTCGACGGCGCGGTGACGATGAGCGGCGGGGTCCCGCGGGGTGCCCGGCGCAGTGCGTCGCTCAACGGAATGCACAGCCGCATGCCGAGGGGCTTGACGAGGCGCGTCAGGTCTTGGTGCTTGAACCCGACGAGTACTGCGCGGAGTGCGTCCGCGTAGGGTCCCGCGGTGCACACCTGCAGGCCGCCCGCCGTGGTCACCCGCAGGGGCCGGTTCGAGGGTGCAACGAGTCGAGCGCGGCACTCGCGGCACAGGGTGCGGTCGGGGCGTTCGCACACGACGCAGGCGCAGGGCCACACGATCGACAGCAGGTCAAGCGCGACCTCGTGGGCGGCGGTGAGCAGAGCGCGAAGAAGCTCGCGCGGCGGGGTACTGGCGAGCCGAGCGCGAAGGGGCTCGCGCGGCGGGGTGCCGGTGCCGTGACGTGGCTCGGCCGGGGTGACAGGCGCTCGGGATCCCATGGAACCAGCCTGCCGTCCCTGGAGGACGGCACCCGCCGATCCACAGGATTGCGTCCGTAACGGCCGAATTCACGGCCTGGGGACGAACGGTCAGAACAAAGAACAGAAGAACGGAAAGACAGAAGAACCGAAGTACCGAGATACCGAGATACCCGCGTCCCGCAGGGGCACCGCCCGAAGTTACCCGATCTTGGCGAGCACGTCCACGCCCGAGAGCAGCTGCTGCCACCCGGCACCGCCCTGCGGCGCGAAGAGCCGCCCCTGATCGTCGACGATGCGCAACTGCTGACGGTTGTTACCTCCGGTGATGCCCGTCCCGCCGGCGACCGCCCCGGCTTCTTGCGGGAATCGACCGCCGACCTCCCCGATGGTGACCTTCGCTGACCCGCCGAGTAGCCCGGTCTGACTGAGCACGGCGAAGCGGCTGCCTCCGATCCAGTCCATATCGATGGGTGCACCTTCCTCCCAGAGCTGCGGCACCCCGGTCGTGAGCCCCGTGGGGGTGCCGTTCTCATCGCGAATGATGCCCGCGATGACGACCCTCGAAGTCTCATCGTCGTCGACGAGCAGCGCGAGCCGGCTGCCGCTCATCGACACCCGTGCCGCGACGACCTTCCCAGCCCCCAGCCACGGCATGCCGAAGTCCCGCTGCTCCCGCGACGACGGGGTGGCGAGGATGTGCTCGGGCTCGGTGCCGCTGTAGGTCCACACGAACCCGAACGGGTCGAGGCTCGGGGTCAGCTGCCCGGGCCGCTCATCGATGAGGATCGACGCGTTCTCCGTCACGTACGTCGTGCCGTTGCTGCCCAGCACCGCCGCGCTCTCGCCGTCCGACCCGACGGTGAGCGACCGGGGCTCCAGGTCGTCGACGCTGACCCCGATTCGACCGACCGGCTTCATCCCGTCGCTGGTCACCTCAAGCAGTGACCCTTCCGAGATCACGTACACGCCCTGCCGTTCGGAGCCGGAGGTGTCCTCGGCGACGGGCGTGACCTCGTTGTCGATCGGGGTGCCATGCACGGTGAGCTGGAAGCCGGTGATCCCCCCGACGGCGAGCAGGCTCGCGGCGATCTGCCGCTTGATCTGCGCCATCTGCTCGTCGTTCGCGTCGAAGATCTCGGGCGAGAGGTCGATGATGGCGGTGTCGTCGTTGACGGGCACCGCGTTCGAGGTCAGTTGGGTGCCGGTCGGGAACGCCGTGTACAGCGCCGGGGCCATCGCCTCACTCGGCCCCTGCAGCAGGCCGCGCACGACCTGGGTGGGCAAGGTGGGCCGGTTCAGGAACCAGCGCCACTCCGACACGAGCCGCTGATTCGGGCTCAAGAAGAAGAGGGGGCGCGTCGTCCACACGGTCAAGAACGTGTTTCGGTCGAGGATCAGGCCCGCCGGTGCCGAGGTGATGCGCCACTCTCCGTCGATCCTCGCCAGTTCGAACTGCACGTCGGTGGTGCGCCCGGGTTCCGCGGGGGTGAGCGTGCCGTTCTCGTCGACGTTGGCGGTCACGTGCAGGGAGATGACCGCAATGCCCTCGTCGGTTCCCTCGTATTGCATGGTTCCATCGTTGACGAGCACGCCGAGCGAAGGATCCCAGTTGTCCGCGTAGGAGGGCGCGAGAAATTCTCGCGCGATCGCGTAGTCGTTTTCGTTCGAGGATCCAGCCCGGATGAACCCCCGCACGATCGTTTCCTGGTCGGCACCGGCGACCGGGCCGCTCGGGTTGATGAGCACGCCGCGTTCGCCCTGGTCGAGGCTCCGCAGTCCCTCGCGCACGGGCCCCGAGTCGGGCACGGAGCTGCACGCGGCAAGGCCGAAGACGGTCAGGCTCGCGGCGACCACGAACGCGGTGATGCGCCTCATCGCTTCTTCTCCCTTCGCACGCGACGTCCGGGGCGGCGCAGCCAACCGCCGGTCACCTCGGGATCCCCCTCCGCGGGCGTGACGTCGTCGGGCACGAGCGGCACGGGCGAGACGAAGCTCGTGTCGTGTCCGCGCGGCAGGGTGAGCCTGAAGTTCGAGCCCTCACCGAGTCGCGACCACACTTCGAGCAGCCCGCCGTGCACTGCGGCATCCTCGCGCGCAATCGCGAGCCCGAGCCCGGTGCCGCCGAGGGTGCGCTTGCGGGACGGGTCGGCGCGCCAGAACCGGTCGAACACCCGGTCCACGTCTTCGGCTTTCATGCCGACGCCCCAGTCGCGTACCCCGATCGCGATCGCGGCCGCGTTCGAGTCGATCGTCACCACGATCGGGCGTCCCTCCCCGTGCTCGATGGCGTTGCCGACGAGATTCGACACGATGCGACGGATGCGGCGAGGATCCACCTCGATCGGGCTGAACCCGCCGAACGGGCGCACCTCGATGATCCCCGGCGAGAGGGGCCGCAGCCCCTCCACGACCTCCTCGGTGAGGGTGACCAGGTTCGTCGGCTCGGTCTCGAGGGTGACCGGGCCGGCGTCGTAGCGCGAGATCTCGAGCAGGTCGGCCAGCAGCGCCTCGAAGCGTTCCACCTGATCGCTGAGCACCTGCGTGGCCCGAGCCTGCGAGGAGTCCTGGTCGTCGACCTGGCCCTTGAGCACCTCGGCGGCCAGGCGGATCGTCGTGAGCGGCGTGCGGAGCTCGTGAGACACGTCGGAGACGAATCGCTGCTGCATGGTCGAGAGGGTGTCGAGCTCGTCGATCCTCGCCTGAAGCGTGTCGGCCATGTAGTTGAAGTTCTCGGAGAGCTCGTCGAAGTGCGTGTCACCCTGCATCGGCAGTCGGGCGTTGTCCTCCCCCGCGGCCAACCGGTGGCTCGCGGAGGCAGCCGCGCGAATGGGCCGGAAGACGAGGCTCGAGATCGCCCACACCAGTGCCGCGAGCAGGGCCAGCAGCAGGAACGCCATCACGATCAGGGCGCGGGTGATGAACTCGAGGGTTTGCCGCACGTCGCCGAGCCCGTACGCGATGTAGAGGTCGTAGGTGCCGGCACCGGCGGGAAAGGTGAGGGTCGACGCGACCAGGATCCCCGGCTCGAACCCGCCCTCGTCGTCGGCGAGGGTCACGGCCTGCCAGTACTGGGGCGCGGATCCTTCGAGCAGCGCGTTGCTGAGATCCTCGGTCACCACATCGACGAGCTGCTGCGAGGTCGTGAAATCGTCGGGCGCGATCGCCGACGGCGGCTGCTGCGGCTGGCGCGCCACATAGATCAGCTGGCTCGCGGACGTGCCCTGCACCGTGCTGCGCACCGAGCTGACGAGCGCGTTGAGCGAGCTGCTGTCGGCGGCGTCGGAGGCGTCCATCTGGCGCTGCGCGGCGAGCGTGGCGCGGGCGGAGTCCTGGAGCGCCTGATCGCGCCGCGAGGTGTAGAGGTCGCTGCTGATGCGATCCAGCACGAGCGCGCCCATGATGGCGACCATGCCGATCGTGATGATGCCGGTGATCGTCATCGTGCGCAGGCGCAGCGAACTCGACCAGCGGGTGCGCAGCGGCCCCAACAGCGGCTGGGTGGCCCGCAACCACCGCACCCGCAGGCGGCGCAGCCGCAGCCTGAAGGCGGATCTGCCGTGCCTCTGGGCGGGCACCCGCTACTCCACGGTGGCACCGGCGCGGTAGCCCACGCCGCGCACGGTCGTCACGATGGTCGGCCGGTCGGGGTCGAGTTCGATCTTCGCCCGCAGCCGTTGCACGTGCACGTTGACGAGTCTCGTGTCGGCCTTGTACTGGTACCCCCACACCTTCTCGAGCAGCACCTCGCGCGTGAACACCTGCTGAGGTTTGCGGGCGAGGATCACCAACAGGTCGAACTCCAGCGGCGTCAACGCGATCACCTCGTCGCCCCGCCGCACCTCATGCCCGGTCACGTCGATGTCGATGTCACCGATGCGCAGCTTCTCGCCGGCCTCCTGCTGCGGTTCACGCAGGCGGGCACGCACCCGGGCGATCAGCTCGATCGGGTTGAACGGCTTCACCACGTAGTCGTCTGCCCCCGCCTCGAGGCCGCGCACCACATCCCCGGTGTCGCTGCGCGCGGTGAGCATGATGATCGGCGTGCCCGACTCGGATCGGATGCGCGAGCACACCTCGATGCCGTCGATGCCGGGCAGCATCAGGTCGAGCAGCACGAGGTCGGGCCGCACCTCACGGAACTGTTCCACCGCGGAGGGCCCGTCGGCCGCGAATGAGGTCTCGAACCCCTCGCTCTCCAGCACCATGCCGAGCATTTCCGAGAGCGCCTTGTCGTCGTCGACCACCAGTATGCGAGCGTTCATGATCCCATTATGCTGGCTCGCCCTGGGCGCGCCGCCATTTTGGGGTGTGCGGGCCGCGGTGGCGGCCTTTTTCGCGTGCGGGCCGTGGTGACGGCCTTCGAAGCTTGGGTGCGCGGACTGCGGCGGACCGCCATTCTCGCGTGCGCAGCCCGCGCGGCGCCTCAGAAGTGCTCGAAGCGGCCGGGCAGCACGTCCCACGGCGGACGCCCCAGGTACTCGCACACGGCGCGGTGCACGCAGTGGCCGACGAACAGGCGACGGTGCTCCTCGTCATCGACGTGCAGCCCCTTGGCGCGCTGGATCGGCATGCGGAAGAGCACGATCGTGCGCGTGGCGCGGTCGATGGAGTAGAGCAGCGGATGACTGCTCTCGCCGTTCAGGTGCAGGCCGACGGGCACCGTGGCGAAACCGATGCGCACCCCGTCGAGCTCGTCGCCGAGCTCTCGCCGCAGCAGCTCGATCGCCCCTCGGGCTGCGAGTTCGAAGCGCAGCATTCGCGAGTCGGGGTTCGGCAGCTGCGGCCCGGTCAGCGACGAGCGGATCGGCCTGCGCCCGTGCCGCCTCGCCGTCGCCTGGGGCGCAACGCGCTCGCGCCTGTCTCTGCCGAACATCCCCTCAGTCTACGTCGATCAGGTGGGCGGAAGCTCACAGTGGCGTTCTCCGTGCCGACCTTCGCCGTGCCGCCCCACGCCGCCCTGTGCCGCCCCACGCCGCCCGTGGCTCTTCGCTCGGTCCCTACGATCCTGCTCCGTCACCACGATCTGACGCCGCAAAACTGTAGGGACTCGGTGGGATCGTAGGGACTCGGCGGGACGAGCCGGATTCTCACCGCGGCGGATCCTCCGCAACGTGCCGCATCAACTGCCACCCCTCGGGCGGATTCAGCGCCTCGGCGTGCCTGTCGCAGAGGTCGTGCGCGGGCGGCGCGGGCTCCGGGCTCAGCGGCCCGACGGCCATGAGCCGGTCGTCGTAGTCGGCGGTCAGGGTGTGCGTCGCGGGCAGGGAACAGCCGACGCGCGCGCACCGCCGCGATACCTTGGGGCGAGGATCGCCGTCCACACGCTACCTCGGGTAGACCGTGAGCGTTGAGCTCCGCTCGGTCGGGGCGAGCACGGGGTATCCGGCGAGGAACGCGCCGCTCACGACCCGCACCCCGGCGGACACGGGTTCGGTGCTGTTCAACCAGACTTTACCCTTTGCATCCACGGGCTTCGCGGAGTGCGGCTCGATCGTGACGGTGGTCGACTTCGGGGATTTGGCCTGTGAGTCAGCCGGTTTCGCCGCGCTGTTGCCCGAGCCGCCGCCCCCGGAGCCTTCGCCATCCGCGGCATCGCCCGAAGGCCCCGGAACGTACGGCGTGATCGTGACCTCGGCCTCGGTGTCGCCGGGGTTCGCGATGACAAGGCGACCCTTCGACACGATCGCCGCGGCGACGTCGGTGCCTGCCGGGAGCATCGGTGCCGGGGCGAACCACGCGTTCTCGTGCGTGGGGGGTGCGTCGCTCGATCCGAGCACGGCTCCGACGACCGGCACGTCGGCCTGCACCTCGATCCCCTGCGCTTCGGCCGGCCATGCGGGCACGATGTAATCGAACACTTCGCCGGGTTCGAGATCGACGGTTCCGAGTTCGAGGGTTTCGCCGGTGGTTTGCAGCGCGAGGATCCTCGCCACCCCACCTTCTTCGCCCGGCGCAAGCAGGCGCACGACGACCGGGAACGCGTCTTCCCCTGATGCGACACCGTCGACGGCCTTATCGCTCATCGCATTCACCACTCCGGGCACGACGAGTTGGGTGGACGGGGCGAGCTGGCGGGTTGCCGTGTCGACCGCGAAGGAGTTGATCTCGACCGTCTGCGACACCCCAAGCGCCGCGGTCACGGCGGCCCCGGTGCTCTGCACTCGCACGGCGAGCCGCTGCTCGTTGGGGGCGTATCCGCCGAGGGAGACAATGCGCTGCGAGTTCGCGGGCACGAGCACTCCCGCAGCGCTCGAGGAGCCCAGTGGCCCCTCCGCGCCGAAGATCGCCAGTTGCACGGTGGCGGGCACTTCGAAGGGGTTGCTCAGGATCACCGTCGTCGAGATGCCGAGGGTCGTCGAGCCCCCGACCAGCCATTGCTCGTGCACGGGCTCGGCGCACGCGGAGGCCGAGGCACCCTCGATCGTCTCGGTCGACACCCACTGCAGTTCGGCCGCCGCGAGCGTGTCGGTGGCGGCGGCGTCGAGCGCGCGGGGCGCGGTGCCGCCGGCGGGTTCCCGGGCGAGGTCGCGCGCGCCCGTCGAGTCGCCAGTCACGACGAGCTCGGTTTCACCGCTCGGCAGGGCCTCGGTGGGCTGGGTGGGGTCGGCCCCGAGCTCGCCGAACGCGCCGGGGCACACGAGTGAGAACTTGGCGTTCTGGCTCGTGTCCACGTCGAGCGCGACAATGCCACGGTCCACGGCTGGCAGCGGGACGACGCCGGATCCGAGCGCGAGCGCCGCGGCCACCGACACCCCGATGATCACGACACCGGTCGCGGCGCGGGCCCCGCCGCGCAGCAGACGTTTCGACTGGTCGCTCATCGTGCACCCCCGTTCGGGTCAGTGGGGTCGGTCGGTTGGTCCGGGTCGGCCGGCCGCTCGGAAGACTGAGCGGGGCGCAGGAACTCGGGGATCCGATCCATCGGGTTGGCCTCGCGCGAGGGCGCGGGCCACGGGGTGGGCGGGGCGTATGGTTCGGGCGGAGCGGCAGGCGCTGACCCGTCTGGCGCGGGTGGCGCATCCGGCACCGCAGGATCGCCGGCGTCGGGTGCCTCGTCAGGCGACACCTCGGCCCCGGCGGGCGACGACTCCGTGGTCGGTTCCGCAGCGGGTGCCGTCTCAGTAGCTGGCGGGGGTTCTGCCCCCGATTCCCCGTCCGGTACCGGCTCCGCACCGGGCGACGATTCATCGACTGGCACCGAATCCGAAGCCGGTGCCGTCTCCGGGGCGGCCTTCGAGGCCCCCGTCCGGCGTCGCCGCTCGGGCCGCTCCACGACCTCCCCGGTCGGCAGCGCGAGCAGCAGGATGCCGAGCAGCACGACGACCTGCACCCACCAGATCAGGCTGGCGAAGGTCCGGCTCGCGAAGGTGCCGAAGCCGTCGCGCAGGTTGGCGGCGGAGGCGGTCGAGGCGTCACTCGACGCAGCGCCGGCAGCACCACCCTCGGCGGCATCGGCACCAGGCTCCGCCTCAGCGCCGTCCACACCGCTATCACCGTCACCCTCGACGGCTCCCACGGCCTCATGGGCGTTCGCCCGCCACAGCAGCCCGTGCACGGTCTGACCCGCGCTCTCGAGCGCGGTCTGCTTGTCGAACGCCGACTGCAGCTGGGAGCGCTCAACGCTTTCGCCCTCGTCTCGGAGCAGCACGAACGACACATCCTCGTCGGCGAGCGCCGCCGCCGCGCCCTCGCTGTTGCCGGTGCTGGCGAGCGTCGCGACGAGCTCGGCAACGGCCTCGTCGTGCGCGGTGAGCTGCGCGGCCAGGTCAGCGGTGCGGATCTGATCCAGCCGCACACCAGGGCCCGTGACGATCTCGGCGCGCACGGCCCGCTCGCCCTGCGCGGTGAGCACGAGGGTGCGTTGGGCTGGATCCTGGACCCCTGCCGCCTGCACAATCGCGGGCATCTGCGCGCTGCCAGCGACGAGCCCCGTGTTCGCGGTTGCGAGCTTCACCGCAATGGGCGCGACCGCCGCGAAGGCGAGCACGACGCCGACAGCGGCTACCGGGGCGGCTCCGCGCCGCAGCGCGGTGGTGCCGACGGCGGCGAGTCCGAGCACGGCGATCCAGTAGAGGGCGAGCCCCGACCCGGTCCACAGGGCGACGCTTTCGGCTCCGAGGCTCAGCAGCTGCAGCTTCGACGCGGCGACCGCGGTGAGCAGTCCCACGCCGCCGAGCACGGCGTGCAGCACGGTGAAGTGCACCTTGCCGGTGAAGATGCCGAGGGCCGCGAGCAGCACGATCGGCAGCAGCAGCACTCCGACGAGCGCCACGGCGGGAAGCCCGCCAAGACCGAGCGCGTCGAAGACGTCGCCCCATCCATCGAGCCCGAACTTCGGGAACCCGAGCAGCAGCTGCCAGATCGAGCTCGGCCGGTACGGGGAGACGATGCCCGGGTCGAGCAGCAGGTCGAGCGGGTTGCCGCCGCGCAACAGGAGCAGCAGCTTCGGCCCGAAGAGCACCAGCGGCGCGAGCGCGACGCTGAGCACGCGGGCGATGCCGCGCGGTGACGTGAAGAGCCCGGCGATGAGCAGCACGACGGCCGCGGGGATCAGCACCGGCGCACAGGCGAGCGCCACCGCCGCGAGCAGTGAGGCCGTGCCCGCCCAGCTCCAGGACGAGCGCGCACGCGTGGCCGCGAGGAGCAGCCAAGGCAGCACCACGGCGAGGATCAGCGTCGGCAACCGGCCCGCCGCGAGCGAGCCCAGCAGCACGGGACTGAATGCCCAGGCGAGCGCCACGAGGGCGCGGCCGGAGGAGGTCTTGGTGAGTTGTGCGGCCCAGATCCATCCGCCGAGCGCGGCGAGCGGGATCGCGGCCACGAGGAACAGCACGATCGCGTGCGAGGGGTTCCAGAAGGTGAGGGTGCCGAGCACCGCGAGCACCCACGTGAACGGGTCCGCTGGCACGCCGTCGACGATGCGCGTGTTGGCCCATAGTTCCGCGAGCGGGCTGAGCGGGGCGAGGGCACCGCCGGTCAGGCTGGTCTGGCTGATCGCCCACCAGGTGAGCACGATGGTCACCACGGTGGCGAACAGCAGCACGGCGAGGCCGCCGGTGGACACGAAGTGCAGATCCTCGCGCAATCGACCCTGTGACACCAGGATCGCCTCGCGATCGATCATGCGGGCCGTGCGCACCGTCTTCTGGTCGACCCGAAGCGGCCGTACCGCGCTCCAGCCGACCTTCGAGGCGTCACGCACGCGTCGCCTCGAGGCGCGGATCGAGCCGGGCCTGAAGAACACCCGCAACGCCGAGGAGAACTCGCCCCACATGTTGCCGGGCTGCTCCCTGATGAGCGCCCAGGCGACACGCAGCAGGGCGAGGATCGGCAGCGCCAGCCACATGAAGAACGCCGCGAAGCCGTTCGCGTAGGAGATGCGGCGGTGCAACTGCGCGGTGCGGGCCTCGCGGTGCGCCGCGCGAAGCACGCGCCGGGATCGCTCGATGCGCGGGCCGCCCACACCCAGCTGGGCGAATCGTATGCGCGACGTGGGGGCCACGACGACGCGGAATCCTGCGAGGCGGGCGCGCACGCTCAGGTCGAGGCCGTCGTCGTAGACGTGGTACCCGGGGTCGAAGCCTTCGAGCTGCCACCATGCGTCGGCGCGGACGAGCATGCCGACCGGTCCCACGCCGAGCACGTCTTGCAGGTGGTCGTACTGCTGCTGGTCGCGCTCCTGCCGGCGCAGCAGCCAGCGGTCGCCACTGTAGGTGAGGCTCTGCCCGAGCTCGATGATGCGGTCGGGGTGCTCCCAGCTGACGAGCTTCGGCCCGGCGATCGCGACCGAGGGGGCGCGCTGCACCGTCTTCAGGATCTCCGACAGTGCGAGCGGCTCGGGGGCGGAGTCCTCGGTGAGCAGCCAGTACCAGTCCTCGGCCGGTTCCGCCGCCGGGATGGCCGCGACAGCGTGCTGCACCGCCGCGCCGAATGGCACGGTGCTCTGAGTGCTCACGACCCCGTCGATGCCGGGCCGCGTGCGCAGTTGCTGCGCGACGCTCTCGCGGCCGCTGTTGACCACGGCGATCACCCGGTCCGGGGCGCGGGTCTGCGCGGCGAGCCCCGCAAGGGTCTGGTCAAGCCACTCCCCGCCGTGCCGAACGACGAGGATAGCGGTCACTCTGGTGCGCATAACAACGTCAGCCTAGGTCTGAGGCACGCGGGGGCCGGTGCGGCGTGCCGCGTATTCACAAATACACAGCTTGGGCGGTCGGTTGCCCGGTGCCGCGCGGTGTCTGCGGCGGCCGGTGCCGGCGGCGGTGCCGGGCACCCGCTGCGGCGAGTCCCTACGATCCCAACGTTCTCGCACGATCTTGCACCGCCAGATCGTGGTGACGGAGCAAGATCGTGGTGACGGAGCGCGGGAGCAGGCGGAGCGGCGGCCAGCGCAGCGGGAGCAGGCGGAGCGGCGTTCCTCAGCCGGCTTGGCGACGCAACTTGCGGCGTTCGCGCTCGCTGAGTCCGCCCCAAATGCCGAAGCGCTCGTCGTTGGCGAGCGCGTAGTCGAGGCATTCGCTGCGCACTTCGCAGCCCTCGCAGATGCGCTTGGCCTCGCGGGTGCTGCCACCCTTCTCGGGGAAGAACGCTTCTGGATCGGTTTGCGCGCACAGCGCGTCAGCCTGCCATGCGAGGGCTTCGTCTTCTTCAACGCGGCGAACGCCCGGGACTCCCAAAAAGACGGGGTCGACGAACCAATTGTTAGGGACTTGAGAGTTCTCGGAGCTCGGCGACATTGGCACGGTCTCCCCTCGTTTTGACTGCGTTTGGCGGGTCACCACAATTACACCGTTGTAGTTCCATTAAGTCAAGCCGAGGATCATAAAGGCTCAACCAGCACTTGAGGGTTACGACACGCGCGCCCAGCCAACTCCAACTGTCGAAAAAAATACGTCCGCGTGGCCGCGCAGCTCGATCGGCTCGCCCGCGGAAACATACAACGACTGGCCTTTGGCCACGCTCGCGACTTCGTCGAATTCACTGCAGGTGCGCTCGACGCGCACACGCCCGTTGGTCACGACGAGCACCCCCGGGTACGGCGTGTCGATGCGAACCATTTCTGCGCGCCTGGGCGTGTCGTGCTGGGGATGATCCGAGTGGGCGCCTTCGGCGAGCCGCACGGATTCGTTCGGCTCCCCCACCCGGGCCAGCATCAGCCGAAAGTCCGGCACCGGAGGCTGCCACTCGACGACGCCCGGGGCGACATCCTTGGGTGTGAGCCTCGGCGAATCGAGCGTCGAGGTGTCGACGATGCGCAGCATCTCCGCGGCGTCGATGTGCTTCTCGGTGAGCCCGGCCCGGAGCACGTTGTCCGAGGCGGCCATCACCTCGATTGCCACGCCGCACATGTAGGCGTGCAGCTGACGCGCCCCGAGGAAGACGGCCTCGCCCGGTTGCAGGGTGACTAGGTGCAGCAGCAGCGTGACGAGCACGCCCGCGTCGCCGGGGTGGGTGGCGACGAGCTCTCGCAGGGCGGCGGCCCGCTCCCCGAGGCCGTCGAGCCGGTCGACGGCGGATTCGATCGCCCGAACCGCGTGCGTCACCTCGTCGCTGCCTCCGAGCGCCCACTCGAGGAACCGCCTCCGGGAGGCAGCGTCGTGGTGGTCGGCGCGATCCTCGCCCGCTTCGCACCAACCCGCCGCCCGCTCGAGCGCGGCGCGCCCCGCACCCGCGTCGACGGCGTCGATGATGGCGGCGAGATCCTCGCGAACCTCGGCAAGCGGCCGCAACCCGCAGAGCGCCCGCACCTCGCTCAAGGCGACGAGCAGTTCGGGCTTGTGATTCGGGTCGGTGTAGTTGCGCGCTGGCGAGTCGAGCGGCATTCCGGCGGCCTCCTCGCGAGCGAACCCGGCTTCGGCCTGGGCTCGATCCGGGTGCACCTGCAACGAAAGCGGTGCCCCGATGCCGAGCAGCTTCGTGAGGAAGGGCAGGTGTTTGCCGTCCACCCCGTAGAGTCCGGGGTCGCTCTCGATGAGTTCAATGAGGGACTGCGGGGCGCGCCTCGCCTTCGCCACCGACGCCGGCGCGCCCGGGTGGTCACCGAACCAGATCTCGGCCTGCGGCTCCCCCGTCGGCGGGGTGCCGAGCAGGTCGGGCAGGGCATCACGAGATCCCCAGGCATAGGCGCGCGGGGTGTTCTCGATGAAGATCAGCATGTCTGGGAGGCTCCGTTACTCAACCGCTACCATACCGACTATGGCCGAGAGCAGAACCCGATTGGGCATCAGCGCGTTCGCGATCTTCGTGTTCGCCTTCGTGTTCGGCGGCAACGCGGTGCGCTACGTGGTCGGCCTGCCAGCGTTCTTCGTGCTCGCCGCGCTGGTCGCCGTCGCGTCGATCGTGGTGTTCTTCCGGATGAAGCCCGAGCGGTTCCGTTGGTATCGCATGCCCGCGCCGATGTACTGGTTTCTCGCGCTCGCCACCCTGTCGATCGCGTGGAGCGCGTACCGCCTGGAGTCGGTGCTCGGCGTCGCGCTGCAGCTGCTGACGACCGCCGTCGGGATCATGCTCGCGTTCGTGCTCACCTGGCACGAGCTGCTGCGCACCCTGGCCTCGGCGATGCGGTGGCTGCTGGGGCTCTCGCTGCTGTTCGAGCTGTGGGTGTCGCTCTTCGTGCGCGAACCCCTCATGGCCTGGTGGATGCACCAGCCCGAAGGCAAGACCCTCAAAATCCTGTTCTGGAGCCGAGATCTGCTGTTCGCGGGCGGGCCGATCCAGGGCCTGCTCGGCAACTCGGTGCTGCTCGGCTTCATTGCCCTGCTCGGGTTGATCCTGTTCACGATTCAGTTGCGCGCGGGGCTCGTCGGCAAGTTCTTGGGTTGGGCGTGGATCGGCATCGCCGTCGCAACCCTGCTTCTCACCCGGAGCGCAACCATTTGGGTGGCGCTCGTCGCCGTGATCGTGGTGCTCGGGTTCGCGATGTGGGCGCGCCGCATCGATCAGTCCAAGCGCATGCCGCTCTACCTCACGGCGGCGGGCCTCGCTGCGGTGGCGACAGCGGTGGCGATCTTCGCCCGGGATGTCGTGTTCGGCCTGCTCGGCAAGAGCGGGGATCTCACCGGGCGCGCCGAGACCTGGGAGAAGGTGTGGGGCCTCGTCGAGCAGCGGCCCTGGTTCGGCTGGGGGTGGGTGAGCTACTGGCCCGACTGGGTCGAGCCGTTCAAGGGGCTCGACACGAAGGCGGGGATCCCGGTGATGAGCGCGCACAATGCCTGGCTCGACGTGTGGTTGCAGCTCGGCATCGTCGGGTTGCTCGCGTTCGCCCCGATCGTGGTGTTGACGGCGCAGCGGGTGTGGCTTCGGGCCGTGGATCAGCCGCGCCGCGGCCCCGGCGCACCGCTCCCCTATGCGACAAGCGCGCTCTGGCCGTTGCTCGTGTTCACCGCGCTGCTGGTGCAGTCGATCACCGAGAGCCGCCTGCTGATCGAGAGCGGGTGGCTGCTGCTGATCGTGCTCGCCGTAAAGACCCGATTCGACTTCGAGCTGCCCGCGCAAACGACCGAGCCGAAGAAGCGCAAGTGGCGCGACGTGCCGATCGCCCGCGATGCCGGTGGCGGAGCCCGCTAGGACTACACTTGCTCGGGTGCATGTGACCCCAGAACGACTCGAGCGGCTTCGCGGGTTCGCACGCATCGAGCGCGACGCGATCCTCGAGATTCGTGGGCGAGGGGGCGAGGATCCGCTCGCTACGCTCGCCGAGATGCCGAGCATCGATGAGCTCGTGGTGCGCGAGTTGCGAGACGAGTTGCTCGAGGAGCGGGGCCAACTGGCGGAGTTCACGCTCGCCCGGCTCGCAGGCCAGTCTTCTAGCGAAGACGCCGACATGCACCGCAGCAACGCCGACCGCGCGGAGTTCGAGCTGCTGCGCGAGATCGCGGCCGACTGCCCAGAGCTTGCTGTCGCCGTTTGGCTGGTCGCCGACCCGCTCGACATCGCCGCGTAGGCCCCGAGGCGCGCGAACGCTCCGGTTCACGCGTCTCGCAGCACTCATTGCCGTGAGGTGAATGGCCAACGTTTCTCCGAGCACGATAGCCCACGATGCAGGTCAGAACGATCTCGACCAACAGAAACCATGACAGGTATGATGTATCTGTAACCAATCCTGCCGATCGGAGGGGCATGATGGACACCGCGACGCTGCCCGACCTCCTGAGCTACGAGAATCTGGGCTCGCAGGGTCTCACTCGGCATCGCCTCGACCGACTGATCCAGTCAGGCGAGTTCGAGCGCATCGCCCCTGGCCTATTCCTCAGGTCAGAACTCACGGACGACACAACAGCAGCCTGGATCGCCATCGCTGCCAAGAGGCCCCAAGCCACGCTGTGCCTCCTGACGGCGCTGTCGATACACGAGCTGACCGATGAGATTCCTGCTCGGAGCGACATCGCTATCCCCCGTGGCACACAGCCAGTCACCGTTCATCACGCGTCCATCTCCTGGCACCGCTTCGATGTCGACACCTTCAGCATCGGGCGCACCAAGCATGCGCTGCCCGACGGATCATCCATCGGCCTGTACTCAGCTGAACGAACCCTCATCGACCTGTTCCGCCTGCGCCACGCCTGGGGTAGCGACCTCGCTCTCGGTGCGCTTAAACAGTGGTTGCGCGGGCGCGAAAACAGCCCCGGTTCGCTACTCGCGATGGCCGAGGACTTCCCGAAGGCGCGGCCAGCGATCCAGCATGCCTTGGAGATCCTGCTATGAGCCCAAACCCGCAGCACGGTACTCCCGCAGGCGACGCGATCATCGCCCTCCGAAAACTCGCTCGCGAAACCGGCAGAGACGTGCAGGAGATGATGACCCTGTATGCGCTCGAAGGGCTTTTGGCACGCATTGCGAACTCTGAGTACCGCGATGACTTCGTTCTGAAGGGCGGAGTGCTGCTCGCCGCTTTCGCCGCACGCCGCCCGACTAAGGACATCGATCTACAGGCTACGCGACTCACCGATGATCCTGACGAGGTGGCTGAGCGCATCCGCGCCATCGCAGGGCTTGCGCTCGCCGACGGCCTCGTATTTGATCCCGCGAACGTCATCGCGACGAGGATTCGCGACGAGGACGAATATGCCGGCGTCCGGGTAAAACTAATTGCCGCACTCGGCACTGCCCGGCTGACGCTCGGAGTAGACGTGAACTTCGGCGACCCCATCTGGCCAGCGCCCGAACTACTTGAGCTACCTCGTGTCACGGATCTCGGACTCCCACCCGTAGCGCTGCCGGGCTACCCGCTCACGATGGTGCTCGCCGAGAAGATCGTCACCGCCATCGACCGCGGCGTCGCCAACACTCGCTGGCGCGACTTCGCTGACGTCTACACCCTCACCCGGCTCCATTCAGTTGATGCACGCGAACTCCGCACCTCGATCGAGACCGTCGCTGAGTACCGCAAAGTCCCGCTCGCCGTGTTGCTGCCAACGCTCGCGCCGATGAACGAACGGTCACAACAGAAGTACGGTGCGTGGCGCACGCGTTCACACCGTGACGGTGAACTCCCCGTGGCGTTCGCCGACGTGCTCACTGCTGTTGCGAGTTTCGCGGATCCCATACTCTCCGCCGTGACCCCTGGCATGACAACAGGAAAATGGAACCCCCATCGCCGCACCTGGGAGTGAGGCACCGGCTTAGATATAGCGCGGGATTCTCGCAACAAGATTGAGGTCGCGACGGGAAGCATCGCGGAGTTGGCGCGAGACCCAGGACGGTCACCAGGCTGCTTAAACGCGCTCCCCTCATTCGTCCTCACTTCACTATTGAAGCTCTGGCAAAAGTCGCCTAACACACCGCTGACGGCGTCACCTGCAGCGGTTTCCCAGGGGCACCCGCCTCGCTTCGTTGACCCGCAAGAGTAGCTACTCCGTCGCGCCACAAGACGGCACTTGCTGATTGCCGACGAGACGCAGTCGGTACTTGGTGGACGGCAGTCCACGAACGCTGGTAGTCATGGATTATGAAATGGACTGTGCAATTTCTATTCGGGCTCCTGGTACTAATCGGACTCTTTCTCGGAGGGATCTGGGGGCTGTGGATGGTCATCTCGTGGTTTCTTAGTCTTCCAGCCTCAACTCAGACTCCGGTTGCCGCACTTGTTGGCGTGGTCAGCGTCCCAGTGATCACCTACTTCGCAAGTCGGTCACTTGAGAGAAGACGATCACGCGAGAATGCGATTCGAGCGAGAAAAACAGAGATCTACGACGAGCTAATTCGTGGTCTCATGCAAATGTTGCAGTTAGATAAATCGAAGGATCCGATGACCGAGCAAGAAATGCTCAAACTCTTCGCCGGAGCGGTCCCAAACCTTATCGCCTACGGTTCGAGGAAAGTAATCTTGGCCTGGAACGGCTTTCGTGCCATAGCCATTAACTCACCAAATGACACCATCAAGACCGTCCACGCATTTGAAGACTTGCTCAAGGCGATGCGTAGTGATCTCGGTCATCCCACGGCAACGAAAGTGGAGTCCCGCATAGTGGTGTAACGACCACCCGGTGACCGCGTCAACAACCACGTAGACGCAGACGCGGCCACCGTGTGATCCTTCGAGAAGCCTCTTACCTCTCACTCGAACGGAGAACACACGATGACCGCTCCACACATTGTCGACCCTGCCAGCGTCCTTAACCAAGCCCTGGGCGACGCGTCGCCGGATCTGATGCGCAATCTGCTGCAGACCATGATCAACGCGTTACTGTCCGCGGACGCGGACGCCGTCGTCGGCGCAGAATGGGGCAAACCCAGCCCCGACCGCATCGCGCAGCGCAACGGCTACCGGCACCGCGACCTCGACACCCGTGTCGGCACGATCGATATCGCCATCCCCAAGCTGCGTTCGGGCACGTATTTCCCGGAATGGCTGCTCGAGCGCCGCAAACGCTCCGAAGCGGCGATGATCACCGTCGTCGCCGACGCGTATCTTGCCGGTGTCTCCACGCGCCGCATGGACAAGCTCGTGAAGACTCTCGGTATTCACTCCCTGTCGAAATCACAGGTCTCCCGCATGGCTCAAGACCTCGATGAGCATGTCAAGGAGTTCCGAACACGGCCGCTTTCGGAGGCAGGGCCGTTCGTGTTCGTCGCCGCGGACGCGTTGACGATGAAGGTTCGTGAGGGCGGCCGCGTGATCAACAGTGTCGTGCTGGTGGCGACCGGGGTGAACGCTGACGGGCATCGCGAGGTCCTCGGTATGCAGGTCGCCACTGCCGAGACCGGGGCTGCCTGGAGCATGTTCTTCGCCGATCTCGTCGCCCGCGGCCTCACCGGCGTCAAGCTCGTCACCAGTGACGCGCATGCCGGGTTGGTAGAGGCTGTCGCGGCGAACCTGCCGGGAGCAGCCTGGCAGCGCTGCCGGACGCATTACGCGGCGAACCTGATGGCCGTGACGCCGAAAGCCATGTGGCCGGCGGTCAAGGCGATGCTGCACTCGGTCTACGACCAGCCCGACAAGGCCGCTGTCGAGGCGCAGTTCGACCGGCTCCTCGACTATGTCGAACAGCCCCTGCCGGACGTGTTCGCGCACCTGGACGCCGCCAGAGCAGACCTGCTCGCGTTCGTCGCCTTCCCGAAGGATGTCTGGCAGCAGATCTGGTCGAACAATCCCAACGAGCGGCTGAACAAGGAGATCCGGCGACGCACGGACGTCGTCGGGATCTTCCCGAACCGGGCCGCGATCACGCGTCTGGTCGGCGCGGTCTTGGCCGAGCAGTCCGATGAATGGGCCGAGGGGCGACGCTATCTCGGGCTGGATGTTCTCACTCGTTGCCGGCTCGCGGTCGTTGATGGTGACGTGGCTGGGGAGGTGTCGATGGCTGATCGTGCCGCTCTGGCGGCTTAGTAACCAGCTCGAAGGATCACGATCGGGTTACACCACTCCACGGGACTTGACCGCAACGACAGCGCGAGGAGATCTGCTCCGGATGTTCATAAATGACTACGACGACTCGATCTTAAGCGAGAGATCAAGTTAGGAACTCAGGGATTCCCTTGCAAAGTTCGCCCACGTCCCACCCTGCCCCTGGTCGGGGTGCCGGCGGCTTGCAGCGCAAGCCACCGCCTCAAGAAAGGGGAGTGCGCCACTGGCCTGGTCACCAAGGGTGCGGGCTTGTGCTGGACCTCACCACTATCTGTGGTCGCGATGGTGGTGACGTGACGCACCAGCGTCACCACTGCCGCTCCCGCGACGCAACGCGCGCGCTTCGTTCTATGGCAAGGCGTGCGCAGCACGCCGCGGCAGCCCAACCTCAGGCCCAGTGCCGCACGGCTCGACCTTCCGCATCGAACGGGTAGCGGTTTCGGGTGAGCACTCCGAGTGTCGCGATCGCGGGTGTAGATCCTGGTGGACTCCCGGCGCTGTATCAACAGCTGAGTGGCGAGAAGGCTGCCTCTCGCCACTCCGCTTCGGTGAACGGCCTGTTATCGCGGTCGAGATACCCCAGCATCAAGGAGCGCATGCCGGGGCTGGCAGCCAACGTCGAGAACGCCTGCCTCACCTACCACGGGCGAATAGACAATTGTCGATTTGTACCATGAGCGCTTCCGTGGCGACGCGCTCGTCGATGTCTAGACCACGTGAGTCTTGAAGCCACGCCAACACTTCGCACCACAACCACGCCTTGGTATTCCCGATGTGGGCGTAGGGCGTTGGGAAGCCTGGTTCTATCCCCCACTTGCGGGCGGCTTCTCGGCTCACGCCGACGCGCGTGGAGATCTCAGTCGTTGACACGAGGTCGCGATCCACCCGACAAACCTTGAACGCGGGGAACGTCGCGGTCAGCGCACGTACTTTCTCAAGCACCTCCGCGGCGGCATCCACTACGGAGACAGTGAACGTGACCGTGAGATCTTGGTTATCGCCCTGCCACAGCAGTTCAGGGAAGTATTGACCAAGCGCCTCTGCTGTGCGTTCATCGCCCAGCTCGATACCGGAAACTTGGAGGGTCACTTCGATTTCCATGAGGCTCTCCTTTAACACATCAGAGTACGACGGCAAGTTGGCAATTGCCAACCAGCAATAGTCTCCTCTCAGCACTGGGTGGGAGCAGCCAAATCAAGGACTCGAGTCGCTCCGTCGCATCGAGTCCCTACGATCCTGCTCCGCCCCTACAGTCTTGCGGTGCCGGATCGTGGTGACGGGGTGGGATCGTAGGGACGGGCGGGAAGGGCGGCGCACCGCGTGGCGAGACGCACCGCACCACGGCACAGGGCCCGCTCAGTTCGCCTGCCTAGCCTGGAAGGGTGCCACCCGCCACAAGGAGCTCCTCGCGCATACGCAGCCTCGACGGGCTGCGCGGGGTCGCCGCATTCGCGGTACTGCTGCATCACGTCTCGCTCGTGGCCCGGCCCGAGATCGACAAGGAGGCCTGGGCCTGGATCACCCAGTCCCCGCTCAAGCTGTTGTTCCCCGGCACTGAGTCGGTGCTGATCTTCTTCGTGCTCTCGGGTCTGGCTGTCGCGCTTCCCGCGCTCCGGCCGGGCTTCTCCTGGGTGAGCTACTACCCCGCACGCATGGTGCGGCTCTACCTGCCGGTGCTCGGCGCGCTGCTGCTGGCGGCGCTCTTCATCGTGCTGCTGCCGCGCGACCCAAGCACCATGCCCGACGGGTCCTGGATGCGCAACGCCCAAGCCACGACCGTCACGCCGGGCACCCTGCTGAGCGAGGCGTCGCTCACCCAGCGCTCCTACGACATCGACAACGTGCTCTGGTCGCTCAGGTGGGAGGTCATCTTCTCGCTCCTGCTGCCGCTGTTCGTGTGGGTGGCGCTGCGCGTGACCCGGCACCCCTTTGTGCTCGGTGGGCTGTGCATCGCAGCAACGGTGCTGGGTCGGGTGCTCTCGGTCGATGTGCTCGTCTACATTCCGCTCTTTCTCATCGGCAGCATCATGGCCACGCACATCGACGAGCTGCGTGCGCTCCGGCTGCCGCGATGGGCACCGCCGGCGCTGGCGCTGCTCGCGGCGGGGCTGCTGATCGCGAGCTGGCTCTCCCGCCCCCTCCCGCTGGGCCGGTTCGGGCAGGACGTGCTCTGGGGTCTCGCCGGAGCCGGAGCCGCCCTGATCGTGGTGCTCGCGATCGCCTGGCCGCGGTTCGTGAGGGTGCTCGAGACGAGGCCCGCCCAGTGGCTGGGGCAGCTCTCGTTCAGCCTCTACTTGGTGCATGTGCCGATCCTCGCGACGCTCGTGTACCTGTGCGGCTCGTCGCGCTGGTGGCTCGCCTCGCTCATCGCGATTCCGGTCAGCATCGTGGTGGCCGAGCTCTTCCGCCGCGCCGTCGAGGCCCCCTCGCATAAGCTCGCGCGTGCGCTCGGGTCGAAAGCGACCGGTCTGCCGCTCCTCAGCGGCCGCTGACGCGTTGCAGCCGGCGCTTGACGACGCCCGCCCGTCGCCGGAGCCTGACCGTGATCGGTTGTTCGCGGGCGTCCCGCACCCGCTTGGTGTCGAGCGCGCGCTGCAGTTCGCGGGCCCACCGCTTGGTGATCTCGAGGTCTGAGAATGCCTGGGCGCGTTGCATGGCGCGGCGGCGCATCGCCTGCAGGTTCGCGGGGCTCATGTGCTGAAGTTCGAGGATCCGCTCAGCCAACGCCCGGGTGTCACCATCGGGCACCACGTACCCGTCGACGCCGTCCCGAATAATGTCCGCGGGGCCGTAGCGGATGTCGTAGGCGATGGGGATGCAGCCGGCGGCCATGCTCTCGACGAGCACGAGCGGCAGGCCCTCATTCGTGGAGGTGAGCAGACTGAAGTCGGTCCGCTGGAACTGTGAGCGGGCATCGCGCCGGTAGCCGCGCATCGACACGTACCGGTCGGCACCGAGTTCGCAGAGGATGGCGCGCAGCTGCGGTGCAAGCGGGCCGTCGCCGTAGATCTCGAGCTCGACCGACTCGTCCTGTTCGTGCGCCTCGGCGACCGCCTCCACGGCGAGGTCGACGCGTTTGCGTTCGTCGATGGAGGCGACCACGATCCCCTCGCCCCGCGCGTGCTCGACGGGCTCGACGTCGGGCAGGACGATGGCGTTCGGGATTACCCGCACGCGCTCCTCCGCGTCGACCCCGTGGCGGGCGAGGTCGTCGAGCAGCTCCCGCCGCTGTCGTGTGGTGAGCACCGTGACCAGGTCGAAGTCGGTGGCGCGCAGGAGCGTGCTCGCCCGTGAGCTGCGGAGTTCGGGGCTTGCCGGATCCTCGCGATGCGAACCGTGCACGATGTGCACGGTGACCACGTGCTCGCGCCGGTAGCTGGGCACGAATCGCGCGCTCGTCTTCGAGTCCACGAGCAGAAAGCTCAGGCGGCCGCCGAACACCCGGTCGAGCCACCAGCGGTACAGCGCCCAGCGGCTCCCCCAGTGACGCAGCGGTGCACCGTCGGGCGCGTAGAGCACGATGCTGCGGCGGCCGCGAGCGATGCGCTCGGTGGCGAGCAGGGTGCCGTCTCGGCGAAAGCGGTCCGCGGCGACGAACTCCCCGGTGGTGTCGCGGCGCTCGCGAAGCAGCACTACGCCCCCGGAATCCACCACCCGGTCATCGGCCTCGGGTTGCAGCATCGGCACCGCCTTCGCCGGTTTCGTGGCCGGGTTCACGGTGCGCTCTCGCAGGTCGTCCCACAG
>Ga0182741_1002059_pt1 | contig 24338 bp, 13 predicted proteins | sample eDN5th37CBELigOP_FD_128874 | JGI IMG/M metagenome (GOLD analysis project Ga0182741, IMG submission 128874) | Enriched Organic Plus compost microbial communities from Emeryville, California, USA - eDNA 5th pass 37_C BE-Lig OP (version 2) (version 2) ... | reverse complement strand
TCATGCGCTGTCGCCATGACCTGTGCAATAGTGAGCATCTGCTTGAGGTGGCGGTGCATCAGGGGATGAGCATTTGAACTCTCTAGTCGCTCAGTGGCAGATAAGCTGTCATTGATACTTTCGATTTGCTTTTGGAGCACCTCTCTTAGAGCCTCACTGAGGATTGTTCCAAGATCAGAGTAGGTCTGCTCTAAATCGATTGCGACGACACCACCACGTGGGAAGTTAACCCAAGCAGGAGATGTCGATTCATGCTTGGATGTTAGGAATGGTGTCGGCGATGGTCCAAGTGGATTTGCATCTGATAATTGGTCAGGAGACACGAACGATTCCGTCGAGAGTGCACTTGATAGGATTCGAAAGTCCACTTTGGCCTTCTCGGGAAGCTCCGCCAAACAAGAGTTAAGCTCTTGATTCAGATCTACTGACGCTTTAGGTCCTGTGATGCTTGCGGACAGACCTGGCGAGGTAATGCTTGTAAGGGTAAGTAGTGGAACCCTTGTGTAATGGCAACGCATGTGAGCACGTTCGCAGATGTATCGTCCAACGGAGTTTAAGCACGTGGTTTTGCCGAGACCGGGAGTGCCTGTCAACACAATCGGCTGGAACTGGGTATTTGAGTTCTGCAACGCAGCGATGATCTTATGCATACTGATATGATGTGGCTGCCAAATGGCAGGCAGCGCAAATGGCAACCAAGGCTTGAAAGGCGTTGTCCACTTGGCCGATGGGGTAGGACTAACAGCAGGAGACGAGTTCCGTAGGAAGGGCGAGGTCACAAATGACGAGGAAGGTCTTGCGAAGAGCCTCAAATTCTCATTTCCATAAAGGAAGTAGTTCTGTTCCTCCTCTCGAGTCTTTTCACACGCACGCAGGGCATCTCTTGCTGCATCGTATGCAGCCCGTACCGTTGCCCCGTTTACGAGCATTGTGTAAAAGTGCTTGGCAAACAGCATCGCCGCTGTGTCTGAGATTTTCTCCATACGATTTACGGCGATGATAGCCAGTTTGGTCAACGACATGGGTCCTACGCGCGCGATCAGTCTCTCCGCGAAGGAGGCGCTTCTACACGCATTAAGCACTAGTAACTTGGGTTCTGGTCCATCCAGATCCTGCATCTCACCCGCCGGAAACAATAGAGCGCCTCCGCTCGAGTCTTCGAATAACAAACCATCTGCAGTACCATGACCAGAAAAATGGATTACGACAGCATCATGCCTCATAACATGGTGAAGAAAGCGTTCTCTTGTACAGAAGTCAGACTCGAAGAGAATTGTATCCAAATCTTGTGCCTCTCGATCAACCTGCGGTTGCGTGGGTTGGGACTGTCGTTGCTGTTGCTGCTCATCGGCCATTCGCTCTTGCTTTGAATCGACTACAACCTCCAGATTGAGCGAACTGCTGGAGTTGCTGGTAGCCAATGGGGGTTGCGATGTTGTCGCCGCTTGTGGTACAGAGCCTGATGCCGACCCTCCAATTACAGCAGACCAGCTTGGACTTAGACCCTGTGCCAATGCGTTCATGATCTCGCGTTGTTCATTGTCAGAATCGAGCAAAGGCAGTCGGTTTCGACTCTGCTGTGCTTGTTTGGACTCCTCCGATACAAGAGGTGAAGCCTGTAGGAACACGACTCGCTTGGGGCCCATTCCTCCTCGCTCTTCGTTGCCTGTCGTCGTACCGGTAGCTGCTGGGGTCTTGAAGATACCGCTTAGCATGTGGAAGCCCGCGGACGAGCCCGCAGGCGGTGATGGCAGCGGCGTAAAGCCATGCTGGTTCTGTTGCGGCTGTGACCGACCCCCCGGCTTGGGTATCAGCCTGGGCTGAGAAGACATGACTGATCACACACTCTGGCCAGGTGGGCGAGTACGAGTTGCTTCTGAGGCCCGAGACTGAACTACGCTGCGCGGTCGAAGTTGCGGGTTCCTGGCTCCGTGGCCGGGCTCAGGTTGAGCAACTTGTAGCAATGGCTGTTCCGTGGAATCTGTTTCTCTCGAGTTCACACGTCGCTTGACTGGCCTGCGTGGCTTATTTTCGTTAATGGAGGACTAAATTCAGAGCAGGATGCGGGTGTGCGTGGGATACAGGTGAATAGGGGTCACGGAGGACACCCGTTATCGCACACTGGACGGGGAACTTGGGGTGGAGCCTGGGAATCGGGTAGGAGAAAGCGTCGAGGCAGGGTGGTTTGGAGGATCAGCAGAGCACTATGAAGTAATGAGCGTAATTAATAAGCTTAAATATACACTCTTCACTAGTCACACATGGTTATTACCCAGCATAACCTCTCCACACTCGCTTTTCCATACTTCAATCACTCTTGATTCCAAGGTCAGAAATGCCCCATCGTGTACTCGATTCTAGTGGGACGCTGCGGGTTGATCGGGCCGTCTAGTGAATATCCCCGCGTGAGAAGCTTAGAAGGACCCAGTCAATACATTTGTGGCGCCCGAGTGCTCCCTCATCGTCTCAATTTTGAACTCACTATACTCTGTGAGAACTCGAAATGGAAGATATCCCGCGCGGCGTCGACCCCGCGCGGAGGGAGATGCTGCGTGAGGCGCTGTTTCAGGAGCATCTCGAGGAGGCTGCCCAAATGGACCCCTTCAAGGCACTACAATTTGAACACCTCCTTCTAAAACGCGTCTTCGAGGCCATGAGCAAGCACCATGCTCAGCTCTTACACGAATGCACGCGATTACAGCGGGAGAACGGCGTGCTGAGTCACGAGGTCGGTGCCGCACGAGAGACCATTGAGCGGCTGCGCCGCACTCTACCCTATACCCAGTCCCCAGCGCCTTCGCCTTCGCGTGCAAAGCCAGGCAACAGTGAGCGGGAAAGTTCAAACGGTTACTTGAGTGCCTTCCACGAAGACAGGAGGGAAGTCGCCACGTCGCCTGCAGACGAGGTAGCCGCAACCAACGAACTGTCTCGGATAGACAACAAGTGTGGCACAGCGGTTGAGCGAGAGGGCTTCTCCGAGGTTCAGCACCAGTATGGAGACAAGGACCAGGACGAAGACAGAAGCCTCATGCAGGACGAGTCTGCACAGCTTGTACTGCGCACCATTGATTTGAACCAATTCCTACCTAGCACCCAAGACGAGGAGCCTGAGACGGTCCCATTTGCAGGTAACAATAGTCGCAAACACCTTCAGGAGGGCAGCCCTCACCCGTCTTCGATAGAGAAGTTAACAACAACAACAACCCCTTCCCAAACAACTCTCCAAGTGACGCCGAAGGAGCTTGTCGATTATACCCAGGACATGGGGCTTGACAGCTCCTCCCCGTCTGCCGCACCATACTCAGTCATCGAAAAGCGTGGCCCGAGTGAGGATCTACTCGTCATGCAAGCCTCCCTTGCGTCGGCGTCAGCTCAGCTGAGTTCGTATAAACTCAACGAAAGGACACTCCTTCAAGAGCTAGAGGCTACAGAAGAGCATAATCGCAGGCTGTGCGCTCGTCTCCAGCTTGACACGAACTACGCACGCCGTCAGCAGCTAACACACACATCTCTCATCGAGAGCATGGAACATGACCATATCCGATTTGCTCAGAATATGCAACGTAGGGCGAACGAACTCGAATCCAGTTTGATGGCAGCACTCGACGCGTCAAATAGACGCGTTGGTGAGCTGACAGCGGAACGTGAGAGACTGCAGTATGATCTTGAGATGACTCGAGAAGAACTCGAGAAATCTAGAGCGAGTGTCCACTCAGCTCAACAGAGTATCAGTGCCTTACAAGCTGAGATTGTTTCGCTCAATGAGCGCTCACTGCGAAAACAGGTCGAGCATGAAGAGGAATTACGCCGCGCTTCGCTGGAGCTGCAAAAGGTGTCCCTCCTTAAACACGAGTCTGAAAGAGAAGTCGAAGCACTCCGAGCAGAGCTCCAGGTGGCGCAATCTCAGCTCGAGAGGCTTCGAAGGAACTCCCACACCACACTGGACACCTCGACTCAATCAATCGCTGCGTCTACGGTATCTTCCGCTGACATACCCTCTGCTGCGATACTGCAACAAGAGCTAGTGAATCTGAGAAAGAAATATCGTGATGCAGACGACGAGCGCCTATCTCTATCTTCACGAGTTCAAACCCTGACGCAGTCGCTCAAGGCCAAAACAGAAGAGCTTGTGGTCGCACACGAAGTTGAGGCTTCGCTGCGGGCCACGCTTGCCGAGACAAAAGCCAAGTTGGAATCTGAACGCATAGCTTTCGCCGCGGAGAAGCTCAGGCTTGAGCTCGATCATGCTGAGGCACTTTCACAAGCTGTTGAGAACGCCGCAGAAGCACGACTCAGATTAACTCGAGAAGTTGTACAGCTGGAGGACTCCATCATCGACGACATGACTTCCAAGCTCGAACAAAGTTCCCACTAGACTAGCTTCGTGGCTCAAGCTCCCTCGAGTTATTCCCGCGTTCTTCCCGGGGCCATGACAAGACCACTCGGTATTCGCGAGTTATGCCCGTTATTTCTTGAATGTTTCCTTTATATTTCGACATCCGTTTGTTTTATTCTCCCTTCTGTTGGTATATCTTGATTTCGTTTTTTATTTCGTTCTGCTTAAGATTACTTTCGTTCAGCTGTGTTCTTTGCCCTCCCTGCACTACGTCGAGGAATTCTCTCAATTCTTCAGTTCTGTCACAAGCCTGGAGCATCTCCGATTGTTCGTCAATCGCCTAGGTGTTCACCTTCCACGGGCAGGCATTGAACCGCGAGTGAATGAACAGTCCTTTCATTTCGACCGTTTCATTCTCTTCATGGTGATCGTCAGAGTGGCACAGAGCTGCTCAGCCATTTGTTTCTCCTCATTGCCACGGTGACCAGTGTCTGTCTAACTAACAACATCCATTGTACGTGTCTCTTCTCCAAAGGTAGAGCACAATACACGATCCCGAAACACAGAGTCGCATTTGCGCTTCGCTTCTGAAGGACACGCGTTCGGTACTTCGCTCGATTGTGTATCTGCATTGAGAAGGGGTATAGGCATTGAGAAGGGGTATAGGCAGTGTAAGGCCTGGAAGATGAGCCGTTGATTGCTTAATGTCGTAATGGCTTGCGTATTTTCGGCACATGTCGGGAGAAGCAGTGTGGAGTGGCACACATTCCAAATCGCGATTCGGAAGAAACCGAACCAGGGGTGAGGGAATGGAAGGAATTGGAGACCAAAATGACAAGATTCATTAGCTTGATTTTGGCCGTTATTGTGTGTGCTGGTACGTAGTTTTTAAATAATTCGCTAGATATACTCTGTTACATGACTTCTGTCGCCTCGTCTTTGCAACCCACTCGTGTGCACTGCCGCAAAACTCACGTTTTTCACACCACTTTCTTCACTCCTCCATTCATCACTTTTTCTCACAGCACTGATTGGTAGGTGATTTCGGCTCGGTTTGACTCGCTTCCCGGCAGTGTTCGGCTGTGGCATTTATTTGGCGTGACTTTGAGGCGCTCTCACTCACTCCTGCGCTTCGATCTTTTTCTCACACTTCCCACGTACAGCAGCCGCATATGACCCCCACATGGAAATCATTCGAACCCTGGGCTATGAGGCACGACAGGGCAACGCCGAGTCGCTTCAATCGCTCCAGGTGATGGCCGACAGCGGCAACGCCGCTGCCAAGGCTTTCCTTCTCCGCATCGGCGGCAACCACATCCTCCAGGCCCCCATGGCTGCTCCCCGCGTCGGAGAGTACCACGTTGTTGGTCGTGGTCCTACTGCTCAGTCCTACAAGGTTGAGGCAGTTCAGCCTATGGGCCATCCCTACATCCAGAACGCCATCCTCTCCCAGCATAAGCCTCTGATGCCTCACGTCGATGACGAGAAGGCTCGCCGTGTCTTTGCTGAGACCGAGGCTGAGCTCGAGACCGAGCATGCGGCCGATCCCCTGGTAATGGAAGGCATGGATATCGAGCAGCGCATCTTCGCTGCTCTCGATGCTGCCAACCAGGCAGCACTTAACCAACGTCGCGTGGCAGACACTAAGGCTCGTGCCCAGGCTGAGACTGAGTACTAAGCGCGTAGAAATGCATGCAAGCAAGGTCGACAGGCCGAAGCACTAACACGCGCCTACAGCAGAAACCGTTCATGGAACCAACTCTTTGCTCGCACCATCCCAAACCAAACCTCTGATCTTTCTTGAAATGTATAGTATCCAATTGATTGAATGTACTATATCGATCGCCTCCCATACACATTCATGTAAATTTCGCTAAGCTCTCCGAGAAGGGAGCTGATCGTAGGCTTGTTAACAAGTGCCAGGTCTCGCAGCAAGCGCTCGAAAATGAAGGTGGGGACTTTACTTCGAACAACAATTAGGTGTGTGGAGGGAAATCATTGGAAGGGGTGGCTAAACTAGGCTAAGCTAACATCAGCGTGTTGACTGGACTACTGTACAAGTGGATGAGTGACGATGGCAGTGGACGCTTGACTTGGACAAGCAGAAGGTGTTGGTGATCAACTTTGTCGTCTGACGTCGAATCACTCACCAGGGAAGCCAACGTAGGCTCACGAGGTTGTGAAGGCAATCGCCACGGAAGACTAGTGGCTTCAGGTAGGTACCTCCGTAACGACTGAACTCGTTGTGAGCCACGCCATGTGCATCGAAGGGGACAGTCACCGTCATGCCTGCCCACTGAACGGTTTGCAATGGGAAGATGAGCGACAATGGCCGAGTCTGGGTATTCACATCAGGGTCGAAAGTCTTCATCGTTCGAACAGCATATCGCGCACCATTAGGGAAGTCTTTGCTGGGAGGAAGTGTCTGGAAGCTTTCAGGGTCGTCCAGAGGCAGTTCGTGCCAAACCCAGAGGTCGACATGAGGTCCCTGGTTTCCTTCTCGATAACGGACCTGAACAAGCTTACGGCGATCTTCATAGAAAGCATGCATGATATCATCGTTAAACAGCCGTAGCAACTGTTCCACAGTGTTTTCCTTGGCTCCTGTTATGGGGTTTGTGTCTGAAAATAGCACACTAAAGTCAGTATCGTGGTCCCACACATTAATTGGGTCCTCGCGGAGGAATCCTAGGAGTGTAGCGTAGTCAAGCCAGAAGGGGATTTTGTTTTGAAACAGGCGAGCCGTGACGTCACGGGCAAGCTGGACGTTGCGGTCATAGTAGGCAGACGACACACGGCAGTAGTGTTGTCGAAAGTAGACTTCAAAGCCGATCGTGTACAGAACAGCCATGAAGGCCATAAAGTACACAAACATTTTCACCTTTTTCCGTCGAGACGGCGAGAAATTTACCTCGCCACAGGGCAAGCTGATGGATCCCTTCTATAGATGTGGCGAAGGACAACGGGAAGTGTCAGATTGGAGCCATGTCGTGGAAGTGCGTCTTTTCCAGAATCGAAGAAGGCTGTTTAGGCGGAATATTACGTACAGGAAAAGCATGCTCCCAGTACTGGGCTACGATGTAGACACCTGCGAGGAGAAAGAGAACAGGCCACCCAAGGTTGACGTCCTGCCAGTTCTATATCCATCGAAATGGCGAGTATTGGTCTGAGTGAGCCAAGAGAGAAGTGATCAAGCAGGTCATTTGGACGCGTGATAGGCAGGTCTCCGCCATAATAATGTGCATATCAATACCACCTACCTTGAATGTCATGCTGAATAAGCTTGCTGCGTGCTATACCCACTGTACCCCGCGATTTCTGACACGAGGAAACGAGATTTCGCAGGCTTTTTCAACTTTGAATTGGGATGGGATTTGCCCGTGCGAGGGGATGAGTTCCTGATTACATCTATACGTTCACATGCAAACTATAAGTGGGAACCGTCTGCACCGATTATATTTATCAGTGCGACCCAATTTACCAAGAAATCCCGGTTTTTCATGGCTCCTCAGCTCTTCGAGGACCGGTTGGCTGTATTCGTCCTCGTTTTGAGGCATATTAGACGTTGCTCGGTCTCAGACTTTATTATTCCAGAACTACAACTAAGCCTATACTTATACCACCCACACGATATGTAGAAACTTGAGGGTGCTTCTCCACTCTGAGCCCTTCGGAGGGAGATATCCAACGCGACTCTACGTCACGCACCGCATTCGAGCTAGCCACGCTGACTGAAGCACATTTGCGTGTGCTTCAAGTGCAACCTCCTTGCGGACCTTGTGGCTCGGGCGCCTGCGCTTGCCGATTGGCAGCTTTGCCTCGACTCGGGACGTCAAAGCAAACTAAGAGAGGGCGTAGAACTCTCCCTGGAACGATATTGCTTGATGGTATGTGAGATGCTTCGATGACTCTGCGTAACTTTGCTCCAGTGTGTTCACCGTATTTCCCTCCCTTCCTGTCTCACTGACTTTCGCTCATCCCAAAACTGTGTTCTTGCTTGTAGTCACTTGGAGGTCGTGCCTGGTACGAAATTCCTGATGACGACGAGGATGAGGTAAAGCATCGCAACCAGCGCCCACAGTCGGAGTCGCAATCCCAGCAGCAACAGCAGTCGCAGCACCATCCGCTGCTGGGGTTGCGGAAGCAGTCTTTGGATAGTCTCGTGCCAACGCCACAGACGTTAGGTGGAACAAGGCAGGGAATCGCTCCTGCGAACGCGAGGCTGCCAACCAACATCGCGGGTCAAAATGTCGCTGCAGGGGGCAGTGCTCATCCTCTTAGCGGAGTGCCACAAATTGCAGCAGGCTCTAGCTTTGGTCTCAGTGGATGGTCCAAAATCACAGGTGATCTTGCAAGGACGTCTTTTGCCGCCATCGAACAACAGCAACTTCAGGAGCAGAAACGGAAGGCGGAGCTAGCAGCAGCACGCGCCGCCAAGCTCGCAGCCGCAGCAGCAGAAGCGGCTGTAGCGAAGGAGGCCGAGCTACGGGCGCAGGCCTTAGCGCAGTCCCAGGCTGCTGCAGAACAGGAGCGCGCGAAAGTCACGGCTACTGAGCAGGCAGTGCTTGAGGAATCCAAGAGGCTCGCCAAAGCAGGTGATGATTATACCCAGACGCTGAGCTTACTTGAGGCAGAGCAGCAGGCAGGTGGAACGCTTGCGGAGGATTTCAATTCGTCGTCGGCGGAGCAGCTAGGGCTGTCATACAAATCCACACTGGAGGATTCGGATGAAACATCCAGGAGCGCATCTAGCCTGACACATACTGCAGGTCCGAACGCACTAGATCCGTCCAATCCATTTGACTTGACCCCATTCACGGCGTCTATACTTGACCGTCGGAGAGCGGTCGGCAATGATGATGATCGATACGGTTCATCTAGCATAACGTCGGGTGGATCAAGCTACTTGGATGTGATCTCAGGTTACACCACCAAGTTCCTCTCAGCTGCGATGCAGATGCTGCCAAGACCCCGTAGCACGACGTTATCAGACCGATGGGGGTATGTAGATCCATCAAGTACCCTGTGGGATGATGTGCGACCGCTTGCACTCCCCTTTGTAATGTTAGTTATTCATGCTGTTGTAATCTTCCTAGTACTTCGAGTTGTATTGTTTTATTACTCAGACCAGTCCATTTCGAGTAGTATCATTGGCTCGACCCAAGCTATCCGGAACGGACTAAATGCCCAAATCAATGCTACGACGCGCGATCTCGTGAACGAGCTGCGTCGCTCGGCAACTATTCCAAACGCGCTGCGATCCTCACGCCGTCTTAACATGATGCGTTTTGCATCAACCGCAGAAACGTGCCCTTACCCATTGGTTCGCTTGCTGTACGCATGTGCAGGCCATTCTGCGATCATTGTCACTGCTCTGCTAATATTCCTTTACGATATTCGCTCACGACCACGAGCGTTCCAAACAGCGTCTCTGTTCAAACGCATCAACCGAAGGTGGCTCTATACTTTCATTCTGCTCGTCCCCGTCGCGCACATTCTTCTTGCGATCTGGATGGAGTCCTGGCTCGGTGGACTTGGCCTTGGGTACCATGACGGTATGCTCCAATGCTACTTGACTGCCCCTGTCACTTTCACTACTGCGAGATCGTTAGGGGTCTTCGAGGCCATCGTGCCCGCTGCTATCCTTGCATGGTGCTTTATTAAGCTTGATCGAGATGGTACTCTACAGGACTCAGATCCTGATCCCGGTGAAATCGACTGGGAGGCATATGATCAGTTTGATGATCTCGAAACCTGCTACTCACCACATGGGACTCGGAGACGACGTGGTCGGCGACGGAGCCTGCCTGCAGATGAGGCTGCAGCCTTGCTTGGCTCGCGTAACATTTATGATAAGTTGCTGCCACCTCGTCAGAGTGTACCGCCGTTGGGATCATCGGGAAGCACTCATGTGGATGCATCCGCAGTTCCTGGCCAGATGCAAGATGGCTTGGGTACAAATGCCAGTTCGACCAGTGCTGCGACATCGGCATCCTTGCCAAGTAGTTTAGTTACGCCGACTCTGACGGTAACATCTAGCGGAGAGACATCGGGCTCACAACCGCAGCAATCACAGCAGCAAACGTCGTCAGTTGCATTGGCAGCTCCTCGACCTCGCGTCGCTACTCAGATCTCTAGCTCCCCTCCGCTCTCTAGAGCAGGTACACCTAGCGTGACGATGCCTCCGTCACGAACATCCTCTTCATCTCCAGATGGTTCAAATACGAGTCGGTGATCAGTTTCGATGGTTGTGTCTCGATTTCAGTCTTGAATGAGCACAACCAAGCTCAGTAGAGCCTCTTCGGAGCGCGGTCGATGTTGCATGTTCCAGACTAGTTATAGCTTAATTTATTACGTTTAGTTGTTCCTGGAACTGTGCTTCACTGTGGCTTCCACCTTCGCTCAGTTTAAACGGAAACTCACACACCAGCCTCCCCAAGGGTCGCGTCCCAGAATTTTCTCAGTCAACCACCACAGGTTGATAATATTTTCTCGAGTGCAAAATCTCAGCCCTGCTGTAGTGCAGGTAGGAAATAAATGATTATCTAGCATACTCACGTTGGTTTCACTCATATTATTGATCTAGATCTCATGTCGGACACCGCTGAGGCTTACGATTTGGACGGAATCACGGTGCAGGCCAAGCCTCAGCGTTTCCGCACTGCTCGAAGGGGCCGCGCTGGGTATGAACCTGGCAGCGCCGACGCAATTGCCAGCGCAATCGTTAACACTGCCTGGGATGACGAGAATAGCAAGATCGAGGCTGAGCTGCGCGAAGCAGAGGCCGCAGAGGCTGCTCAAGGAGAGAGCGAGGGTGAGGTCAAGCGTGACCCCAAGCTTTCGAGCACCATGACACGACCTACCAGCGGACCCTCTCCCAACCCTGTGATGATTCGCACGGGCAACACAATGCGCGAGAAGAAGTTTGAGTGTACGTATCCACCCGTGCTGGCATTCTAGATCGAACAGATGAATTCGAGCTTTGGGCTAGGCTCAAGATTGCTAATTGGTATGGGGCTGGTTCCAACGCCTCATCTCGTCGGTAGACTCACAGCTTTGACAACGCACCCTCCCCCGCATGATATCCATATCCAGTCCTCGACCACACCGCTGACATCCAGATTCACGCCTGGGGCGAAAACTTTGCGAAGGCACTGGAGAACACAGCATTGGGGATGTTCTCGTACATGACGGACCTGGCACGGGTTACTCCTGATCCTTCACTATCGCGCACACTTCACATTACCGCAACGGACGACGAACAGCTCCTGTTCAAGTTCCTGGATGAACTGCTCTACCTATTCCTAGGCAGCCGAATGGTCGTGTGCGACGTCAAGATCCTGTCAATTGATTCGACGGCAGCTGGCAAGTCGAACTCTTCCGTGATCGTGCACGTTGAAGGTGAGACGTTTGGCCCGCATCATGAGCGCGGTACTGAGGTTAAGGCCATCACCTATTCCAATGCCCAGATCATTTACGCACCCGAGGGTGACCTGGTAGAAATCTTTTGCATTGTCGATATCTAGAGAGTGGATAAAAAGTTTCGGACCACCTAATGTTCAAGGCGACACGTGCAAAAATGTCATAATATAAAGTCTATTGGCAGCCTAGTTATACATTTGTAACACGGTACACATCGGTAAGCAAGTTAATCAGGAGGAAGCAAAGATAAACACAAGTTGAAGCAAAAGAAATCAGGATGACAGAATTACTAGAGTACAGCATAATGGGGACACAGGAAATGAAGAGTGGAGCTCACAGTGGGGCCCTAATAAATTTAACTGAACTTAGCACCCAGTGTTAATAAGGTAAGTTTGCATAAGACCAATCGCTACGCCGAGAACACCCCCCATAAGCACCAACTTCCATTCGTCCTCTTGAAAAATCGGGTGCAGCAAACCTTCGAATTCCGCCGATTTGAGACTGGCCATCTTGGTGCGCAGGGTGTTTTCCATATCCAGTACTTCTTCTGCATATTTTTCAATTTGTACGAGGCAGTCGGGGAGATGTTCAACAAATGCACTGCAGACATCGTCTTTGACTTTAGTGTAGCGATGCTCGCCTAGGGTGAGCTTAATCAACCGCAGCGTATTTGGACCGGCAAACTGATCAACTCCCTTTTGCATGCTCTTGTAAGCCAACGCATAGAGCACATGCGAAGTGGGTCCAGTCAAAAATGAATGCAAAATGTTTCGTGCGCTACACACTTCGGCTGCGAGGGTGCGACCATACTCTGCAGCCACTCCTTGTTGACGCTTTAAAAAGAGACCCTGGAGTACGATTCTCCCACCACAGAGTGGAATGGGCTCTACAGGCTCGAAAATAATCTTGAGGGCGATGTAGTTTGTGAAGCAGCCGACGATCAACCCAGCAACTGGCAGCACCCAGTGATCATCATAGAAACAATAGATGATGGCTTGAATGACGCCGAATACGAAGCCCATCCACGCACCCGCATTTCGAATAAAACACAATTCATCATATCCGCACCGAATGAAAATTTGGTTGAGGAGATCCTTGTCCTTGGTCAGAGTATCGATGACCATATGCTCAATATCGAAGCATTCAGTGATTCTGTCACGCATTTCTGCGAAGAGCTCGCGTACAGCCTGTGGCGCGTACTCACTACCAGCTTCGTAGAGCTCCTCCTTCGCATCGAGAGGTAGTTCCTTCCATACTTGAGGCTCATGTCGCATAGCCACTTCGTCAACAATCTTGCGCATTAGGGTGCTGACCGTTGGTCGCAGCTGTTCGGCCACAGCGTCTGGGTCCAACCTCGAGAACAGCTCTCTGACGTCAAGCAGTCGCTCCGTCATAAGCTGTACTGCCATCTTAGCCATTTTAATTGCCTTGTGGGGGATAATACCTTGCCAACCCAGTCCCACATTGGTACCAGGAATCTGACACCATCCGACGAATCGAAGCGGATAGAACGTCATCCAGAGTGCAAGCCAGATGTGCACGTAGGTAAAGACAATTGAGATAATGGGTAGCGATCCTACCTCGATGGCCTTACACCGCGTGGTGTGCCACAAGTCTTCTAACACAGGCTTCTCAAGCACGGTCAACAGTAGCGCGATGAGGACGATACTGACAACGTAGATGACACAGTAGTACCACTTGGGAATGAATATCAGCGGAGGAAATGTGGGGGGTGTTGTGGGAAGACCATGGACCTCGCCATTTGCCCCTCCCATTTTCATATCGACGTAATCATTACCACCATCCTGTCCACTCCTGCTGAGACTGACAGTGGGCACAGACTGAATCGGTGAAGAAACACCCGCAATAATCCTTTGGAGACCTAGATGGAGGCAAAGGGGATACGGTACGAGACATACATGTTAGACACATCCATTTGGCGTGCTTGCCATTCTACCACCGCTAGGACTGCCAGGCTTCGCACCAACACACCTGACACGAGTTCGGAGTCGTTTCAACATACCTGCTAGATCACTGTCGTAGTCCTCTTCTACCAGTGGCCGGTGATGGGAGTGAACTAAGAGCGGCGTCGATGCCTCATTGATCGACATTCTCGGGTCTCACTGTGACTGTGGCCGTACCCGCGCGTCACTTGTTCGTGCTTCGCTTTCGGCGAGAGAGAGACTATCTGGTTTTTTCCACGAAGCGTGGGCCTTCTGGAGATATTCTCGTGTGATACTGCGTCTTTACTACGTCCTTTCCTCCAAAATTTGGTGCACACTCCTGCAAACTTACGTCTTAGTGCTGGGGCACAGTGTAACCTTTCTGTCAGATTTTCCCAATCGGACCAAAATTTAACCTGATCCGGCCAAAACTACACGCGTGACGATCCGCGCGGACATCACTGGTTCTCGCTGACGACGCGGTCCTAAGCCGCATTCCAGTGATATGTTTATTAGAAGGTGGCCATCCACGTTTTCTCGGACCGATCCTGTTTCAACACTGTGGCTCTGCGCTGGTTCCAGTCGGGCACACGGGAGTCACAATTCAAGACTTGACTGATCACTTCTCCACAGTCTCGGAAACACGACTGCGGAGGAGTGCGCGACCGAACAAACCGTACAGGGGACTGGATCCTGTTTAGATCGCCTTGAATACGAGTCCAGATGAGCGGTCACGCAGGTCCCACGGATGAAATTAAGCATTTCACTGCGGTCTTTCAGAGTGAGCTGAATCCCAGCAGGTATGATGGCTTCCTTGTGATTGACGGGGAGTCGTTTGCGGTCTCGCTTGAACTGGCGTCAGCTTCACCCGACAAAGGTGCCTCGGCGCCGATTCAGGATGCAGATCCAGCCGCACCGCGTCGGAACTGCTGGTTCGCCTGCGATCCCAAACTCCACACCCTCATTCTGCCTCATGACAGAGTGCTGCAGGCAAGACTGGCACAAGCCCGGTCAGTCGATGGTTTCCTTTCCGATTTAGTCCTCGTTGCCAAGCAGGCGCTTTATAACGCGCGACTTGGGGAGAGCCTTCCAAACCCGTCCGAGACAAGCCTGCTCGGACGCAAGAGGCTTCGAGCATCCGCTGTGGCTGATGAGCTCACGGAACTTCACAATCTCTTCACCAGGCGACGACAACAACCCTTGGTAAGGAATGATGCTGCGTATTCCTCTCAACCATCCTATCCTCCTTCGCAACACCTCAGGATTCTGCATGAAGCGGTTGGTCTGCTTCCACGAGTCCAGGTTCCAGCACTTGGAGCCTCCGCACTGGCCTCAAAGCGAAGCAAAGCTGGTAGACTGTTCCACATAGATGCAACAAATGGTACCAATTTTACAATCCGCCACGTAGATGGGGACGGCCGAAGCCATCTCGTAAACATCGACCTTCCACCCCTTTCCGAGCAGCTGCTTCGAAAACTGCCGATCTTACTGAGCAGTCCCAACTCTGCGGCGTCCTTATGTAGCCCCGTTGCGGCTGAATCCTACGACACGTCGTCTACAGCCAACGACGAAATCCCAAGGCACCCTCTTGCGGACCTGCTTGCCAAGGCTTGTGTTGCTCTGCCGGCTAATGAGTCGTCCACAAGCGCTAATTCTCTCGGTAACGCGGACTCACAACAAGGGCCAACGTGCTCCAACGACCTGCACGGTCTTCTCAAGTCCTTGGAGAGTTGGATTCTTAAGATCAGTGCTTGTTTAGCACTCCCAATGAACTCCAGCTCAAGGGTTCTCAGAGAGAGCATGCAGGTGTTCAATGAGCGACTATTAGCCGCAAGCACGCGCGAAGATTCCTCTTTAGCGGCCGTCTTGACACTTCGCGAATATGGCACCAAGTTTACGATGGCAGAGCTTTGGGGTCTTGGATCTGATTCATCGCTGGTAAGAGAGCGACAGCGAGGTATTTTCGTAACACACTCTGTATTGGGTCTAGCCCGTCTCTATTTAGGAGAGGAACCGTTGAAATGCGATTCTCATGATGATATAGACGCCTGCGGAGTAGCTTTCTATATGGCCGTACTCGTTCAAGTTCTCCAAGCCGTGCAGACTCACCTTCGGAGGTACCTCTACTTGTGGAACGAGCTGGCAGTGGTTGACGCATTCTTCAACGTTGTTGATCCAAAACTTGAGCATACCATCAATGATGACTCGGAACAAGAAGAGAATCCACTCTACGACCTAGTGATTTCCAGAATGCTTCCGATTCGACAAGTTAGATTGGCTGTTTCTCAACTGCCTGGAGCACCCGGAGTTTCGAGTAAGACCATGAAAGAAGTGGGTATTCTGCCCACATACGAGGTTCGACTCATCTTTGACCCATCGAGTTATGCGAAGCTAGAAACGTATCAACACACACTCCTTCCGAAGTTTGTGCTTATAGGCCCCAATGCTCAGCAATTGCAACTTCCATTTCAACAACTACTGCTATCAACCTGGAAGTCCAGTGAAAGCCTCTTAGTGAATTTAACGAGGCTCTTCGACGCGTTTGTATTGGATCTTCAAGGAGAGGCATAGATGCAGAGTGCAAGGCCCAAGTACGGTAAGATGAAAGAAATGTATTCAACTATAGGAACAGAATAAATGGATGGAGGGAGTAAGAGACTTTAAATAAAGAGATTGAAAGCAGAGGAGACAGACTGGAACATCCAGATATGGTGAGTATGTGGCGTGACTCAGGTCGAGTATGTGGACGCGGCCCGGCAATGCCAAATAAAGATACTATCGTTGTTGGAGCAAATCACGCGGAGGCCTTACAGCTGGCTTCGGCCATCGGGCTCGCGCGGTGGTTGTTTCTGACCGCTTACAGTCTTTGAGTCCTTACTGCTGGCCTCCTTTTGAGCCTTTAGAGCAGCCTTATTTTCCTTCTGGATGGCCTTGACTCGCTCATTGACGACTGCGCGAAGCAGAGGCCAGTCCTTCTTGCCACGTCGCACCTCGAATGTGACGAGCTTATTCTGGCTCTGGTAGTAGGCCTTCAGAGGTTCAGTTGCCTCATGATAAATTTTCAGCCTGCGCTTGATCACATCTTCCTTGTCATCGGCACGCTGTACGAGGGGCCCTCCACAACTGTCGCATACTCCGGGAACCTTAGGGGCAAGCGGTGTCATACGAATTCCGGGCAAGTCGATGTCCGCCAGGTTGTAGCCCCTTCGGCAGTTGGCACAGTTTCTTCGCATCACGGTGGTTTGGACAATGACGACCTCGTTGAGGTAGATCTCGAGTACAAAGTCGATCTGGGCGAACTGTTCAAGTGCCTTAGCCTGCGCGATGGTGCGAGGGAAGCCGTCCAGGATGTATCCATTCTGGCAGTCCGGCTTTGCAAGTCGTTTCTTTACCTGTGGGGTGTTGTGCGTGGAGTTGTGCGAGTTTCACTTGAGCATGAGTACGGATGACGACACACATAAACTCGCCATAAGCACGAGGATACACGGTTCACGGGACACGAAGGCTATAACGTACCAAGTCGAGGATGATCTCATCAGATACCAGTGCACCACTTGCAGCGAGTTCAGCTACTTGCTTGCCGATCTTGGTGCCTTTCTACATTCCCCCCCCAGCGTGAAGTCCAGAGAGCAGTGAATGAGATAGGGATACGCATGCATATATGCATTGTACGCTATGAACGCAAGTCGAGCGGAGTGAGGGGACCCATCCGAGGCGCCTTCTCAGGGCAGAGCGCCAGGAGACACCGGGGATGCCCTCATCTCCATCACCCCAAGCCATGCAACCAGGCCGAGAACATGTGCAAGTGAGATAACCTACCTTGATTTCGTAACGAATCAGATCGCCTGTGCTGATGGCAGGTACGTTGAGATGCGTGGTAAGGAATTCCGCAAACGTACCCTTACCTGAACCCGGTGCGCCCAGCAGGATAACACGCATTCTATCACTAACGTTACTTACGAGTTGGCTCGTCATTTCCTCGTTTCGAAACCGCCAACGGGGGGTGGAAGGATTCTCCCGAGCTGGCTTTGCCGCGCGCGTCAGCGGCCTTCTCAAGCGCCGATGCGGCGGACACACTGGATATAGGCTCTCCAGGCCCAGACAGACCTGCAGCAAGCCTTAGAGACCCGGATATAGCCAGTATACACCACATGAACCAAATGTTTTGCTTTATGTACAGCGCGACAAAAATTGTGTGCAACGCGTTTTGGAACCTTTCTAGTGTACTTCAACGCTCGGATGGGCATGGAAGATAATCAAGATTTTAATTGCGACCATTTGTTGATATCAGATCAGGTTTTGGGGTCTCTTCATGGCTGCGCGGGTTAGAACTTTTCCGAGAACTCGATGTTGATGCCAAAGATCTGTGACATTTCGCCAGAGAGCACATCGGACAGACGACGGGACTCGTTCTTTTCGTCCACCCACACACCTCCGGCATCGGATGGGGTCTGATAGCCCTCAGGAGGCTGATATGCAAATCGACTGGGTCCAGAGACGGGGGAAGAGAACCACAACTGCTTTGTGACGTTGTGCTTGTTGATGACCCAGGTACCTTTGTTCTTGATTTTGATGGTGAGTACGTCACCCTGTGGGGCAGAACGCGCGGGGAGGTGCAGTGGAGTACAAGAGGTAATGTGAGGCGATGGCACGGGGGAAGCTCATTACAGACAGAATGTCCCATGAACAGTCCTCAACTCAACTATCCGACAGAAGTACACCAACAGAGATGCAAGCTACGTACCGTGTGGGTCACCTCCACATCAAACGACATGTCAATATCATCTGCTTCGAGGCGTTCCTAAACAGTGGATTCGGTGCATGTGGATCAAGTCGGCTCCGTTGTGAGTGTTGTTTCAGGAGTGAATCGCGAGGTGGACATTAGAAAAGAAGCCAAGAGGCAACTATGTACCCACAATGCAGGGGCGATAGGAGTTGCAAACGAGTACTTACAGCAATAGTGTCCAGAGCACGACTCGTCTCCTCATGATACCGAGGGCTGGGGAAGTTATCCTCTGTTGCAACGATGCTTCGGCTGAAGACTCGGACCGTTTCAGCTCGGTTCCAGCCGACGACCGCGGTACCCACGCGTGGTGTGGGGAGTTGCGGGCTTGACGTGAGGAGCTGTCGCCTTGATGCAGCGAGAATAGCGTTAGAGACAGCGCTAGCCCTCACCGCGGCCGCACTAGCCGCTGCGAGTGAGCTGTGTCTGGGGATCGAGCCCAGATTGCCCCTGACAAAGGTCAAGAATATCCTCTGCATATGCGTTCAATCAAGTTAAAATATGTTTGGTATAGCTGCCAAGTGGGTCTAGTTGTTCGGTCTGTGATCAGATCTCGCACGCACCGGGTGTCGCGTGCAGTACACGAATTCAAATGCCGTGCTCTCGCACCTCGCTCATGCCCCATTTTGACCGGATACGGCTAAAATGAGTGAATGGATTATTGAATGAATGAATGTAGAAGGGACGGACCGATCGGACTTTCAGTCAGGCCCAAGGTCCAGCGCGAAATCCAACGTCGGTAATAAAGAGTAAGCCAAATCGACTCGAGACGGATATTAGGATGGGTCATTGAGCCGCATGAAGGCGCTCAGCTATATATACATACACCCACCAACTACCAGCACCTCTCAGTCTGTCGACCGATCCTCAGTCGGCGTCGGTTGGTTTGAAGGACCACGAGCGGTCGGCTGTATTTTAAATTCTAGGTAATGCGAGGTGCTGCACGGCTGTTATAGTCACACTCGTGCGAAATTCAGCGGGGTCGCGATGAGGATACCGCAGAGCGTGAAGAACACTTCGATTCTAGATGCAATGCAATTCACTCTGATTGAATTTCTGAAATCCACACGACGGGCATATCAACGATCTCAGGCGATAGCATCGTTTTCAAGTTGCTAGTACACTACTTCAAGTTCCAATGCATTTTGCGCCATAGTTACGTGCACACAAACTGGATTTCACTGCGAGTTGAACGCGCTCACTCTGGAATGGGCGGGTTTTGGGAAACTTTTCACTGAATGCGACCACTGAGGTTTGGACTGTAGTAGGCTATGTAGTGTGGCATACCAGAGAGTATCGGGGTGATAGTAGCTCTTTCCAGCCCATAATCTACAGCGAGATGTCTTTGGTTATCTCAAATTCGTCCTTCCGATGCACTGTAATACATCGCTAGTTCTTCGGACAAAGATAGGGATGCACTCCGTTTTTTCAACGAGTTCACTCCATCCGTTTAAAAGCCCGCTGTAGCGGGACAGATTGTAGAGAGATTCTCTCCCTATACGCCGCAGCTGTCTCCATCGCTGAGTAACCATCGCGCTTTGGGCGAAGGTCGCATGTGGGCGTGTGTTCCCACTCAACTGAGGATTCTTGCCGGGTCTAGATCTTACTCTCGCAAGGCAGGGGAGAGCCAACAGACTCGAATCTCAGCAATCCTCCCTCTTTGCTGATAAATGTCCGTGCCGTGGTAGCTATGTATCGAGAGAACGTGCCTAGATTCGTCACTTGGTATTGCTCGAGTGTGCCTGTTTGTGACTTTGGCTCTTCTCTTCGCGCACGAACTCAGACGTGTTCTGTTCGCTTACCCATTCATTCTAGACATCGGTCGCGGAGAGCAGCCGGCACAGTACCCGTCTCGACTCGATACCTCTGGAGGGCACTTTATGCTTGTTTGGGGGTTTGACAGGTCAGCTCCTCATCTGACTTCATCGTTATACGATAGCAGTCATTCTTAGAGTGAGGACGAGACTGGAGTCATCGCTGCGAGCTTCTGACCATCTCAGGGACACCGTGGAACAGAGCTGTTGAGTGAGAAATTCAACAGTTGTAGGTTGAGAGAGAGTGTATTGTGCAGCAGATTTCCTCAAGGCCCGGCCTACAACTCACTCCAGCATCCCAATCAACTTGACTAACTCGGCGGTATGGGGAACCAGCCGCCGAACTCGGCGACATCGCGCTCATTGCGGGCCGCAGCACGTCAACAGCAACAGCAGCAACGTCAGGGACAGAATAATCTTCAACTTCGTCCGAGGGGTGCTTCTCAGGGTGCTGAGGCAGGATCGAGGGCAGGTGGTCAGCTGAATCCGTATCGGCAACAAACAGCGACAACCACAAATCAGACCTCTGAGAATCGGATATCAGATTCATCTGCGACCTCAAGAGAATCTATGGACAATAGGAGAGGATTCCAGGATCAAATCCGAGAGGGGGCCACAACGAACTCTTTGGATCGTCCTCGGCCGCGAGGATCCCAGCGAAGGTCTAATTCCCCTCATCCACGTGCCGCAATAAGATCCAGCATGTCCCATAGCAGCAGTGGAGCCACTGATGATTCGATGGTGGAAGTCTCTGACATTCACGAGTTTCCTAGCCCTGATCAAGATCATCTATCGGCCTACTCCGAATCAGATGCTGAGAGCCACGACGACGACGACGACGAAAATAACATGATGATTCAACACCATCGTGAGAGATCGCTTCATGTCCAACCTAACCACAATCAGCAGCAAGGATCGCATGATATGCGAGGACACTCCAATCAACCATTGGGAGGTGGAGGCCTACACGAGCTAGAAGTGGATGCGGACACTCAGAGGGTTCGAGCGCTCATCAACGCCTCAATTTCTAGGCCAAACCATGAACCAGTGGAAGGTGGCGGTAACCCTCCGAGTACCTTTCCCTTAACGTCGAACATTTCTCAGGGAGAGAGCTTCCATTCACAGCATTCTCAAGTGACCACACCCTTAGACACCTATCTAGATGATGATATTCAAGATGAATCCTTACGAATGCGCGAGCCCGAGAGCCCATCCAGTGAGTTCAGCGATCCCGACGATACAGTGGAAGACATCACTGACTTCCCTCGTTTCGGATGCTGCATCCCGCTCTCTGCCGCAACCAATCCCGATCCTGACTTTGTACTGGTTCCAAAGGCTCAAGGAGGTGCGATGCTCTTCATTCCCCCATTTTATGAACAGCACCGAATCCAACAACAGCAATTGCGCGAGCGCCACGGGGACGCGGTCTCGAATGAGAACATGATGCAAGCCGGCACGAACCAGAGTCGAAGTCATGCGGAGCACGAGGTCAACACAGCACATGGACCAGGAGCAAGTCAGGCGTTAACAGGTCCCCAGATGTTGGCGAATCGGCTCGCAACCCAATTGGGAAATGCCTCTGGTTTCGGCTCTCAACAGCCTCTGCAGGATCAGCATGATCATGGGCACCAAGTCAGCTTTGATCAGGTGAGCGGTAATGCTGGGCTTGGAGTGGCACAATTTCAGGCAGCACGCCACATGCAGCTGCGCCAGGCTGGGGGGCGAGTGCCACCCGAAGAAGAAGGACAATACCTTACACCAGGGCACCACGCACAGCACCATCGCGTGGCTGCCAGGGCTGTAATGCGCAATCAAATTGACTTGAGGTCACTCCCAGACGACAGGCAGCCTCTTACGCCAGAACAGGAGAGTATGGCGCTGCACTATCGGAGTGTCCATGGCTTGAGCGTAAAAGCCATTTCGAAGCTAATCCTAGTTAACCATCGGAAGATATTTCGACATCTGGTGCGAATCACCAGAGCCCGCTACCATTCCTTTGTCGAATCCCAGAATGACTTAGCTAGCTCGTCCACTTCAACCGCATTGGAGGACGCGAACATGAAAATACGACTCACGAAGCCTGATTTCCGAGACCATCTCCGAGATTTGACAATGGAGCAGTATGAAGACTTCTATACAGCTCTCCGCTTTCCAAGGCTTCGTCACGAGCTTGTTCTCCTGTTCCGTAAGTTCACGCCACTTCCTCGATTCGTGATTTCCCTCATCATGGATTTTGCTCTTCACAAGTTGAAACCTGGCCAGCCTTTGGACGTACTGGATGATCGTGGCAAGGAACTTTGGTACAATGCATGCATTGTAGACGTTTACCGTGTGGCTGATAGTGAGCGGAAAATGAAGCAATTGTTGAAGTCAGCCCCTGAAAGTAGTCCATCCGCAAAATCGGTAACCGAGCTGCAGTCCGCGGCTACTCAGGTTTTGGACTCTTGGGGACTGTTGGATCCCTACGAAGACGATGAGGCGTTCGAAGTCAAGCTGGATGCAGATGAAGATCAAGAGTCTCTGAGTGAACATGACCCCGAAGAAGACGAGGACAGATTGAAGGAGGAGTTACAGGTTTATCTGCCTGGCAACGCCTCGAAGCATATTCTTCAGGCTCTGGGCAATGAGGCACACAGGGCAGGTGTCGCTCACAGTGCGCAAAATTCAAACAACGCAGTTGCACTCAGCCAGTTGAGTATGCAGGCGACAGACTCTCCTGCCGATTCGTTTGGGATTGACCCCGCTGAGATGTTCGCAGATCCGATCATTTACAAATGGCTCCAGGAGCAAGACATGCTTGATCCTACCAAATGGCCCAAACTTGTTTGTTTAAGCGCATTTGGCATGGAATGTGAATGCAACTGCGACTGTGCTTGGCTCGGCTTAAGTGTTCCATGTCGTGAATATCAGATGGGGACTTGGGATTACCTCATGGCCTCCGGCGGTCCAACCAGAGATTCGAGTGATCCAGCGCAAGCGTCATTGTTTTCTGAAAGGCTAAAGGACGCCAGACTTGTGGTCAGCGAGCCGCTAAATGATAACAATCTTCTCCCTGATAATCAGAGTGACAAAAGCAGTCTCCAGTATGAAGAGCTGTTCTTTGAGACAGCGGAATTCCAACGCCACTGCACTCCACTCCGCTCTTTGGCCGCGATGCCCATGCTTCAAGAGCGGCTGAGCAGCGAAATTAACTCGAGGAGCCAGGACTCACCGTTTTGCAAGCTGCGACATCAAGGAAAGCTAACGGTACATGAAAGTGTTGGCGAATTCAAAGCATCTGCTAAGATGAAGGAGTCGGGATCGGAGATGACCAAGGAATTTAAAGCGAGTCATGGAACTCGACTCCCGCCTGTCCCATCTTCCACATTGAATCCTCCGGCTAATGCTACCGGTACTGCTGCTGCTGCTGCTGCAACACCAGCAGCAGATGCGAATGACGCAGCCTCCCCTGAGCTACGTGCGCAGGACGGCTTTTCTGGGAAGCGCTTGAAGCAATCTCAGAGAGGCGGAAAATCGAACGGCTCTTGCACAGCATCTGAAAAGAGTTCACAGCTTTGTGTCTCGACATCGAGCTCTCCCGAGTCTCAGACTCGTTCGGTCAAAACCGGTCCTGGCGCACAAGACACCCACGAGGAGTTGTCACCGAGTACGATCAGTTCAGCCCCCAGCCCCGACATCCATTATCCACCGACTCCGCTTCTTAATGTTAGCTCCGCACCTTCGTCGCGCAACTCATCCACACCCACCTCTCCAGCGTCATCCGCGTCGCAGGCGATATCACTTCCATCGCTTCGTCACCCACCTCGGCACAACTTTGCTCTGGGCGGCAAGTCGAAATGCTCCAACCGCGGCAACATGCAAGCCATATTGTTTGAGGACGATTGCGGAGACGAGCTTTCAGATGCCACGCCACAGAACTTGCGAGAAATGATTGATAGCATGAAGTGCTTGCCTCAGGGTATGTACTCGTGCCGAAAACTCACCTCTAATGAGAGGTTACGCTTAGAGCAGCGTGCAATTGCGATGCAGTATGTTGCTTG
>Ga0182741_1002058_pt1 | contig 24358 bp, 21 predicted proteins | sample eDN5th37CBELigOP_FD_128874 | JGI IMG/M metagenome (GOLD analysis project Ga0182741, IMG submission 128874) | Enriched Organic Plus compost microbial communities from Emeryville, California, USA - eDNA 5th pass 37_C BE-Lig OP (version 2) (version 2) ... | reverse complement strand
TGTATCCCGAGGAAGGCGAGATCGTGGTCGCCGGACCCGCGGAAGGGTGGCGGTATAACGCCAACGGTCTCGCGGTCGGCGTCAGCAGCGGTCGCCCGACGCTGCAGCTGGATGACCTGGTCGTCGTTCTGCGGACCTTCTCGACGTCGGGGCAGGGGATTTTCGGGTGTTCGATCAATCCCCGCCGCGAAGGGCTGAAGGCGGTGAAGGAATACGTCGAGGCATCGCAGTCCCGCGGTCCGCTGCCTCCGGGGGGCCTGACACGGTTCCTCAAGGAAATCCAGCAGCGGATGGGGCTGCAGGATGTGGAGATCTACGGCATTCCTGCGGATACCCGCGTTGGCCGCGTGCTCGTCGAAGCCGACTACAAGATGAAGCTGATCGGCATTGGCAAGATGGACGGCGGCAAGGGGATTCCGGACGTCTTCCGGCTGATGACGGCCCAGGAGCAGAAGAATCCGCCGCCGCTCGATGCGCTCCGGTGGTGGTTGACGATGAAGTACGACGCGATCCTGCACAGCCCGAACCGGGACGTGTTCGAGATCGCCGGCTCGTCGGTGCTGGTGCAGTCGGAAGATCAGATTGTCACCGACGGCGGCGACCGGATCCAGACGGGCAAGGCGACCGGGGCCAATCAGCTGTTCGCGAAGAACTTCACGAACAGCTATGCCGAACTCGCCAGCCGTGAGCTGGTCTTCGCCGACCTGCAGAACATCTTCGACTTGGGGATGGTCGCGGCGTTGTGTCAGCGGGAAGGTCTGGCCGAGCAGGCTGGTTGGGACATGGGGGTCTTCGCGCCGCAGGGTGACTATCAGGTGGCGGTGATGGAAGCTCCCAAGGTGGTCGAGTCGGTGATCAACCACCGCGTTTATGGCGGCCGCGATATTGTCGTCCAGGTGGCCGGCGGCGTCCGCGGCGACATCCTGTCGGTCGTCCGGAACGAAGCGGTGACGCGTGAAGCCGCGAACCTGCGGAAGATGGGTGATCGGGCGAAAGTTTCGCAGCTTCCCGAAGGTCGCTGGTGGTGGGATGCCGCAGAGTAACTTTCCGGTTACGCTCGCAGTTCATCAATGATAAATTTCCGGCCCGGTCTCCCTGTGAGGCCGGGCTTTTTTTGGAGGAGCGAAGCGGAGGACCGTCTGATTTCGTTGTGGCGGGTGAACTTGCTGCAAAGGGAGCGGCGGCATTGCCGCCTCCCCGGCAGGTCGACTACACTATTCCACCAGAATGAGGCGAACTGGACCGGCGCGGAGTGAAATCAAAGCGAATGGCACGTTTGACACAAGCAGATCTGGCGGACCTGAACCAGACTTTCGAAGAACGGACTCCCAGTGAACTCCTGAAGTGGGCCGCCGTGACGTTCGGTCCCCGGGCCGCGATCATCTCGGCCATGCAAAAGGCCGGGACAGTACTGTGTCATATGGCCTCTGCGGAAAAGCACACGTTTGACGTGCTTTTCGTCGATACGGGCGTGATGTTTCAGGAGACGCTCGACACCCGCGACCGGCTGATCAGCGAATACGGCCTGAACGTCGTCACGCTGCAACCGGACCAGACGATGGAGGAGCAGACCCGCGAGCTCGGAGTTCTATATCTCTCCTCGGAGGGACAGGAACGCTGCTGCGAACTCCGCAAGACGCAGCCGCTGTTGAAAGCCGCCGGGAAGTATGACGCCCTCATCGGCGGCCTTCGCCGCGGAGACGGCGAGAAGCGGAGCAAGGTGCCGATCCTCGCTGTCGATCCGAAGATGAACGCGCTGCGCGTCAACGCGCTGGCGAATTTCTCGGACAAGCAGATGGAAGACTACATCGCCGAGCACAACGTCATCGTGAATCCCCTGCATTTTCAGGGGTATTCGACGATCGGCTGCAACCGCTGCACGACTCCGGTTCTGCCCGGGGAACCGAAACGGGCCGGCCGCTGGCGGCACCTGGGACCGTGGGCAATGTACTGCGGCATCAACCCGACCGACCTCGACGGCGGAACCTCCAAAGCTATCGACCTGCCGCAGGACCTGATCGATCGAATCCTCGGTCAGAAGTCGGATTTTATGATCTAGTCTTCAGGCTCTAGACTCTAGGCTTTAGGCCGGGTGTGTGTGTGTGATCCCCTGCCGCTCAGTTTCAGTGTTCCGGCCTAGGCGAGGGCGGCGAGGACCTGGTCGTGCAGGGGGCCGTTAGTGACGATGACGCCGCGGTTCTCGCGGAGTTCCCGTCCGCAGGTGAAGTCGAGCGGTTTTCCGGTGATGTCGGTCACGCGGCCACCCGCTTCGGTAACGATCAGGACGCCGCCGGCATGATCCCAGATCTTCTCGCGGTAGTCCGCCCGGGTCGGCAGGCGCAGGTAGATTTCAGCCTCGCCGCGGGCGACGACCGCGTACTTCGCCTGACTGTCGATGCGGATTGAAGGGGCGGTGATCCCCAGCTTTTCCGCGACCGCGGCGGCTTCCCCGTGCGCGCTGTGTCCCGATTCGAACGATTCGCAGAACCGGGCCCGGGCCGGGTCGGTCTGCGGGCTGACATGGATCGGGCGTGACGGGCCTTCACCGTCCAGCGGGACGACTCCGGCTCCGTGTCCGCGGACGGCGTGGAAAATCGCACCCAGCGCTGCGTTCGGCTCGGTGGAAACGGGAAGATTCGGGCACCCGAGGGCCGAGACGACGATCTCCCCGTCAACAATCAGCGCCAGCGAGACGGCATACTGTTCACCCCGCAGAAAGCCTTTCGTTCCGTCGATCGGGTCGAGTGTCCAGAACCGGGACGAGTAATCGTGAGCGCCGCCGCGGTCGATCCAGCGGCGGGCTTCATCCCCATTCGTCTCGATGTTCTCCCGCCGGAGTGCCGCGACGATCCGTTCGAGAAACTCGGCATTTTCCGGTTGGGCGAGGGCCGATGAATCTTCTTCCGCGATGATCGGATCGTCGGGAAACGCTTCTCCCAGCGCCCTGCAGACGAGCGCCTGGCTGCTGAAGTCAGCCACCGTGACGGGGCTGCGATCTTTCTTGGAAAGGGCCTCCGGCGTGATCTCCGTCTGGATGGCCCGGCAAATCAGCGAGGCTTCACGCACCGCGCGCAGTGCGGCCTGAAGTTCCCGTTCGTACGCTGGCGCTCCGTTAGTCGTCAAACTGCTGTCTCCTGAGATTCTGCTTCTTGAGGGATGGATGCTTCCGCCACGGCCACGCGTCGCGAGCCGAGTCCCGGCGCGGGATGCCGGCGAAGCTAGGTGGCGTCGCTGCCGCCGTCGTTACAGGTCGCGCGTCTGCAGGAAGAGGGCCTTCTTCTCCCCTGGCAGGGTAAAATCGAACCCGCACGACTTGAAAAAGTGCTCGGCGGAGGTGATCGCCATCACTTCGAGGATGTTCCGCTCACGTGCCCGATTGATGCAGGCGAGGACAAGCTGCTTTCCGATCCCCATCCGCTGGACTTCGGGAAGAACCGCAAGGCTGCGGACTTCGGCGAGCTTCTTCGAATAGACTTCGAGGGCGGCACAGCCGACGATCCGCCCGTTGAACTCGGCAACGAAGCAGTTGGCGAGCAGGGTGTCCAGTTCATCCGCCGTCCGCGGAAGAAGCTTTCCCTCTTCAATGAACGGCGAAATGCACTCGTAGAGCGACTCCCGGTCGGAAGGACGGGCTTCGCGAATGATGATGGAATCAGGGACTTCGCCGGTCATCGGTTCTCAAGACAGAGAGTCGCAGCAGTTCGCCTGTCGGCAGGAATTCTTCAACGCGCAGGGATTATACACGTCTCCGCCTGAGGGAGCGAACCCGAGTCCCCCTGGAGACAGACGCCGGGAAAGATTCGCACGGCTTGTCCCTTCCGGCAATGTCACGGTCGGGTCAGCGGATCCGGTTGAATCGCTGCATATACCGGAGGAACTCCGCATCGAGTGCCGACAGATCCTGGCCGAACACGTCACGAAACTCGTCGAGGCGTTCGTCAGGCGTGTTCCAGACGAGACGCGATTTGGCGGCGAGCCGCTGCAGATAGGTGACATAATCCTTGCCGCGGGTCTTGATCAGGTAGTACGTCAACGCCCAAGACTCCGCGTAGGCATCCGCGGCTGTCTCGGCATCAGTGAAGCGGGTATCACTCTGCAGAAGTGTCATGAGCGAATCGGGTTTGCGGCGGCGGGAAACGTAATCGCGGAACTGTCGCAACCGCATCCGGTTGAGGGCTCCCGCCGATCGCCAGTTGGTACCGGTGCGGAAGTCGGGCGTTTCGAAGTACATCGCCATTCCCTCGGTGAACCAAAGGGGATTGTCGGCGAAGCGGGTGTGCAGTCCGCTGTTGAAGGCGATCTGATGCGTCGCTTCATGGATCACGGTGGCGACGTTAAACGGGACCGCTTCGAGGCGGCGTTCGATCTCGGCCGCGGTGCCGGCCGCTCCCTCACTCGCGGTGAGATCGTAGAGGACGATGCGGTTCGTGGGGATTGAGAAGTATCCCTTGGGGGATGCGAGGCCCGGTCCCGCATCCCGGGCGGCAAACGTGGCAAATTGACGCTCATCGCGGAAGAGGATCGCGACCAGCGGAAACTCCGGCTCGGCCAGTTCGACGCCGCGCTGCTTCCAGTGCATGTGAAAGGCGGTGTAGAGCCGTTCGAAAAGCCCGCCGCACCACTCGGCATAGCTGTCCCCCGTGTTCGCACAGAGGACGTAGTGCGGCGTGACATAGACATCGAATTCGGGCCCGAATTCATTTCGCAACTGCTGTCCCAACTCTTCGGGCGGGGCAGGTTGAAATTCCCGTTCGGTCGGCTCGCGTTTGGCGAGTTGCTCGGGAGGAATCGGCCAGAGTCGTCCGTCACGCCCCTGCAGCAGGATGCCGCCATCCTGGGCCTCGGTGAGGACGCGCCCGGCAACCTGCAGCGTTCGCCGCTGATCCTGCTGAATGTCGGTAAACGTGATCCGTTCGAGCCGGTCGGCCCCCAGCAGGAGCAGACCGCAGGTTGCCGCCAGCCAGCAGGCCGTTCGCCGAGAGGCGGCGTACAGAGTCGAAGTGGAGATTCGAGGCAAGGCGTCTATCCCGTCGGGGCCGGAGGAGGTCGGATCCGCTTACGGAGAAACGATGAGACGTTCAGGATGTTGAATGGATCGATTTCAGACCCGGTTCATTATAGCAGAGTTCGCCGTACCGCCGCTGTGCTTGCTCCCGCGGCGCGGGGGGCCTACGATGACCCGGGGTGAAGCGGATCTTCCGCCGGCAGAATCCTTCACGCCGCGCCTGATGGGCAGGAAATTTGCGGCTTTTCCTCAAGCGTGCGTCGTGACGAGAGTCTCGGCGCACCTTGCGAACGGAGAATGAACATGGCTTACCCGCGTACGGAACCAAACCGCCTCGCCCAGGAAACCAGCCCTTATCTGCTCCAGCATGCCTGCAATCCCGTCGGCTGGTATCCGTGGGGAGAAGAGGCGATCGCGCGGGCGCGGGAACTCGACCGGCCGATTTTCCTCTCGATCGGCTATAGCGCCTGTCACTGGTGTCACGTCATGGAGCACGAGAGCTTCGAGAACCCCGAGATCGCCCGTCTGATGAACGACTGGTTCATCAACATCAAGGTCGATCGTGAGGAGCGTCCCGACCTCGATCAGATCTACATGAGTTCCGTGCAGTTGATGACCGGCCGCGGCGGATGGCCGATGTCGGTCTTCCTGACGCCGGACCTCAAACCGTTCTACGGCGGCACGTACTGGCCCCCGACGGCACAGCGAGGAATGCCCGGTTTTCGCGACGTTCTTCAGGGGGTTCACGAGGCATGGGTGAATCGAAAGGATGATGTCTTCGAGAGTGCCGAGCGGCTCACCGAAGCAATCGCCCGGATGGCGGTGCCGACACTCGAACAGAGGACGCTCGATGAGTCACTGTTGCGGAATGCAGCTCAATCGCTGCGACGCAGTGCGGATCGCCGGCATGGGGGCTTCGGGCACGCTCCGAAGTTTCCGCATCCGATGGATCTCCGCGTGTTGCTGCGCGCATGGAAGCGGTTCGCTGATGAGGATGCACTCAGCGTTGTCCGGTTGACCCTCGACAAGATGGCGGCGGGAGGGATTTACGATCACCTCGGCGGGGGCTTCCATCGCTATTCGACGGATGAGCGCTGGCTTGTTCCGCACTTCGAAAAGATGTTGTACGACAATGCGCTCCTCGTGCCCGCGTATCTCGAAGCGTTTCAGGCCACGGGAAATGCGGACTACTGCCGCGTTGTCCGCGAGACGCTTGATTATGTGCTGCGCGAGATGACGCAGCCGGCAGGGGGCTTCTATAGCACTCAGGATGCCGACAGCGAAGGGGTCGAAGGGAAGTTCTTCGTCTGGCAGGAGGCGGAAATTCTGGAAGTCCTCGGACCGGAGGATGGCCGCGTTTTCAGCTACTGCTACGATGTATCGGCTCACGGCAACTGGGAAGAGTCGAACATCCTCAATCGACCGAAGACCGATGAACAGGCGGCGGCTGTCCTGGGAATCGGAGTCGGCGAGTTGCAGGAGATCGTCGCCCGCAGCCGGCAGAAGTTGTTTGAGGTCCGCAAAAAGCGGATTCATCCCGGCCGCGATGACAAGGTGCTCGTCTCGTGGAACGGTCTGATGATCTCGGCGATGGCGCAGGCCGCACAGATTCTTGACGAGCCTCGTTATCGCGATGCGGCAAGAAGTGCCGCCGACTTCGTCCTGCGGAACATGCGACAGCCTTCGGGAGCCTTGTGGCACTCGTTCAAGGACGGACGGGCCCGCTTCAATGCGTATCTCGACGACTACGCCTGCTTCGTTGACGGGCTGGTGGATGTGTACCAGGCGACATTCGATGCATCGTACCTTGACGCCGCACTCGAGCTCGCCGAGCAGATGATTGCCCGGTTCGCCGATTCGGACGCGGGCGGGTTCTTCTACACGAGTCACGATCACGAAGCGCTGATCACGCGAAACAAGGATCTGCAGGACAACGCCACCCCCTCGGGCAACGGGATGGCGGCGACGGCTCTGCTGCGGCTGGGGCGGCTTTGCGGACGCAGCGATCTGGAAGAGCAAGGGCAGCGAGCGCTGGAATTGCTCGTCCCGGTGGCTGCGCAATACCCGTCGGCGGCCGGTCAGGCGTTGATGGCGCTCGACTTCTACCTCGGGCCGACTTTGGAGGTCGTGATCGTTGCCGGCGAAGATCCGCAGGCGAATGCCGCGGTTCTGAAAGCCGTTCATCATCCCTTCGTTCCGAATAAGGTGATTGCATGGAGGGAGTTGGGTACAGGCGAGGAAGCGATTCCGGCGTCGCTGCAGGCACTTCTGAAAGGCAAAATCTCGCGAAATGGACAGCCGACGGTGTATCTCTGTCGTCATGCAACCTGCGGCCTGCCTGTCGTCGGCGCAGAAGGGGTCGAGCAGGCATTGCAGCAGGCGTAGGTGAAACCGCGGCGACAATGCGGATGAGTGGGGCAAGTGAGATTGCCGTCGTAATTGGTTGAAGCGGAGAAGCCCGCTTTGTTTCGGGCGATCTTCCGTCAGATGCAGGAATGTTCGGGAGAGGGAATTGAACTTGCAAGGGAAGTTTCGCACACTGGTGCGCATCCCTTCGCGACCGGCCGGGACTGTTCGCGCCGGTTTTCAATACTGACGACACAGTCGCACGCATGCCGTTGAGTTTACGGGAATACGCCGAATGGCTTGACGAGCGCCAGCTGCTCTGGCCTGCCGTTCCGAGCGTTCAGTCGGCCAAGGCGAATCCGTATCTTGAGCCGCTGCCCGAAATTCGCGCGGTCACGTGGACCATTTACGGCACGCTGCTGTCGATTTCCGACGGTGAACTGCTGCTGGAGCATCCGCAGCAGATCCGCATGCAGGTGGCGCTCGAAAAGACGATCCACGAGTTCAACATGTGGCAGAGCATGACTCGCCGCCCGGGGGCTCCGTGGGAGTACATGCTGGGAAAGTATCAGGAAGCGGTCGCCGAGCTGAAGATGGCCCCGAGTCCACGAAAAGGAGATCTGGTCGAAGTTAATTCGGCTCAGGTCTGGCGCAAGCTGATCCGCCTGCTGGAGCAGAAGGATTACGACTACGACCAGTCGTTCTACGGCACCCCCGAGCAGCTCAGCGAGAAGGTGGCGTTTTTCTTTCACCGCTGCCTGCAGGGAACGAGAGCGGCCCCCGGCGCGGGAGAGGCGCTGGCCGCCGTCGCCGACCTGGGACTGCAGCAGGGATTGTTGAGTAACGCCCAGCCATTCACGCTTGCACAGATGTTGCGAGCCTTGGAGAAGCAGGCTACACTACCACCGCTGAATCAGCTATTCGCGCCGGGGTGCCTGATTCTCTCCTTTCAGGAGGGGGTTCGGAAGCCGTCGTTGTCGCTGTATCAGCGATGTCTGCAGCAATTCCAGAAGCTCGGGATCGAGCCATCCCAGATCCTGCATGTTGGCACGCGGATTCAGGATGACCTGGCGGTCGCCAAGCGGCTTGGCTTTCGCACTGCACTTTATGCGGGAGACAAGAGCAGCCTGCGGGCCACTGCCGCGGAGGTGAAAGATTCTCTTCTGCAACCCGATCGGCTGCTGACCGAACTCGGGCAGATCCGCCAGATTGTCGGGGGGAGCCGTTAAGGTCGTTCGATCGCGGCACGAGTGGGCGAATGGTTGCTCACCCGGGCAGGGCCGTCGCCGACGAAACCGCCCACCGATCGGATCGACAGGCTCGGGAGATCCTTTCGCTGAAGTTGCCAACAGAGTCTTCTGCCCTGGATGCCGTCGCCTGTCGGGAAACCCGCGTTTCCGCGAGCGTCGCCTTGAGTCTCGAAACGGGAGTTCGAATGCCTCCGCCAACCCTCTACGATCTCAGCCAGTTCAACTTCGACAAGCCGCTTTTCGACATCCATGAGATTCGCAAGGTGAATCCGCAGCGCGATCACATGGAACAGTTGACCGCGATCGTGCACGTGGATCGCGACAACCACGGCGTGGTCGGCTACAAGGACATCACCGAGAATGAATTCTGGGTGGAAGGGCACATGCCCGGCTTTCCGCTGATGCCGGGCGTCGTGATGTGCGAATGCGCGGCCCAGCTGGCCGGCTTCTATGCCCGGAAATATGATGTGCTCGGTGGGGAGTTCGTCGGGTTTGGGGGGATGGATGAGGTCCGCTTTCGCTCGCCGGTCTTCCCGAACTGCCGGCTGATTCTGATGGCCCGCGTCACCAAAATCCGCCCGAAACGCCGCGCCGAGTTCGTCTTCCAGGGACTCGTCGGCGAACGGATGGTGTTCACCGGCAGCATGATCGGCGTGCCCATCGAGCGGGACCAGAAGATCGCTGAGGACGACGCCTGATCGCCGGCGGCCTTTCGGCCGGTCGCCTTCATGTGCTCTCCGCCAACAATATTCCGATTCTTCGCGAACGGCGCACGCCTCTGCATCGCCGTTCGCTTCATTTTTTCGCGTTCACGTCTTGGAGTGAGGATCTCCGCTCTTCCATGAGTCGCAGCCGACGCAGCACAAATGTCCCTCCCCCCGATCTGAAGCCGTACTTTCGCACGCTGGATGATGTTCCTGGACCATTCAACTGGTCCGAGTTCTTCGGCAACGCGAATCCGGTTGAGGTGGAAATCGGGACCGGGCGCGGACTGTTTCTGGTGAATGCCGGCCAGCAGCAGCCGGAGACCAACTTTCTGGGGATCGAGCTCGATTACAAGGAAGGCCGCTACGCCGCGAGGCGGATTCAGAAGCGGCAGATGCCCAACGTGCGGATTCTCGGCGGCGATGCGCGGGTGGCGGTGGGGAAGCTGATTGTCTCGCATTCCGTCGCTGCGGTGCACATCTACTTTCCCGATCCGTGGTGGAAGCGGAGGCATCGTCGCCGCCGGATTTTCTCATCGGACTTCATTGCCGAGGTGGCCCGCATCCTGCGCGGCGGGGGACTGCTGCATGCCTGGACCGACGTCGAGGAATACTTCGGCGTGATGTGCGAAGTCATGCGCGCTAATGCCGATTTCCGCGAGCTGCCTCCCCCCGCCGAACGGGAACCGCAGCACGATATGGACTACCACACGAACTTCGAGCGGAAGAAGCGTCAACTGGGGCTGCCGATTTACCGCGGACTGTGGGAACGTCTACCCGTTCCAGCGTCCACCGGGACTGCCGCCGAATTGCTGCCGCCCGCTGTCGCTGAAGAGCCGGAGATCCCGGCGTCCTGAGGAGATCCACAGTCACCTCCTGCGTTGACTGAGGCCGCCTCATCAAAATTTCGCGTCTCCGGTGATAATTGCCCTGACGGCCATCATCAGCGGTCCCTGCTGAGTTCGCGCCAGCGCGTCCGGCTTCGCCCCCGGCACAAGTCGTGTCGCAGGAAAGGCACCGGTTGTAGTGCTGGTAACGCGTTCAAGGGCGCAGACATTCCTGTCTGTACCGGGCGACAAGGCCCGCGAGCGGTATCCGCCCTGAGCGATCATTCAGCCGCCCCCTGCAGGTTGCGCTGTTCGCGCATGCTTCCCGTCTGGGCACCAGCGCAACGCCTCAAGTTTCGGGGGCACTGCAACCACCCCCGCGGGCATTCCACCCGGGTGGTCGTTCCGAGTGCAGAACTCCCGTCTCTCACCGGGAGTTGGGAGATTGAGAGCAAGTGACTTTTCCGCACAAAGTCGGCTGTGGAACAGGACTTGCTTCGTCCGGAACGCTAGAATGGGAGGTCATTCCATTTTCACTCTCCAACGGAGTCACTCTCGGCCGCGTAGTAGCGTTAGGCTCTGAGGAGTGACCTTGATGATTCGCATGGCCGAAAGAGAGCTGCATCCGTTCGAGTCACTCCCCCTCGGGGGAAGTGTCAGTGATGCGCGCCTCGTCGAAGAAGCGAGGCGCGGCGACCAGGAAGCCTTCGGCGACCTGGTGATGCGTTACGAACGGCGGCTGATCAGTGTGATTTTGCGGTTTGTCCGGGATGTCGAACTGGCGCGCGACCTCGCCCAGGAAACGTTTCTGCGAGCGTACGAACGGCTCGACCAGTTTGATCCTTCACGGCGATTCGGGCCATGGCTATTCCGCATCGGCGTCAATCTCACCCTCGATTACCTCCGCAAGCGCAAGCGACGCGGATGGGCCGCGCTCTTCAGCGACAGCAATCTGGATCGCTCGCCCGATCCAGCGGTTCCCGATCCGCGGAACGCGCTCGACCTGGAGCAGGAAGTGCGTCTGGTGCTCGAGGAGATCCCGGAAAAATACCGCACCGTCCTGATTCTCCGCGATCTGGAGAACTTCTCCACCTCCGAGATCGCGGCCATTGTGAATCGCAAAGAAGCCACGATTCGGTGGCGACTCGCCGAAGCGCGAAATCGCTTTCAGAAGTTGTGGCTGAAACGCCAGGGTTTGCTCGATGCCTCTGAATCGGAGGCGCTTGAGACCGACGAGAGTGACCGCGATGAACTGTAACCAAGCAAAATACGAACTCGCTCTGTGGGCAGGCAATGACCTCACCTGCGAGGCGGAGGCTGCCTTGAAGCGGCACCTTGCCGGTTGCCCCCAGTGTCGCGAGCTGTGGCAGAGTTTGCGGACCAGTCAGGACGCCCTGCGTGAGGCCGCGAATGTGGGACCGCAGACGCCGCATTCCAGCATCTGGCCCCGCCTGCAGTCACAACTGGCAGCGCGTCAGAGCGTGCGCCCGAGCGCGCAGCCTGCGGGCTGGTTTCCCGTCCTGGCGGTGGCAGCTGCCTGTCTGGCGGTGATCTTCCTCTCCCGGGGGACTCCCTCGCTGTACCTCGAACCCGAGGGGAACAGCCTGGCGCAGACCACGCTGCTCGAATCGGGGAGCGTACCGGCTCCGTTCCCGACTGCTGAACCGTCGCAGTCGCTGTTGCTGCCGGCCAGCACGGTGGGGAACCAGCAGAACGTCCCGGTCTATGTTCCGCACAGCGTTCTCCGCGGCGGCCGCGCTCCGGTGTCGCGCGAGTGGCGCTCGAACCTGCCGATGTTGCGTCCCTGGGAACCGATTCCGGTGATCCCCGTTTCCGAACGCAGTTTCTGACCGGCCCGCAAAGGCCGCGTTCATCGCTGCTGGTGAAAGTCGTGGGGCGTGGCCGGGGCTGGACGAAGGAAGCCCGGGGGGAGATGAGGTGGCAAGCACCAATCTGCTCCATCCCACGGGTGTGTCTGGGCTCCCATCCAACTCCGTTCATGTGGCCCGGAATGCCGCTGAAAGTGCGTTCTGAGGCAGTTTCGAAAGTGCCTGTCAGGTCACGGCTGTGGCCGGCGTGGGAGCGGACTTGCGAGATCCCGGGCTCTTCCCCACCGGGGCTCCCGCGAATCCCGCCGCCGGCCACCGCAAATCTGCCCTGGTCTGGATCATTCGGCTGAATGGTTGGAATGATACGCTCGATCGCCGTTCTTGATTCCATCCGCCGAAATCGCGAACATGGAAGCGATCGATCGAATTGTCCTCTCGAAGTCACGGAACTGAACGCGATGCCGCTCTTCGAATATCGCTGCCAAGATTGCTCTCATGAGTTTGAGTTGCTGGTCCGCACGGGGGAGGCTCCGGAGTGTCCGCAGTGTCAGTCGGCAAAGCTGGAAAAACTGCTCAGCTCGACGGCGGCCCACATGGGGACGCGCACCAGTTTGCCGATCACCAGCGGATGTGCTCCCTCGGGTCCCCCGTGCAGCCCGACCTGCTGCCGATTGCCGCAGTAATCGCAGTTGAAGTCATCGCAAACGTCTCCCGCGAATCCCTGCAGACGAACTTGCAGTGAGTTCCTGGGACGCGTGCAGATGATCGCGACATCGGGCCAGAGCCGATGGGGCGAGACTTGGGACCGGAGCCCGGCAGCGGCGAACTTCGAATGCCGGCAGTGCCCCTGGCGGGGCGGGTGGTGACGCATGCTTTCGGTCACGTCTTGCGACCGTGGATCTCTTGCCGAGGCACTGGGAGTGCTTGTGCATGCGCTTCCGGTGGCCGATCGCGCCCCGCAGCGCGAACGCCTCGTACGTCTGATCGAGGAAGGAGAGATTCCGGAGGAGGGGGTCCGCGTCGCGCGACGTGCGGGGAAGATCATCGGAGCGCAGTTAACGCTGCTGCAGGCGGATGGGACGGCGTTCGTCTGGTCCCCTGTCGTGCTTCCCGGCGAGTCTCCCGATGTCGCCGATGCGCTGCTCCGGTCGACGCGTGATTGGCTCGACGAGTCGGGCGCGCGGATTGGTCAATGCATCCTCGATCCCGAAGCCCGCAAGGAGCAGGAGCGTTTCACGCGTAACGGCTTTCCGCATCTGGCTGACCTGGTCTTTTTGCAGCGCACCTTCGTTGCTCCACTTCCCGCACGCGGCGGGCCGCCCACCACCAGCGTTCCCTTCTCGGACCAGAGTGAAGGCGATTTCGTAGTAGTTCTTGAGCGAACCTATTCTGGCAGCCTCGACTGTCCTGGTTTGAGCGGCCGGCGTTCCGCGAAGGAGGCGCTGCAGGGGCATCGGCTCGCCGGAGAGTTCTCTCCTGCACATTGGCGTTTGCATCGGGGGGAGGGGACCGATGTGGGGCTGGTTCTCCTCAATCCGCATCGGGAGTTGAACTGCTTCGAGCTCGTTTATTTCGGTGTTGTGCCGGAGATGCGGGGGAAAGGATACGGGCGGACGCTGCTGCGCGATGCGCTGGTACGGGCACGGGATGCCGGGGGCGCGGGAGTCTTCCTCGCCGTCGATGCGTCGAACACTTATGCGCGCCGCCTGTATGACGAGTTCGGCTTCGAAGAGACGGGCCGTCGTGCCGTTCACATTCGCTGGATTCCTGACGGCAGGTCAGGTTAATCCACACGTTATTCACACGACGTTTTCAAGGGCAAAAGCGGTCGTTCGGTCGGAAGCGCACATCACTTCAGCGATTGCTTCGATTGTGACAGGCGGGCTTCGAGCGCGGGGAAGCAAAAAAGATTTTTTCGCTTGGAGTCCGGAGGGTGCCTCGCTAGTATCGGCTTCACTGAGTGAGTGACGCCTGACTTCAGCCGGTGCGAAATGGTGCAGCACCGGTTGCAGTCACCTCAATTCGAATTCCACATAAACGACGATTCCCGTCCCCGACTACCGCTGCCGTGGCAACGGACGCCGTATGTCATTTGCCTTCCAGGATGGCAAGGAGCGGGAGTCGTGCGCGCCGGGGGGGTGGCAAGATGCAACCCGAGACGATGGCAACGGTGCAGCCAGACACGTCTACGGAGGAAGCCATTCTTCGTGAAGTGGCTGACGTCATTGGACGTCGCCGTTACGAACATTGGTTTCAACAGAAAACTCATTTGTCGATTGTCGACGACGAAGTGATCGTCGGCGTCGCCAATCCGTTCCTGCTCAACTGGCTGCAGAAGCACTTCCGCACGACCGTGCTGGAAGCGGCACAGTCGGTACTCGGTCCGTCCGCTCGCATCCGGTTTGAAGTCAACACGGAAGCGACCCGGCAGGCGGCTTCTGTCAGCGCCGAACCTGCCGCAGTCAAGTCAGCCGATCCCGCGCCCCCAGTGCCGCAACGACAGTCGCCGACACTGGCACCCGCGAGTGACCCCGCCGCCGAACGCGCCGCAGGTGAAGCCCTCAAGCCTCGCTCCGGCCGCCGCTTCGCTGACCTCGCTGACTTCGTGGAAGGGCGCTGCAATCAACTCGCGCTCACCGCCGTTCGCCAGGTCTGCGACCACACGGCGGAGTTTAGTTCTTTGTTTCTCCACGGGCCGGTCGGCACCGGCAAGACACACCTGCTGGAAGCCATCTACCGCCAGATTCGCCGTCGCTTCCCGACACTGCAAGTCGTTTATCTCACTTCTGAGGCTTTCACCAACTACTTCACGCAGGCGCTGCGGGAACATACTCTCCCGAGTTTTCGCCAGCGGTTTCGCTCTGTCGACATCCTGCTGATCGACGACATCGACTTCCTCGATTCGAAACGCGTCATCCAGGAAGAGTTCCTGCACACGTTCAAGCAGCTGGAAAGCTACGGTCGGCAGATTATCGTCGCGTCCGATCGGCATCCGCGGCTGTTGACCAAACTGAGCGACGAGCTGAAGACCCGCTTCCTCTCGGGAATGGTCTGCCGCCTCGAACCGCCCGATTTCGATACCCGCCTGCAGATCGTTGAACGCAAGGCGGCGAAGATGTCCGCGACCTTCAGTGCGGAGGCGCTCAATTACGTCGCCCAGCGTTTCAAGAGCAGTGTCCGCGAGCTCGAAGGCGCCCTGCACTGCCTGCAGACCTATGCACAGATGACTGGAAAGCGGATCGGTCTGACCGCCGCACGGCAGGTGCTGGCCGATCTCGAGCGCGACTGCATCAAGGTTGTGCGGCTCGCCGATATCGAGCAGGCGGTATGCGATCTCTTCCGCTTGCAGGCGGATGAACTGAAGTCGGCGAAACGGTCGCGTTCGATCAGTCAACCGCGAATGCTGGCAATGTATCTGGCCCGCAAGCATACCCGCGCAGCGTACAGCGAAATCGGACAGTATTTCGGCGGCCGCGATCACAGCACGGTGATGTCCGCTGAGAAGAAGATCGACGAGTGGCTGCGAGGGCAGGCCTCGATCCGCGTGGCGTCCGATGCCTGGCCGATCGAGGAGATCATGGAAACCCTCGAGCAGCAGTTGCAGGCAGGGTGACGCCGTCGCGTGCGGCTCTCACGCATCTCTGCGGCTCTCGCCGTCAGGGAGTGAGGCTGCTTCCGCTGCCGTTGGCGCCCGCGGTTCGCGGGTACGGCGGGAGTTCGTTCGCGGGCGGCCTCTGCTGCCGCAGCTCCGCTTCGAACTGCTCCAGCTCGCTCAATGTGGACTGTCCTGCACGCGGTGCCGTTCCCCGAGAGGCGGTTCCCGTCGGCCCGGCAGTCGGAGCTCCGCTCCCCCCCGCTGTTGCCGGCGGTTGTTCGCCATAGGCGTGCACCACTCCACCGACGGCCGGCACTGGATGAGGCTGCGTGCCCGAGATCGGAGAGACCGCCCCCGCAGGGGCGCCTGCCGACTGTGAAGCGGCCCCGAATCCACCCGTTGCGGCGGAGGGCATCTGTGCCGCCGGGGAGTATTGGGGAGGAATTCCTGTCGCTGCTCCAGCAGGAGGGAAGCCTCGCCCCTGCGCGGGCCCGCCATTGCCGTAACCGGGCGTATTCGCCGGACCGGAGGCGGTCGGTGAGAATCCCTTCATGGGAAACATCTGCCCGGGCCCGGCGTGCAGCCCGAGTTGTGCCGCGAACAGTCTTGAACTGTCCTGCGCAGCCGGGGCAGCAGGACTTCCGGAAGCAGCGCCGGGATGTGAACCGATGCCCGTCGCCCCAAACGAGGGCGGGGCTGAACCGGGAAGGGAGCGCGGAGTCGCACCGGGCGTTGCACTTCCCGCGGCTTGCGGTGCCGAAGGCCACCGCGGAAGTTCCGCGACAGAACCAGCGGTTCCCGCGGTCGCCGGTGACGCGGCGGGACCGGTTCCGATCGCCGCCACTTCGCCGATCTGCACGGATGGCCGGCCGCTCATCGATCCAGCCGGGGGAACAGTACCCGGCGTCACATCGGTGATCGTCGCGCGATACTCGGGCCGCTCCAGCTTGTCCGTCCCAGATTCAAGCGACTCTCCCGGCAGCGGCACGGCGTTCGGTGTGTTTCCCTCGATCTGTGGCGAATTCGCTGCTGCGACCGGCCGCGGGTTGATCTGAATCGCAGGTGTGTCGCCCTTCGTACTCTCCGGAGCGAGCAGTGCCGCGGAATCTCCGGGAACTGCTGTTGCCATCTTCGGCGGCGAGGCGGGAAGTTTCTCTTCAGGAGCTTCCAGTTCGGCAGCGGCTGTTCGAATCCCCTGGGGATTTAACGGGCTGGGAGCGTGAATCTCATCAGTATCTCCGTCGGGAATGCGGAGAGCTTCCCGATTCGTCTGCCCGGTGGAAGCCGCGACGGTCACCCCGCTCCCCAGCGGCGATGAATTGAACGGATTCTGGAGCGTCTCGTCCTTCGCCACCTCTGTTTCGGGGGGGCCATTCGGAAACAGACGCTTCAGATTCGCCTGGGCCGCCTGCTCACTGCCGGCGCGGCGGAACTGCGCGAGGGTCTTGTCATAGTCGGCACGGCTCTTCGTCGCCTGCGCCCGCTTGGCATAGACAAACGCCAGGTTCGTGTTAGCAATCGCGTGTCCCGGCTGCAGCTGCAGCGCCTGCTTCAGCAGCGTCTCGCTCTCGTCGATGCGTCCCTGCAGGTAATACGAATAGCCAATGTCGCTGAGCAGGTTGGCATTCTGCGGAGTCTGATGCATCGCGACTTTGTAGTAGCGCTCCGCCTCGGCAAACTTCCCTTCCTTGTCGGCGATGATCGCGAGCCGATGGTTGGCAACCGCATGCGTAGGCTGCTGCTTCAGAACTTCGAGATAGAGTTTTTTCGCCTCGGTGAGCTGATTCGCGTTCTCGGCCTTCTGGGCTCGAATGACGGTGTCCTCAAGCGGATCGGCGGATGCTTCTGCCTCCGCGTCCTCATAGCCGGCCAGTTCGATCCCGGAATCATTATTGAACGCATCGCGGCGTTCGGAACTTTTACGTCGTGATGTCCGCGACGACTCTGCCCGTTCATCCGACTGGTCGACTTCAGAGGTCGCGAAACGATGGGCATCATTTCGCCCCAGGCTGAAGGCGCGGTTCAACTCTGCCATTCCGCATCCGGAGAATGCGAACAGTGCAAAGGCCGTCCATGGCAGCAGTCTGTTCATGATTTCACTCGTCCCGGGCTGACGTTCACGATGCGGCCCTGGTCCGCTCCGCCTCACCGACATACTTCAACGATCTCTTCGCAGGGCAGACAGCGAACGATTCTCCCTCTCGAAGTTCAAACATCTCGAAAGGCTCGCTCGGGCTTCGATGCGACGGCGATGCACCGCGGAGCGTTCATCCTCTGCCTGCCAGCGATCCGGGCCTCAGACCCGGTTCTGACCAAAGTCCGGGGGGTTATAGAGAAATCAGAGGCGCGTGTCGAGATGAACCCGCTGGCGACTCTGCGGAACCGTCGGAAGTCTCTCGAAAACTGCCTCAGATAGCCGGCGACAAGTCGGGCGGACAACTCACTGGGCGACAGCCGGTCCCATCAATCGCCGCACTTCGTTCCATGCGTCGATCTGCTCCTGAAGACGCTTGAATTCCGCCATTTCGCGGTCCCGATTGGCATTCGAACGTTCCAGGCAACCAGACTGCAACGTGCCGGCACCGGAGAGAGTGGGCAGCACTGCCTGAGGGCGGCCGCTCCCCCTGGTCGCTGCGTATTGATGCTCCCCGAGCGGACGCAACTGCTGCGGATTCACGAAGAGGCAAAGATGAATCTGCCCCGCCGATACAGTTTCGTCTCCGTCCGCGGTGAGTACGTGGACCTTCCCCTCCGGTGTGATCGTCACCTCAATCGCATTGGTGGGAATCGTCACCTTCGGCTCCAGCGGGCAGATGCGCTCGCCACAGGCGACGGCCAATGCTCCCTCCGCGTCGAGAGTGAAGTGCCCGTTCCGGGTATAGCGCACCTCGTCCCCGTCGCGAATGCCGAAGAAGCCGTCGCCCCGAATCGCCACGTCAAGCGCGGCTTCAGTCTGCAGCAACTCGCCGTCCGTGCACTCGAGCACAGATCCCGCAAACCGCAGGCCTCCGCGCCCCGCCGTCAACGCCGCTGGCTCAGACGACAGAAGCTCGCCCTGCCGCTCCGACGGGGATTGCGGATTGCTCCGATCTTCAAACCGCAGTCGCGCCCGGCGAAAACCAATCGTTTCGACGTTGGCGAGGTTATTCAGCAGCACCTGCTGCGCACGCCGCAGTTCGCGAATCGTTTCGTCAATCTGAGAGACGTTTCCCACTTCGGGAGACTCGCCGAGTGCAATCGGCTGCGGAACCTCCAATGATTCGATCGCGGGATCTGTGATCGGTGGCAGCAGATTCGGATGCGACAATCCTCCGCCGACCCGCTGCCGAATTCTAAGTATCTCCCGCACGACGTGTGGCGGAAGGTGCTTTAACTGCTCCCACCAGATTTCCCGCTCTTCCGACGAGGCGTTTGGAAGCTCCTCGCGAATGATATTTCGTGCCTGGTGGCCCGAATCGTCTTCCGCATCGGACTCGATCCGGGTCGCTTCCGGCGGGGCGACCAGCCGTTCTGGAGCACTGTCCGCTGCCGGAACCGTACCGCTGACCGGAGAAATGCCCATATCGAAGAGCCGCGCCCGAGCAGCCTCGCTGCCTTCTGTCGAAGGGATTTCCGCCGCGACAACGGCATCGTTTGCGGTCGGCGAGGATGCGAACGCAGAGAAATCAGGGGACGGGAAAGACTGTCGAGCCTGCCGCAGAACCATGAGATTACCGACGACGGCCCCGGTCAGCAGGAGTGCGGACGCTGCCGCAAGGCTCATCAACCAGCGTGAGTTCATCGCCATTCCCTTGGAGATTGCCTCGGCCTGTGTTTTTGCCAGGTGAATGTAGCGAAAGCCCGTGAACCAGGCAACATCGCCTCACTCCGGACGGTTCCAAGGCCCCTCTCAATGTCTTCCTCGCTCGCGCAGAAAATCGGGAGCCAAGAGTCTCAAAAGAGCAGATACTCCAGGAAGCGATCCGACCAGTGGTCGGTGCGGGCAAGGACGAACCGCAGCAGTTCCCGCAGCAGCCGGTCAGCGTTCTGCTTCAGACCCAGGTAGCGGGCATTCTGCTCGCGCGGCAGGACTGTTCGTGCCGCGATCTCCGCCGGGAGATCTGCCGTCGCGACCTCCTCCGCCAGCTCGACCGGCAGTTGCGGATCGCCGACGGCTGTCAGGAAGGTCTCGTAACACTCAGCAATCCGCTCAAAGCCGGGCTCGCCGGCTTCCGCGTATGCCCAGGCAATCCGTTCGAGTGGCGTGAGGGACAGTCGCTCCTTCAGCCACTGCACCTTGTTCGTCTGCTCGCGACTCGACTCTCCGAGAAGAAAGAGGAGCCCCGCGTACATCACCAGCCGGCTGTGTCGGCCCTTAATGTTCCGCAGCCGCCACTTTGGAGGGGCATCGAGTGATCCCCACTGATAAGTTACGCAGAGCGAGCGGAAGTACCGGATCAGGTCGTTGAGCAGAGAGCTCCACTCTTTATGAGGCGCAGCAGCGACGTAGTCGCTCGCATACCAGTCGACGACACTGTTCCGCAGTCGCAGGAATTCCTCGTTTCCGAAGACCGGCTGCGCATCGAGAAGCAGCTGAAACCGGGTGCCGAACGTCGCCAGATCTTCATCGATCTTTCCGGGTTGCGCTTCCACCAGCAGCCGTTGCCGTGTGGTGGGGGCCGCGTAGATCCCTTCGGCAGTCGGCCGCGGCAATCCGAGCGGTGCCAACGCCTTCCACACATCCGCATAGGCCCGCTCCGCTGCAGTCGAACTTGGGGGGGGCTCATCGTGCAGGATGACGATCAGGTCGCAATCAGATTGCGGCGTTGCCTCCATTCTCCCGAGCGAGCCGGCAACGGCGACCATCGCTACCGCCGCACGCGCATCTTTATCGAGCCCGTTCTCGAGGGCACTCCGCATGGCCGCGAGCAGGGACCGGCTGCGCTCCCAGGCACTGTGCAGGACAGGGCAGCGCTCCGGCGCGGGGGTGAATTTCCGATTCCGATCGGCGGCAAACTTGCCCGCCTCAGTCCCGGTGGCAGATTCGGTGAAGTTTCTACCGCCGTGGTTCGCTCCTGTTCTGATCATCATACGATCATCGGCGGAATGCCCCTTCCGGGGGAAGATACGTGTGCGCCGGCGGAACGGGAGGGACCGTCACACCATCCTGCGGAGCGGTGGATTGCGGAGTGGTCGCCGGAGAAGGACACGCTGCCTCCGCTCCCTGAATCTTCCAGTCGTATTGGACGCGATTGACTTCGTATTCGCGCTCCTTGAGTGTTTTGACCTGAATCACGCGGCCGCAGCGCGTCGGTCCGCAGCACTTCGACCAGGGAAATCGAACCGGCGGAATGCAGATTTCTTTGTGTTTGATGTCCCAGCACGTCCGCGTTGCGGGTTTGCACTCCGCGTCGGTGCAGCAGTATTTGCCACACGATTCACAATGCGAGAAGGGCCGCGGAAACCGGGCCTCCGCCGACTGCGTGAAAATCAGCACGAGCAACAGGCTGACCGACGCATAGAGCCGTCTCATAGGCCTTCCCCCTTCCTGCCGGGGCTCTTCTCAATCGATCACTGGCGGTACTTCGCCGGCCGGGTGATCAGAAGTCAATGTGGATGCGGGTGCCGAAACCCGTAAACGAACCCCCGGTGTACCCCGCAACCGGATCCCGATCTTCAATATCGCCATAAACGTAGTTGAACTGCAGCCGCGAATGCGCCGTCCACCACCAGTTCAGGCCGAGTGTGACGTTGCTCTCGCGTCCGCCCCGCACGTCTTCATCGCTGAGATTCGCATAGGAATAGCGAACGATGACCTGCCAGGCCCCCAGCCCCGAAGCGACTCCGCTGTTGCAGGTGTTCACCAGAAAGAAGTTCTCGAAGGGGGTAACCCGATCGAACTGGCTTGTCTCGCGATCGTAGGGGACGTGCTCGCCGGTCAGAAAGTACGCGGCGTACACGTATGCACCACTGAAAAAGAGCGAAGGGTCACCGTGCCGATCGACATACGACTGCTGGTATTCGCTCACCAGCGAGAACGGGCCGATGTTAAGCGCAGCCTCCAGCCCCGTCGTATTGAACCAGTTCGCATTCGAGATCGCACCCGTATCAACCCAACGGCTGCGGGTCCGCAGCTCGGGGCGGGAGCGGAAACGGGCTTCGTTATTATTCGACTCATCAGGTCCGGCATTACCATCGGGGTTGGCGAGCATGTTTGCGACCGCCAGGTGCAGATAGCCGCGACCTCCGGACGATTCGTCGTACCAGGGGCTCGCCGCGAGCCGGCTGTTAAAGCTGAACTGTTCGGAGTCGCCGGTGTAATCCCCGTCGTTCTGGATGTCTTCGAGAAGGAAAAAGCCTGTCTGCCAGCTGACTTCGAAATCCTCCGTGCCCCCGTACGAGGCGACGCCCAGCCGCCGAGAGTCCTGATTGAAAGCTTCGACGATGACCGGCCGCTCCATGAAGACGGTGACGTTGCTGCTGTTCCAGTGATCGAATCCCAGCGGCCGCTTCTGATGCCCGACCCGCACTGTCTGGAAGACCGGCAGGTGCCGAAAACCGACGTATGCATCCTTGAACGTGGGATCGTTCAGATTGCCGAATTCCAAGTCAAGCCTGTAGTCAATGATCTCGGAAATCTCGCCCCGGACACTCGGGCGGATCCGTCGGAACAGAAAGCGATTCTCGGGATCCTCGCCGGTGTCCGGGTTCTCGAAGAAATCGATTCCGCGTGTCGAAGTCGGGAACGCCCACTGGTCGAGATGAATGCGTCCGCTCCACTCCATCGTCGGCCGAGCCGAGGCACGTTCCTGCTTCTCCTGAAACTTGCTCCAGGCCTCTTCCAGCTTCTTCAGACGCTCTTCGTATTCTTCATCCTCTTCTTCCCCGTTCTCCATCTCGGAGGCTTCACTGGATCGGTCTCCCTCGGCGGAATCGCCGAAAGCAAACCGCCGTAACAACGGATCGGCCTCAATGCGGACCCGCTCCGGAGGGGGAGTATAGGGGGCCGAATGGCCTGGCAATTCCGCAGCATCAATCTCCTGACCCACAACTGGCTGTTCAACCTCCGCCAGGCAAAATGCGCAAGTCAGGAGCAACAGAACGGCGGGATGCACTCGTCGTTGAGCGATCCGCGACATGAAATGAGACCTTCCCTGACAGATTTGAGGTGTATGAGGCGTTGCCGAGGCTTCAGGAGGGAGAGGGGGTGAGGAGTTCGGGGAGTTGTCGAACACTAAGTCATCCACCTCCCTCGACGGATCGTCCATCGTCCTCTTCGTCAAAGTCCAGAAAATCCCGCAAATCAATTTAGCCCGCTTGATGCATACATTCGGCAAAACTTCCCCATCGGCATCACTCTTGCAATTTGGCGCGGTGGCTGATCCGATCCAGTTCGCTCAGGGATCCATAACCTGCAATTTTTCAGCGAGTTACAGCGACTCGTTGGCCCGCAGACGCGAGTGCTCGCCTCTGTGTTAAAGAAGCAGGGGAAAGACTCATATCTCGCTGTTATGAAAAGACTTGCGATCTGGAAATGGGGGGGCGCCATGCGGAGCTTAACAGTTCCTTAACAAAATCGACATAAAATCTTCACATCCCCCCGGGGTGTACGTACGATTGTTATTAGCTGAATTTGATGCATCGACCGAGCGCGCCGGAGCGGTGAGGCCTCCCCGGGCACGCATCCATTCCCTCAATAGCCGCAGCCAGTCAGAGACGAAAGCAGCACTTATGTCTATTCACCTTTCCCGGGATCTCGAGACGCTGCAGCGGAACCTTCTCTCGATGTGCGAGATCGCTTCGGAGATGGTGCATCAGGGGGTGGCGGCTCTGGGACATCCGGACCCGGAGTTTTCGAAGAAGCTGGCCCGGGAAGACGACCAGGTCGATCGCTGGGACGTGCTGATCGAGGATGCCTGCCTGAAGACGCTTGCCCTGCATCAGCCCGTGGCGGTTGATCTGAGGCAGATTGCAACCGTGCTGAAGATCACCGGCGAGCTGGAGCGGGTTGCCGATCTGGGGGTGAATATCGCCGAGCGCGCCGCCGCGCTGGCGGCGTATCCGCCGATCGCGATTTCAGACACGCTCAAGGAGATGTCCCGCCGCTCGCTGGACATGCTCGACCGGGCGATTGCCGCCTATGTACAGCGGGACAGCAAACTTGCGCGAGACGTTTGTGCCGAGGACGATGAGATCGATGAACTCAACCGCGAAATCATCGATGAACTGACGGCATTCATGCAGCACTCGCCGGACATGATTCAGCCGGCGATGCATCTCTTCTCGGCTTCCCGGCATGTGGAGCGGGTCGCGGATCATGCGACGAACATCGCCGAGGATGTAATCTATCTCGTGGAGGGGGAAATCGTACGTCACCGGGATGAGCTTCACGAGCGTCGGCGGGAGTCGGCGTAGGCTTGCAGGCTGGAAAGTTCAGGGCAAGCAGGCGGAATCGGGAGGATAAAATGGTTGCGAGATCTATCAACTCCGCTTGATGTGATTCTTGAATCCCAAGTGTCCCAGAACTCGCCTGTGGAATGGGAAGAGTCTTTCTTAAAAGGACTTAGGAGCATGAAACCGTCGGGGCGACCGCGCTTCATGGCGATTTCTGAAATTTTCTTCGCCGGGTGCGTTGACTTTCCCTGTGGCCCGGCTATTATGTCTTTCTCCTGACGCGAACAAAACAAGTCGCGATGGCAACGCGAGCCGCGAGGCAAGCGAAGCTTGAGTGGCGAGGGTGTTTGCGGCTGATCTTTGACAATTTGGTTGGTGAACTCCTAAAGAGGTTGGCGTGACGGAATGTTGCGCTGACCGAGTCAAATT
>Ga0182741_1002057_pt1 | contig 24363 bp, 20 predicted proteins | sample eDN5th37CBELigOP_FD_128874 | JGI IMG/M metagenome (GOLD analysis project Ga0182741, IMG submission 128874) | Enriched Organic Plus compost microbial communities from Emeryville, California, USA - eDNA 5th pass 37_C BE-Lig OP (version 2) (version 2) ... | reverse complement strand
TTCGCCTCCAGTGCCTCGATCGAGGAGACCAGTGTCGAGCTGTGGGACAAGAACCACGCGGTGCTCGTGAAGGGCTACTTCCTCGTCTCCCGCGCCGCGTTCCGGCTCTGGGACCGGCAGGAGATGGGCGGCAACCTGATCTTCATCGCCTCGAAGAACGCTGTCGCGGCCGGGAAGAACGCCGCCGCGTACTCTTCCGCCAAGGCCGCCGAGCTCCACCTCGCGCGGTGCCTCGCGGAGGAGGGCGGGGCCAGGGGCATCCGCGTCAACACGGTGAACCCGGACGCTGTATTGCAGGGCAGCAAGATCTGGGGCTCGTCGTGGCGCGAGGAGCGGGCCACTGCCTACGGCATCGACCCGAATGATCTGGAAGCGCATTACCGCGCGCGCACGACGCTGAAGGTCAACATCCTGCCTTCCGACATCGCCGAGGCGGTTCGCTTCTTCGCCTCGCCCCGCTCGTCCAAGTCGACCGGGAACATGCTCAACGTCGACGGCGGCGTGGCGATCAGCTATTCCAGGTAATGCGGCAACCGAGTACCCGTTCGTTGTGCGCTGCATCTACGGGTCGCGGATTCGCCCGGGCGTCCGGCAGGTGAACTGGCGGGCCGTGGCATGAAGGCTCTGGGTACGCTCCGACGCAAGCCTTTCGCGGCGCATCCGGTGGGCCCGCGGTTCAGCGTAGACAGGCAGGAGGCGGGTGTTTGCAACCCTTCGGGATTCGACATACGCCGCTTCCGGACTCATACTCAAACGGGGACATTCCCCAATCCTGTCCGGAGACCAACACGTGAGCGCCTTGAGGACCGCAGACAACCTGCCTCCCACATACGCCGTGCAGCACTTCTGCTATGGTGCGCTCGCCTTGCCTCCGTCCCACCGCCGCCGGCGCTGGAACTGCTTGCGTCACCGTAACGGCCCCTAATCCTTTCCTCGCTCTCCACGTAGTGTGACGGACGATGAAAGGAATCCCGTATGAACACGCCCCCCGAATCGCCAGACTCGGACCGGTTCCGTGATCGCGCATTCCAGTGGCTGGCGCGTCGTGGCATCGCGCCTGACCGCATCAGCTTCGACGATCCTGCCCAATTCGAAAGCTCCCGCTTTCTGCTCAAGTGGATCGTCATCGGCTCTCTGATCGGAGTCGTCGCCGGCCTTGGCGCGCTCGCCTTTTCCTGGGCGATCGAATTCTCCACCGATCTGTTCCTCGGTCATGGCGCGGGTTACATCCCTCCCATGCCCGTGGGCGAGGGTGACACCGGCATCATGGAGATCGGGCGACCGTGGATGATCCCCGTCGTGACGACCCTTGGCGGCCTGCTGGCTGGCTTTATCGTCTTCCGCTGGGCGCCCGAGGCTGAGGGACACGGCACCGATGCGGCGATCGAGGCCATCCACCACAAGCGTGCGGAGATCGACCCGCGTATCCCTCCGATCAAGCTCATCGCCTCCGCCATCACCATCGGCAGCGGAGGCTCGGCTGGCCGGGAGGGCCCGACGGCGCAGATATCCTCCGGCTTCGCCTCGATGCTGACGACATGGCTGAAGCTCAGCCCGGAGGATCGCCGCATCGCCGTCTCCGCCGGTATGGGAGCGGGAATCGGGGCCATCTTCCGTGCGCCGCTTGGCGGCGCGCTCATGTCTGCCGAGATCCTGTACCTCCACGATCTGGAGGTGGAGGTGCTGCTGCCAGCGCTCATCTCATCGATCGTAGGGTATAGCGTTTACGGGTACTTCAGCGGTTGGGACCCCATTTTCGGAGCGCAGCCGGGGCTCGGCTTCTCCGATCCGGTGACGCTCGTTTGGTACGTTGTCCTTGGCCTCATCCTTGGGCTGGGCGGGTTGCTGTACTCGCGCACCTTCTACGGAGTGCAGGGAGTTTTCCACCGGCTTCGCGTGCCGCTCTGGATCAAGCCCGGCATCGGGGGCCTGCTCGTTGGGCTCATGGGGCTCTGGGTCGCGGGGTCGCTCCACACTGGCTACGGATGGGTCCAGATGAGCATGACGGACGAGATTTTCGACATTCCCCTGTGGACGATCCTTGTCCTGCCGTTCGCGAAGATCCTCGCAACGTCGTTCTCGGTTGGCAGTGGCGGCTCTGGCGGTATCTTCGGTCCCGGCATGGTGATTGGCGGTATGCTCGGCGCAGCCGTCTGGCGCCTTGGCGATGGTGTGGTGCCGCATATGCCGGACTCACCGGCGCCATTCGTCATTATCGGCATGATGGGCCTCTTCGGAAGCATCGCCCATGCCCCCTTCGCCGTGATGCTGATGGTCGCGGAAATGACCGGGAACCTCTCTCTGCTGGCCCCGGCGATGATCACCGTTGCCGTCGCGACCGCGCTCGTCGGCGATGCCACCATCTACCGCTCGCAGCTCGTCGACCGCACGCATGCCCCGGCGCACCGGATACGCATGAGCTTCCCCCTGCTCTCCGCGCTCTCCGCCCGGGATGCAATGCGCCCGAATCGCCTCGGTGAGGCCGGCGCGAACCCAATGAATGGCATCACCGTCGATGCCTCTACGCCGCTTGACGACGCAATGCAACAGCTCGCCGAATCCGGGGAATCCTGGGCAATCGTGGTCGATGCCGGCCGGCAGGTTGGCGAGATCACCAATCGCGACGCGCTGGCGGCCTACAAGCTCATGCTGCAGCGCGGGGTACGGCGCGCGCGCGCCCTGCCGGCGTCGTCGCTCATCGTCGAAGGGGTCGTCCGGCGCGGTTCGCCGCTCGCCGGACGACCCCTTCGCAACGCGCATCTCCCGGAGGGCGCTCTCGTCGTCTCGGTTCGCCGCCATCGCGAGACGATCTACCCGACCGCGACGACCGTGCTCCAGGCCGGCGACCTCGCGACCTTCCTGACCCCGCCGGGCAATGCCACGACCGTTCATGCCCTGCTGGAGGGCCGGGACCGTGGCCCGGACGAGGGATCACCCGGGACAGCGACCGGTCAGGAGCCCGCCTGATCCGCGGGATGTGAGGTGCCGGCAAACGAAAGCGAACGCCGGGGCTGCAGGATGGTCATGTCCATGCATGCGAGACACCGCCCGATCTGCCGGAAACCGGATCCGTTTCCGGCAGCGGCACCCGTCTGATTACTTCCTTCGCCGCCTCGTATTCGCCGGGCTCGCCGTACTTCATGTCCGGCCGCTGGCCCGGCGGGTACGCGCCGACGATCAGGTAGTCCGGGCTGTGCTCCAGGTTCCGGTGCGACGTCCCGGCCGGGAGCAGCGCGACGTCGCCCGCCTCCAGCCGGACCTCGCGCCCGTTCGGTCCGCCGAGCATCACCCGCACCCATCCCCGCGCGCAGCCGAGCACCTCGTGCGCTTCCGCGTGATAGTGGTGATAAGTGAAGATCCCGTTTCGCCAGCTCCCGCCCCATCCGTTGGCGTGGAACCGCTCCTCGAACGCCGCGGCCGGGTCGTTCGCGTCCGGCTCGATCGCTTGCGGGTACAGGATTACCGGTAGCGGGCTGTTCGGGAAGGTGCCATCGTCATCGAGGGTGAATGTCTTGATGGTGATGTCCATGTCGTTCCTCTTGCTTCAACATGCGACGTGGCCGGATGCGGGTGCGGCCGCATGACACGCGCCATCCCTGCCCTGGTAGGTGAGGAGTCGGCGAGGGGAACGCTCAATCGGCGACGCGCGCCACCTTCGTCGGTACCGGCTCGCTCCTGTGTCGAATTGCCTGCAGGCCGATGACCGCCGCGATGAGCGCCGCGAGGGCGCCGACAAGAAGCGACGGCCGTGCGCCGAGATGCTCGCCGATTGCCCCGACGATCGGACCGCCGATAGGCGTCGTGCCGAGGAACGCCATGGTCCACAACGACATCACCCGGCCCTGCATCTCGGGATCGCTGGTCGTCTGCAACGTGACATTCCCCAGCGAGGTGAAGTTGATCGAGAAGAAGCCGACGATCACCATCGCCGCGAACGCGAAGGTCATGGTGGGGGCAAAGGTGACCAGGAGCATCGACCCGCCGAAGAGCGCGGCTGAGACCACCAGCATGGCGGGCGTGCTGTTCCGGCGGCTGGCGGTGTAGAGCCCGCCCACAACCGCGCCGATACCCATCGCCGACGTCAGCGCTGCGTACCCGCCTGAACCGGCATCGAGGGTGAACTCCGCCAGCAGCGGCAATGTCACGTTGAACTCGTACGTGAACGTCCCGATGATCGCCATCATCAGCAGCGTATTTCGGATCACCGGCGTCGACCACGCATACCGGAATCCGGCGGAAAGCTGTCCCCGGGCGCGCCGGATCGTCGGCGCCGGCTGAAGCTCATCGGCTCGCATGCGGTACAGCACCAGGATGAGCGAGATATAGGAGATCCCGTTGACGATGAAGCAGGTGGCGAGCCCGCTCGTCGCGATCATCACGCCGGCGATCGTCGGCCCGACGACCCGTGCGAGGTTCATCAGCGTCGAGTTCAGCGCCACGGCGTTCGTCAGCCGCTCTTTCCCGACCATCTCGCGCACGAATGTCTGGCGCGTGGGATTGTCGAAGACCTTGAGGAAGCCGTGGAAGGTGGCGATCGCGTAGACCATCCACAGCTGGACGGCATCCTTCAGGATGACCAGACCGAGGAGCGTGCTGGAGATACCGAAGAGCGCCTGTGTTGCGTAGAGGATGGTGCGCTTCGGCAACCGGTCGGCCATCAGCCCGCCCCATGCCCCGAAGATCAACACCGGCAGCGCCTGGAGCGCCGTCACGAGGCCCAGTGCCGTGCCGGAACCGGTCAGCTCCAGCACCAGGATCCCCTGCGCGACCGACTGCATCCACGTTCCGGACATGGATATGGCCTGCCCCACGAAGAACAGGCGGAAATTGCGGATGGCCAGCGATGCGAAAGTGCGCTGGCGAAAGGAGCCGGTCGATTCCATAGCAGTCCTGTGCCTGGCCCGGGAGGGAATGGGCCGTTGGCGTTAACACTTCGTTAGGAACCTACGCTATGGCACATCCGGTGATCTGGCAACAGGAAGGCGCCGGTCAGTCGAGGATCACCTGCCCGGCAGGGGACGCTGTGGGTTCGTCTCCCGGCATGAGCCTTCGCCCGACCATCCAGGCCATGCCCGCGAGCACGAAGACCGCCGCCGCGACCAGCGCGCCGGACGCGAAATCCGTTGCCACCGACCCGGCGATAGCGTAGATCAGCGCCGGCGGGATCGACCCGAGCGTCGTCGCGACCAGTACGCGCCGCCAGCCCAGATTCGTCGTGCCGGACATCACTGCCACCGTCTCGGCGACGATCGGGAGCAACCGCGAGATGATGATCGCCATCATCCCGTAGCGCCGGATGAATGCGTTCGTCTGCCGCTTCTCGTCCGGGGTCACGATCCGGTCCATCCAGCCGCTGCCCGCGCGCCCGACCCACCAGCCGATCATTGCGCCGCCGACGCTCGCCGCCAGCGACAGCAGGAACCCGCCCAGCACGCCGAAGGCCGCGCCGTGCGCGATCATGATGACGCTGGACGGGATCGGGATGAAGACGTCCGCCAGCAGCAATCCGCCTCCGAGCAGTGCCGCGGCGAGGCCGCCCGACCGGATGTCACCGGACGGGTCGGTCAGGAGCGAAATACCCATCCCTTCGACAATGAGGAAGCTGATCAAGACAAACGTGGCGATGCCGGTGGCCACGAGGACATAGCGTTTCATCAGGCGAGCATCCAGGACAGGTAACCGTGCGGTCAGGACGTACGATCGTTATTGTACGGGGTGCATGCCGGACTGGAGCAGGTCGTTTGCCAGGGATGCTAGCGCTACGCCGCCGGAAGGATCTCGCCTGATACGGGGCACGGCTGAAGGGAGGACACCTGATGTCCTCCCTTCTCGCGTTCCACTCATGTTGACCTGCCTGCTACGCCGGGATGACGAACAGTTGCATGAGGTGCTCGACGAGACGCTGGGCGTTCTCCGTCGATGGATGGGTCGAGGCGCTGGCACCGGCGGCATACCCCAGCACCATCACGTTGCCGATCGGCAGCTGCGTCAGCTCGTCTCCCTCGTAAACCACGACCTCGCCGGGATACCCGGCAACGTCGACATTCACGATCTCGGACGTCATGTCTTCCAAAGCGCGGCGACCGAGGTACTGGCCCGCGCGGGCGCCGGCGGGCGCGAGGTAGATGCTGTAGGCGCCGATCACCGTGTCACCGGCGCGCACATTGACGCCGCCAACGGACGAGAAATAGGGCGTATCGGCAAGCTCCGCCCACCGCTCGGCCACCAGGTCACCGGCCTCGAAAGGCGCGCTGACGAGGAGGTCACGCAGGTAGTGCGGTTTCAGACGCTGGAACGCGCTTTCCAGGTCCATGGCGGTGCCATAGGGGTCGTGCGGGAAAACGGTCTGGGAGAATGCGCGATGGCCGGTGAGCGCGGCCGGAATCGAGAGGGCGAGCCCGACGCTGAAGGAGCGGCGGGAGAGAAGGCGACTCATCGAGACTCCTCCTGATGAATGGTGGACAGGACGAGAGGAGCGTTACCCGTGGTCCGAGTCTAGCAAAGGCAAAAGCCGATGTTTTTGGCTGTGGCAAAGATTTGCGGGTTCAGGAATGGAACAAATGTTCTTTCCTGTGATACGATGGCCGCATTGACAATGAGACATAACATGGAGGGTCGCGATGCAAGCGATCGATCAGGAAGTGCTCCTGGCGCTGGTCGGGAAGACTGCCGGACCGGCTCCGACCACGAAGTTCGTCAGGAGTGTCAGGCGACAGGGCGTGATCGTGCCGGTCATCCTGCGTGAGGTGGTACAGGATGACGGGAACATCACATACGGGATCATCGATGGCAATCGCAGGGTCGCGGCGGCACGGCAAGTCGGGATTGCGTACATCCCCGCGCGGGTGCTGATCGGCGTGACCGCGGAAGAGGCGGCCCGCCTGACCCTGGCCACGAATTCGTTCCGGTCAGGGAATCTCGTCACGGAGCTGTGGGCCATCAGGCAACTGGAACGCTCCGGTATCACGCGCAAGGGCATCGTCGGCGCATCAGCTTTGACGTCGACCAATTTCCGGGTCTGCGATCGTCTCTCCGGGCTGGACCGACGGGTCTTTGTCGGATTCGCTGAAGGTAAGATCTCCACCTCTGCCGCATTGACGGTGTCGCGGATGCGCGACGAGGACCAGCGTCAGGTAGGTGATCTTTACGAGGCAAGGGGGAAGCTGCTGGTGAAGGACCTGAGAGCCCTCAGCAAAGGTCGTCAGGAACGCGGCTCGACCGGGCGAAACGCCGTTCAAGAGATCCAGTCGCCTCACGTTCATGTTGTCGAGCGACCCAACGCGTCTCCCACCTATGAGCCTACCTACGATCCGGGTTCCCGGGATCATGGATCGGTCCCGGTGACCCTCGCTTCTGTATCCTCCGGCGTTCATCGGGATTCGAGTGTTGTCCCGACGACCGTCATGGGTGAACAGTGTCAGCACGTAGGATCCGATGGAGGGATGTTCGTCTCGGTCGAGGCCACTGAACCGCCTGAAGACCTGCCGGTAGAAGAATCCACGCGGCAAGCCGAATCCCGCGAACCGGTCACTCTTGTCCATCGACCCACGGCGCCGCCAGGACCGGATCGGCCGGATGCGATACCCGATGATGTCCGTATCGCCCTCCGGAGCGTTGCCCTGCGTGCGATCCAGCTCGGAATCCCGGAAGGGGAGGTGACGCGCATGATACAAGAGGTGTATCGGGAGAAGGGGGTGAGGCGGCATCGAGAACAGCAGCCTGACGTAAGGGAGCGATATGCCTGAGATCATCAGTCGTGAGGTACCCGTGGCGGAGATCGACCAGACGGTCGGGCCACGTCCGTCCGCAAAGCTCGTCGAGAGCGTGCAGCGCCACGGTGTTGTCGTGCCGGTCATCCTGCGCGAGCTTGTGAACGAGGACGGCGAGCTGGCCTATGGGATCGTCGACGGCAACCGGCGCGTCGCCTCGGCGCGAGAGGCCGGGCTGGATACCGTTCCGGCGCGGGTGATCCCTGATATAGATGAAGCCGATGCGGCACAGGTCACCCTGCTCACCAACAATTTCCGCACCGGCAACTACGTCACCGAGCTGTGGGCGTTGCGGGCGCTGGAGCGCTCTGGTGTCGATCGTCGCAAGTTGCCTGGCCTGACCGGCATGGCCGCCTCCACGATCGAGACCCGCGAGACGCTGTCCCGGCTGGAGCGACGGCTCTTCATCGGTCTCGCCGAAGGCAGGATCACGCCGTCGGTCGCGCTCGCCGCCGCGAAGCTCCCGCCATCGGTGCAGGATCGCCTCGCCGACACATTCACCGAAACCGGCAAGCTGACGAAGGCGCAGGTCGATGCCGCGACCCCCAAGGCGGAGCCGGACGAACACGATCTTCCGGAGATCGACGACGGCGCGATGCTCCCCGCCGACATGCAGAACGCGCTCGACTCCCTGGCCCGGGTGGCCGCCCAGAGAGGCGTCGACGAGGAGGCCTGGCTGGAGGCCGCCCGAGGCGCGTGGCGGAGGGCCTCCGGCACCTGATCCTACGCGCCGGCTTTGGTCTTCGACGTCAGCTCGTGGATGAACTCATCGGGTTGCTCGAGGCTGAAGTACACCGTGTGCGGCTTGATCGGGAAGAACAATACCCGTCCCCGTGCCGGTTGCTTCATCCTGATCTCCACCATGCCGCTGAAGGAGCCGTTGAACGCCCAGGTCCCGAGGATCCCGTGAACGCCGAGCCCCAGCCACCACGGTGTCTGGTCCGGCCGGCTGACCGACGCGATGTCGGACCGCGGGATCGTGACGTCCCCGGCCCAGCCAACGCGACCCTGAACCTCGTCAGGCGTCACGTCGACCCATGACTGACCCGGTCCCGCTCCAAGGATGCCCATGATGATCTTGCTCGGGGCGTTGAACGAAATCCTGTACCGCATCGTTGGTCTCCTTCGTCTGGGCTCGTCGATCCCTCTGACCTGATTATCGTCGATCGCCAGCCGGTCATGCCGCGTGAAGGCCCCGAACCTGCGGGTTGGCCCAGGTATGCGGGCGTATACTGTGCAGGTGTGTTCGTTCATTCGCTATGGGAGTAAGCATTAACTGATGTCTACGACGACAAGTGGCCCAAATCCGCTCTGCGAAGTTGGTATGCGGCATCCTCGCGATCGCCATCGCATGCGCCCGGTGGAGGGCGCCGATCAGGTCTGGTACTGCAGCCGCCACCAGATCTACGCCCAGCTGGTCGAGCCCGAGACTGCCAGCGCGGCGCGGCGCGGAGACGAGTGGACCGGCTATGACGGCGTTGCCGGGGTGATCGTTGGCCTGGGCGATGAGCGCCAGGGTGGCCGCATCCTCTACTTCCGCGAGCAGTAAGCGTCCTTCATCGACAGCCGGATGCCGGTCGCGGACGTCGTTCCCCAGGACGGGTGCGGGGGCGTGGCCCGGGAGTCGTGATGGCATGACGAACCTCCTCCAGATCACGCGGGACTACAAGAAGATCGGCGACGTTCCCTACGCCGTCATCGAGAAGATGCTGATGGAAGAGCTCTCCCCGATGCAGGAGGATGGCCGGGAGACCCACCTGGTGGCGAGCCCGCACAGCGCGCTTTTCTGGGCCCAGGCGTGGCTCGAGAACCAGTGGAAGACCACCGGCATCATCATCCAGCCGCATCACAACAACCCGATGTCACTCCGGCCCTGGCTGGAGGACCCCAACGGGATGCCGCCCGGCGCGACCGGGTACATCGAGTCGCCGGACGGCAGCCTCTATCTCGAATTCGAGTCTGATGCGTATTGCGCGCTGGAGTGGCGGCGCCGGCTGTTCGATGATCCGGGCTACAAGGGCGGTGTGTACACCAAGGCCACGACGCTCAACGAGATGCTCGGGATCTACGCGCCAAGCGGGGATGTTCATCCGGTAACCGGCCTCGACAACGCGAACATCAACTATCTCGAGTCCGTTACGACAATGCTGCACCGCTTCTCCCGTCTCGAAGGGACTCCCGGACCGATGCGGGTCACGGAGTACTAGCGGTCACGCCATCGGCATCCAGGGCGGCACGATGAATCCCCGTGCGAAGTACGGGGGCTGGCGCGAAGCGTCTTCCATATCACCGGAGGAGAGCATGCAGCACCACGAGGTCTGGGCGTCGCTCGAACGCATCTTCACCATGAACCCGCGCGAGCGCTACATGAGCGACGACGTCGATCGGTTGCATCGTCGCTGCCGCCGCGCTGTCGAGGAGATGACCCGTTCCGAGATGCGCCTCTCGCTCAGCCGGTATGTCCGCGACCACATGCTCTCGGACCAGTCGCTGGACGATGGGAACGGCTGGGAGGATGTGCTCGCTTTCCTTGATTGGGTCGATGGAGGCATGGAATAACGCGATGACGACGACCGATCCCGTGATCCTCAGCGAGGAGATCGCCAAACCTGATGAAGGGAGCCGTCCGCTTTCCTTCTCCCTCGATGCCAACCCGGCGCCGTGGAGCTCCGCCCAGCGCAGCGGCGATCGGAACGCGATCCGCGACGCCGTCGACCGCACTATCCAGCTCGCCCGCATCGCCGACGCGGCCGGCGTTGAGTCGTTCTGGCTGCTGGAGGACCCGGACGGCTGGGACGCGCTCGCTGTCCTAGGCGCGATCGCCCGCGAGACGTCGCATATCCGGCTCGGCACCGGCGTCGTCAATCCCTATTACCGGCATCCCTCGCTCATCGCGGCCTCCATGGCGACGCTCGATCTCCTCAGCGACGGCCGCGCCTTCCTCGGCCTCGGCCGCGGGCAGGAGGAGTGGTACCGCATCGCCATGGGGATGGAAACCGGCAAGCCGACCCGCCGTCTCGTCGAGACGTTCGGCCTCCTGCGTCAGTGGTGGTCGCCCGAGATGCGGGCCACCGCCCCGGACGACGCTACCGAGTTGCCCGTGCAGGGCTGGGAGCGCGTCTTCCGGCCGGTGCAGGATCATCTGCCGATCTACCTCGCCGCGGTCGGCCCGGTCGCGATGCGCATCGCCGGGCAGCATGCCGACGGTGTCATCTTCAACGACCTCTCCTCGATGCAGTTCATGCGCGACGCCATCCGTGATGTGCGACGGCATGCGGAGGAGGCAGGGCGCGACCCGTCCGGCTTCGTCTTCGCCGCCCGGGCGCAGGTCACGATCACGGACGACCCGGAGGCGATCTACGAGCGGCGCAAGGCGACCGTTGCCATGATCCACGCCCTGCCGGCGATGGAGCGGTTGCTCGTCTCCGATGGTTTCGACGTCGATCGCGTCATCGCCGATGTCCGCGCCGCGATGCGCACGGACGAGATCCTCTCGAAGGGAGGCGGCTTCGGCGACCTCCGCAGCGGTGGCGACATCGCCGCCGCGAAACGCGCCATCCCGACAGACCTGATGCGTGAGCTGGTCGTCGCCGGTCCATTGGCAGACGTCCGCGCCCGCCTGCAGCAGATGCGCGAGATCGGTATCACCCACGTGTTCCTCGCGACGCCGAAGGCCGGTACCCGCGTCGAGGACCTCGCCGACCTGGTGCGCTCGTTGCGCGCTTGATCGCATGAAAGATGTTGGCATCGGCATAGGGGAGGTCTTGAACACGCAACGACGTGAATCATCCTGTCACCGACGTGCGTGTTCACTGGCCTCCCGTCCGGGGCCATATTCGAGCCGTGTATGGACTCCGGACGGGACGCCAGTGGCCGCGATCGGGTCAGGAAACATCATCCTCATGAACGGCCAGGACGTCCCTGCAACTCCGTCTTGCCGGTATTCCGGTGGGACGGCACCCATGCCCGACACCCCGTAACCTTTTTCACCATCCGCGCGTTGTGAAGGACGAGAGACAGTAGCTCGGACAATCGTGTCCCTCGCATCCCTTTTCCCATCCCCACTGTCTCTCTCCGGTGCTTCCCCGGTCGCTCGCAAGGGCGCCGGGGAGGCCCGGACGCGCATACCCGGCATGGGCGCCAACATGGTTGGCGGGGTGGCCGGGGTATGATCAGGAGAGTAATCCGGGAGACACAGGTGACTGGACGTCAGCGACATTCGGATGTGGCAATCAACGAAGTCGCCGTCCGGTCACGGCGATGGCGGAGAGAGGCGATGACAGGTATGCAGGCGTTTGGGCGATCACATTCCGGCGGCACGGCACGCCGTACGACATCACCACCGGGCGCGCGCATGAAGCGTCACGCGCGATGGCTGCACCTCTTCGGCGCGATCGCCATGCTCATCGGGATGTTCCTCCCGCTGACCGACGTCGGCCGGGCTATGGCAAACCCCGGCGCCTACGAGAACCCGGCGATGGCCCGGGCACAGCTCGATGACGTCTCGACGACCGCGTTCACGCAGGTCGTCGCCGTCGGTGATTTCCAGGGCCAGTTCGGCTGCGGCAGTTTCGATATCTTCTGTCCCGCCACGCAGCTGACCAATCATGACGGCCTCTGGACCGGTTCATTCGCCATCCCGCCCGGCTCCTGGCAGTGGCAGATCATCGCGCTCACCCAGGACGGCCAGCAGTACGCCTTCGACTCCCAGGGCCAGTCCACCCAGCCAGAATCCCTGACCATCGCCGATACCGACGCCGGCGCGTACTTCTCGTTCGACGCCGCCACGCAGGACGCGGAAGCCATTGCCTCCCCGGCCGTGGTGACCCTCTCCACCGATGCCGGGACCTACGCCATGGCTCCGGATGGCGGCAACTACACCGCGATCGTCCAGGCCCCGCAGGACGGCCAGGTCTTCGGTGAGGTCCAGATCGACGGCGCCCCGACCGGTATCGCCCTCACCATCCCGGTCGAGGAAGGTCCGAACGAGGTCACCGTGGACCCCGCCGGCTCGCTCGTCGCCGCCCAGTGGCTTGGCGACGCCGCACTCACCGTTTCCCGGATCGATGGCGCGACCGGCCAGCCCGTGGCCGGTGGCTGCTACGAGCTTTCCTCCAATGGCCAGACAGTCAGCCGGGCTTGCGATACCGACGATGGCCTGGCCGACGGCTCCATCACGCTGACCTTCCCGTCCGGCTTCGCGCCGGGCAGTTACACGCTGACCGAAACCAGCACCCCGGACGGTGCCACGCCGGCCGACGACCTGACGCTCGACCTCCAGTACGGCGACAACTCGGCCGAGCTGGTCGCTGGCGAGGCCGCGACCGACGAGGAGACGGAAGAGCCGACCGAGGAGGGAGGGATCGATATCCTCCCCGGCGAGACCGAGACGCCCGAAGGTGAGGAGCCGACGGAAGAGGTCACCGAAGAGGCGACCGAGGCCGCGCAGCCTGGCGACCTGATTGTGACTCTCGTCGACGCGAACGGCGCGCCCATCGGCGGTGCCTGCTTCCAGCTCGAGCGCGACGGCGTGGTCGCCGCCGAAGAATGCGACATCGAGGACAACTTCCCGTTCAACGGCAACACCGGCTTCTTCGGCGTTCCCTCTGGCGAGTACACGCTGATCCAGTCCACCGCGCCGGAAGGCACCCAGCCCGCGCCGGATACGCAGGTGACGGTCCCGGCAAACGGCGAGGAGACCGTAACCGTTACCGCGCCAGCCCCGGAAGAGACGCCGGTTCCCGAGGGCGACATCGTCGTCCTGCGCCAGGATGACGCCGGAAACGCCGTCGGCGGCGCATGCTTCCAGATCATCGACGCGTCCGGCAACACGGTCGGCGAGCCTGCTTGTGACGAGGATGGTGACCTGCCCGACGATGGCCGCATCGGCATCTTCGATGTCCCGGCGGGTGACTACCAGCTCCGCGAGACCCGCACGCCGGACGGCTACGAGACGGCCGCAGACACGCCGGTCACCGTGACGGCCGACGGCGTCGCCGAAGTCCAGGTCCGCAGCGCCCAGTCGGTCATCGAGGAGCCGACCGCCACCGAAGAGCCGACGGCCGAACCAACCGCAACCGAGGAAGCGACCGAGCTGCCCACGGAAGAGGCGACCACCGAGCCTACGGCCGAGGCGACCGAAGAGGCCGCTCCTGGCACCCTCATCGTCACCCTGCAGGACGAAGCCGGGCAGCCGATCGGCGGCGCGTGCTTCGAGCTGCGCCAGGGCGAGACAGTCCTCGGTCCGATCTGCGACAGCGACGACCCGTACCCCGACAACGGCAACACCGGCTTCTTCAGCGTCCAGTCCGGTACCTACACACTCGTCCAAACGACTGTTCCTGACGGCACGCAGCCGATCCAGGAGCAGGAAGTCACCGTTCCGGCGAACGGCGAGGACCGCGTCTATGTCACCGCTCCGGCCGCCGAGGCGACCCAGGAGCCGACAGAAGAGCCGACTCAGGAGGACCTGGTGCCGCCGACCAGCCTCCAGCCGGGAACCGGCAGTGTCATCATCGACCTGACCGGCATCGACCAGTCGGCCGGCCCGGTCTGTGTCGAGCTGAACACGGCCGGTGGCATCGAGATGATCAGCGCGCCGAGCGCCTGTGACAACGGCGAAGGTGATAATGACGAGACCGCCGGTGTCATCCGCATGGATCGTATCCTGCCCGGCACCTATGCGCTCTACGTTATCCAGGGTCCGGCCGACCTGATCGGCGGCGAGCCGCTTCCGGTCACCGTCGAGGAGGGCGGCGAGGCGCAGGTTTCGCTGACGCTCCCGACCCCGGAACCGACTGAAGAACCGACGCCCGAGCCAACGGCTACGCCGGAGCCGGGATCGATCGAGATCCGTTTCGAGACGGAGGCCGGCGAGCCGGTCACCGAAGAGGGCGGGTGTGTCACCATCGACGGCATCGTCAGCGGGCTCTGCGACAACGCTGAAGGCGATGCCTCGACCGAACCCGGCGTGATCGGCGTGCCGAACGTGCCCGAAGGCACCTACACTGGCGCCGTCGACCAGGCACCGGCGGGCTATGATGCCGTCGACGCGTCGATCCAGGCAGAGGTCGCCCCGGCGACGACCGCGACGGTCAGTGTCCCCGTCGATGTCGCGACAACCAGCTTCACCGTAACCACGGTCGACGCGAGCGGAACAGCCCTGCCGAATGCCTGCTTCTCCCTCGATGAGGGCGAGGCGATCTGCGACGAGGATGCCGATGGCGTCGTCACCTTCGAAGGTGTCACTCCTGGCGCGCACAACGTCGCCATGACGGCCGCTCCCATCGGATACACGACGGCCGAGCCGCAGCCGGTCGACGTTGCCGCCGATGGCTCCACCACCCTGACGTTCGAGGTCACCGCTCAGACCGGCTCCGTCCAGGTCACGACGGTCACCGCGGCCGGCGATCCGCTGGTCGGCGTCTGCTATTCCGTCGACGAGGGCGAACCCGTCTGCGACGATGGCGCGACGAACGTCGTGACGATCGATGGCCTCAGCCTTGGCGAGCATTCCGTGGCCCAGGTCACGACGCCGGACGGCTATGAGGTCCCGGCAGCCCAGACCGTCAACGTGACGGCTGAGGGCCCGGCGGCGCTGACGTTCCAGAACGTCCGGCAGACCGGTTCCATTGTCATCACGATCGTCGATGCGGAAGGCGCGCCGCTTGCTGACGCCTGTGTCACCGTCGATGGGTCCCTCATCGTCTGCGACAACGGCGATGGCGACAACGACCTGACCGAAGGCACGATCCAGCTCGACGGCATGCTGACCGGTGACCGATCCGTTGCGGTGATGTCCGTCCCGGAGGGCTATGACGTTCCGGCCGATGCGCAGACCGCGACGGTCGTCGCGAACGAGGTCGCATCCCTGGCCTTTACCGTGAACCCGACCCCGCCGACGACCGGCGGTCTCGACGTCACCGTCCAGTTCGAGGACGAGACGATCATCGAGGGCATCTGCGTCGTCGCGACGAACACCTCGGACAACTCCGTCCTCGGCCCGATCTGCGATGCCGTCGACGGTGACACGAACGATGCGGCGGGCATCATCGGTTTTAGCGATGTCCCGGCCGGCGTCTACCTCGTCTCCCTTGCCGATGGCACCGAGATCGAGGGCGGCGATGTCGCCAACACGGTTCCGCAGTCGGTCGAGGTCCTCGCGGGCGAGCGCCCGGCGACGACCTTGTCCGTCCCGCGTGTCCCGACGACCGGTTCGATCCGCATCGTCACGACCGATGGCGCGACCAACATCCCCGGCGCGACGTACACGATCACGCGGCTCGACGAGTCGGCGTCTCTGGCTCCGTCCGACGTCATGTCCGACGTGGCTCTGGCGCAGGACCCGTTCAGCATCACCGTCACCGACAACGACGGCACCAACGACACTGACGGGACGGAAGGCGTCATCCAGGTCGATGGCCTCGAGCCGGGGACCTACAACGTCTCGATGACCACCACGCCGGAGGGCTTCCAGACCCCGGCCGACACCCAGGTCCCGGTCACGGCCGGCGAGATCTTCACGGTCGAGGTGGCCATGACACCGGTCGCCGAGCCGGGCGGGATCTCGGTCCGGACGGTCAATACCGCCGATGAGAACCTCTCCGGCGCGTGTTACGCCGTCGAGCAGGGCGGGACGCGCATCGCGGTCGTCTGTGACGCGGATGATGGCGCGGACGACGGCGTCACGGCGATCACCGGTCTCGATGCCGGTACCTACCAGCTCATCCAGACCCGGACGCCGGACCGCACCTATGCGGCAGCCCCGGCGCAGTCGGTCGACGTCGCCGCCGGTGAGACGACCAACGTCGTCGTCGAGAACCAGCTGCGTCCGGGTGGCCTGACGATCCTGACCGTCGACGAGGCCGACCGCTCGGTCCAGTTGAGCAACGCCTGCTACGAGCTGCGCGGCGAAACGACGTTTGGCCCGTTCTGTGACGCCGACGATGGCGCGGTCGATGGCCGCGTGACGTTCACGAACGTCCCGGCGGGCGACTACACGCTCGTCCAGACCGTTCCGCCGTCCGGGTACGAGGTCGCGGCCGAGCGCTCCGTCACGATCCAGGCGGCCGGCACGCTCCAGATCACGGTCGCCAATGCGGCGATCCCCGAGCCGGAGGCCGTCGGCCAGCTCGTCGTCATTCCGCTGTCGCCGAACGGCGCCGAGGTCGAAGGCGGCTGCTACCAGGTCTTCGACGGCGATCGCCCGGTCACCGATCGGCTCTGCGACAACGCCGACGATGTGCCGCGCCGCATCATCTTCAACAACGTCCCGGTCGGTGAGTGGACCGTCGTCGAGCACCTCGCGCCGTCGCCGGAATACGTCATCGCCGATCCGATGACTGTCACGATCGTCGAGGGCGAGCGCACGGACCTCTTCGTCGAGCACCGGTTCAAGTCGGGCCGGTTGCTCGTCCGTGCGGTCAACAGCACCGGCAACCCGCTCTCGAACGCCTGCTTCGACCTGTCGGACGATGGCCTCGAGGCGCAGTGCACCGGCGCGAACGGTGAGGTGCTCTTCAGTGACCAGGCTCCGGGCGTCCGGTCCCTGATGCAGACGCAGGCGCCGTTCGGCTACCGTCTGGACGAGACGCCGCGTGAGGTCCGCATCAACCCGGGCCAGACCACCGTCATCCAGGTCGTCTTCGAGTCCGCGCCGCCGCCGAACACCGGCACCGTGCAGGTGCAGAAGTTCTACTGCCCGGCCGGTGAGGATGGCGAGCGCACGCAGTTCCTCGGCGGGGCCCAGGGCAACGCCCAGCTCCAGCAGACCGCGAACTGCACGCCGGGCGCGGCATCGTTCACGCTCGAGCCGGAGGACGCCAGCGACGACAACTACCGCGAGTTCTCGACGACCGCCGAGGGCCGCTACCAGCTCACGGTCGAGGAGGGTATCTACGTCCTGACCGAGACCGATCCGGACCTGCCGGGCAGCTCCGCCGCCCGCCTGCGGGTTGGCGTCGGCCAGATGACCACCGTCATCGTCATCAACTACGTCGCGCCGCCCGAGCCGGAGCCGGCCACGGTGAACGTCTCCGCGTTCACCTGCCCGCCGAGCTTCAACGGCACGACCATCGGCGACTTCGCCAACAGCTGCACCAGCGACGCCGCGCGCACGAACCAGATCACGGTTCGCGTCGAGGGCGAGAGCCGGTTCAAGGGCGTCACGGGCGACGGTGGCCAGGTGGGTGTGACGTCGTTCACCGATATCCCGGCCGGGTCGTACGAGATCTACGCCGAGAAGCCGTACAGCGTGCCGCTGATGTACATGTTCTGTGGCGCCAGCGCGGACGCACCGACCGACTACAAGGTCATCAACGGCACGGTTCGCACCGACCTGTCGAACGGCGAGACGATCAACTGCCAGATCTTCCTGATCCCCGAGCAGGTGACCGGCGAGACCGGCGCGATCCTCGTCCAGAAGTACTCCTGCCCGATCGACGCACCGGTCAAGGGCTACGACTTCCAGGGCGAGTGCAGCCGCAGCGAGGAGCAGGTGACCTTCGAGATCGCCGTCTTCAACGACGAGATGCAGGACTTCGAGCCGCTCCAGCAGGTGACGGCGAATCCGGACGGCATCGTCCGCTTCCCGAACCTGCGGCCGGGCACCTACAAGCTGACCGAGGTCGATGCGAAGTGGTGCTTCGCGCAGTCCAACAGCGTGGACGCCGAAGGTAACGTCGTCGTCCAGGCGAACAAGCTCTCCGAGGTCTGGGTCTACAACTGCGTCGGCACGCAGTCGCCGCCGAACACCGGTTCCGGTGACGCCGCCGGACTGCTGGATGGCGAGTCGGACGGGCTGCCGTTCATCGGCCCCGTCGTCGCTCCGCCGGACATGCGCTCCGTCGATTGACGTTCAGGCGCACAGGAAACGAGCCCGATCCGGACATCCGGATCGGGCTCGTTCTTGCTGTGGAGATGGATCTGTAGGGGAGAACTTGCGGTCGCCTCACGCACTTCTCGGCCGCTCGAACTGGCCGCAATGACCTTCCTCAAGCGCGGTGCTTGAACGACTGAGATCTACCTGAGAACAGTCGGCTCTTGTGGCCGAATCTCGGGAGAAAAAGTCGGCCACAAGCCGCAGCTGCGAGGTGCGACGGTACGGCAGGGTTTCGCGAGGTGAGCGGCCTACGCGGCATCCACGATCACGAACGCTGCCGGGGAGGCCGATGGCGTCGACGGGCTCGGCTGGATCGTCGGCACGGGCGTCGCGACGGATCCGCTACCGTCGAAGTCACCGATGATGCCCCAGATGAATCCGATCGCCATCAGCGGGACCACGATCAGGGCAAGGATCACCATGTCCCGCTTGGCGGGGTCAGTGGGCAGGAATCTGTCGAACAAACTGAAATGCTCCTTGTCGCAGGATGACCGGGCGACTGCCTATCGCTGAGGAGGGTATACACGATGAGCGCGACGCCGTCATGTTGGGATGCGGCATCGCGACATCGCATAGGTACCACACGTGCCACCATTTTGGCCCTCGCCACACGAACCCGGGTAACGCTACAGTGGTGATCTGTCGTACCCGACCTTCCATAGAGGAGAGACGTCCGTGGAACAAGACGCGAACGGCGCTGTCGTCGGGGATGACGGGATCGCCCGATGTCACTGGGCGATGTCGCATCCCCTCAACCTGCACTACCACGACACCGAATGGGGCCTGCCGGTTCGTGGCGAGTCGGCGCTCTTCGAGCGGATCATGCTCGAGGCGTTCCAGTCCGGCCTGAGCTGGCTCACGATCCTGCGGAAGCGCGAGGCGTTCCGCTCCGCCTTCGCCGGATTCGATCCGGACACGGTGGCAGGCTTCGGCGATGACGACATCGAGCGCCTGATGCAGGACCCCGGCATCGTCCGCAACCGTGCCAAGATCCTCGCCGCGATCACGAACGCCCGCGCCACCGTTGCGTTGCGGGACGAAGGCGGCCTGGACGAGTTCATCTGGTCTCGCAAGCCCGCCTCGTCACCCGCGCCCCGCACGCCCGCCGAGGTGCCGACCACCTCCCCGGAGTCGATCGCCCTAGCGAAAGACCTCAAGAAGCGCGGCTTCGTCTTCGTCGGCCCGACCACGGCACACGCCCTGATGGAAGCCATCGGCATAATCGACACCCACCTCGTCGGATGCCACCGGCGCGGTGTATCTGGTGTTCATTCCCTTATCAGATGATGCAGCCCGTACCGCCGCACCTTGTGTGCGGCGCTTTTTGGCTGCGAACGCCGCACACAAGGTGCGGCGGTACGGGCGTCATGTCAGGCGGAGGACAAGTCCCCCAACATACCCGTCATCCGCCCGATACAGCGTTGCATGCTCGTGCAGTTCCGGATTGCCATTCTGGACGGCAGCTTCGTCACTGAAGCGGGCGAGATCCCGCAGGCGTTCCTGCACCATGCGGAGGACGTCAGGGATCGGGTACGGCGTTCCGTAGGCGTCGATGAGTCGTTGCAGGCGTTCGAGCTGCTCAGCCGTATCGAACGGCCCGGCCTCCGCGTTCCCCGGTGAAGAAAGCGGCGCGAGGCGGTAGGCCAGGTACGCCAGGTCCCACAAACGCGATCCCGGCGAGGCCGTGTCAAAATCGATCATGCCCACCAGCCCGCCATCGCGGAACACCATGTTGTAGGGAGCGAAATCGTTGTGGCAGATCACCTCGACCGGTTCGTGTGCCGGTAGACGCCATTGCGCATGCGGGTCGCGGTAGCCTGCCGTCGCATCATGCAAATCCCGCAGCATGCGCGCGGAGGTGACGAGCGTTTCCTCATCCCAGACATAGTCCGGCAGGGGGTAGTTCGGCACCGTGCCGGGGATGAACGCCACAACCTCTCGGCCACGGTCGTCCATGCCGAACGGTTCCGGAACCCACTCCAGCCCCGAGTCGCGCAGGTGACGCATCAGGCGCTGGATGCCCGGCGTCCACGAGCCGGCGGAGCGGTACACGCGGTCGCCGCGTCTCCTCACATCACCGACGTTGCCGCCCGTCAGTTGTTCTTCTTCCGGGACTGTTTCATGGGGGGTATCCATTGGGCGCTTTCTTCCATGTTTAGGGGTAGTGCGTCCCCGAACAGATTCGTTGATCAGGGAGTCAGGCGTAGCACACGAGATGTATCCCGAGCACGCGCGCGACATCGACCAGTATCGCCGCGAACTGGCCCCGGCGCAGCACGAGGCATTCAGGAACTTCAGCCGCGCCGTGTTTGCCGAGGGTGCATTGACTGCTCGCGAGAAGCAGCTCATCGCCGTCGCCGTCGCGCATACCACCCAGTGTCCGTATTGCATCAAGGGTCATACGCAGCAGACGGCGGAGAAGGGCGCCACGCCCTAACAAATCATGGAAGCGATCTGGGTTGCATCCGAGATGCGGGTTGGCGCAGCCTATGCGCACTCGACGCTCGCGCTCGACCTCCTGCAACCCGATCCCGTCGGCGATGATGAGTACGGGAAATTCTCTTAGGTGCGGACTCTGATGTCCGCCCCTACGCTTCCGGCGGCAGGATGTGCTCCACTTCGGCCCCGAGGTCCGTCGCGAGGCGCTCCGCCAGAAGCGAGCGGTGACACGCCGCCGGCGTTCGCTCCACGCAGAAGATCAGGATCGATGCCGGATCGCCGAGCGACGCCACGAACGCCTTGCTGTCGAGATCGTCCAGCACCAGATGGGTATACCCCTCGATCAGCGTATTCCCGAGATCGTCGCGGTCGCTGCGACGGATGCCCTGCGCGCGGTCCTCGGCGTCCTGCGCGTGGACCATCTCCATCGTCGGCGCGAGGTCGAGCCGATGCTCGTATCGGATGCCCATCTCGGCCAGCTTTGCCTGCAGCCGGTTGCTGTTCGCGAAGGCGTATTTGGCGCCGCGCACGGCCCGGCGACGCCTGGTATCGACGAAGACGTCGATCTTCGCGCTGTTTACGGCATCGAAAAACGTCTCTTCGGTATGGCCATAGACCCCGGCTGTCACGATACGCATGGATCTCACTTTCGTCGCCTTGCGGCCGATGTTCTTACGTTATGGAGTCCTGGGCGGATTATCCGATGTTTCCCGGTGTGCTGGCAACGTGAAACCGTCCTCGTGTCGGACCCGCCGTTGACAGCCGTCCGGCTCGCCCTGATCATCCTCCAAAGGCACAGGCACCATGAAAGGACCGGTGAGCGGTGAAGATCACCCGGATGAATGTCACGCCCGTCGCGATGGCGGATCCACCCCTGCGCAACGCGCCGGGTATCCACGAACCCTACGTCAATCGCCTCATCGTCGAGCTCGTCGGCGATGACGGCCAGAGCGGTTTTGGCGAAGCCGTCTTCTCGTCCCAGACATACGAAGACCTCCAAAAGATCGCCTCCATCGTCGAGGGCATCGGCGCCCTCGACCACGCAGCCCTCTACCGCATCGTCTCGGCCCAGCTTGCCTTCGATCAGGAGGAGCGCGAGGATCCGATCCTGAAGAACTTCCGCACCGTCGCCCCGAAGCCGCCGATGGCCGTCTCGCGTACCTTCAGCGCGATCGAGGTCGCGGCGCTGGATCTCGCCGGCAAGCAGCTCGGCGTCCCGGCCTGTGACTTGCTCGGCGGGAAGGTCCGCCCCTCCGTGACCTTCGCCGCCTACCTCTTTTACAAGCACGCCGGCGGAGGAGGGGAGGGCGATGACCTCCGTGAGGATGTCTACGGCGAGGCGATGTCGGTGGAGGGCATCGTCGCGCAGGCGAAGCAGTTCGTGGAAGAGAATGGCTTCCCGAGCATCAAGCTCAAGGGAGGCGTCTTCCCGCCGGAACAGGAGATCGAGGCGATCCGCGCCCTGCGCGAGGAGTTCGGCCCGACGGTTCCGCTGCGCATCGACCCGAACTGCGCGTGGACCGTCGACACCTCCGTCTTGGTTGGCCGCGAGCTGCAGGCGGAGCTGGAATATCTGGAGGACCCGACGGCCACGATCCCCGGCATGGGGGAGGTCCGCCGCAGGCTGCTCGCTGAAGGGATCGATATCCCGCAGGCGACGAACATGTGCGTCACCGAGTTCAGCCAGATCCCGGAGTCCGTGCGGGAGGACGCCGTGCAGGTCATCCTCGGCGACCATCACTTCTGGGGCGGCCTACGGGCGACGCAGGAGCTTGGCCGCATTTGCCAGACGTTCGACCTTGGCATGAGCATGCACAGCAACTCGCATCTCGGCATCTCACTTATGGCCATGGTGCATCTCGCCGCCGTCACACCGAACCTGACCTACGACGTCGATACGCACTACCCGTGGCTGCACGAATCCGACGAGATCGTCGAGGGCGGCAAGATCAAGTTCACCAATGGCCAGATTGCGGTCCCGGACACGCCCGGTCTCGGCGTCGAGGTCGACCGCGACGCCCTCGCGCGCGCCCACGAACGCTTCCTGCGTATCTCGTACCGCGATCGCGACGACGTTGGCTATGCCCGCAAGGTCATCGACCCGAACTGGTCATCGGCGCTCCCGCGCTGGTAGGTAAACCACCCGTACCGCCGGACCTCGCAGCCGCGGGCGGTGTCCGGCGTTCTGCGCGATGGACGCCGGACCTCGCAGCTGCGGGCGGTGTTCGGCGGTACAGGAATGACTTGGTCAAGAAAAGACCGGGCGGATTCTCACGTCCGCCCGTCCTCATCCAGCACCTCACGCAACAGCGGCCACGCGATATTCCGCCCTGTGATCACCGCCACAACCGGCTGGTCCGTCTCGATCAGCTTGGCAGCCGCGAAGGCCGTTGCCGCCGCACCCTCCGCGATGACGCCGTGATTTTGGAACAGGGCGCGGATCGCCTGCCGGATCTCGTCTTCCGACACCGCCATCATCGGAATCCGCTGCTCACGGAGGATATCGACGGTGATGGAGTCCTTTTCGAGGTTGCCCGCAAGCCCGTCCGCCAGCGTCTCGCCGACGGGAACCGTCACCGTATGCCCCGCCTCGATCGATGCCGATACGGCTCGGGAGGCCTCGGCCTCCACGCCAACGAGGGTGATGTGCTCCGCCTCCATCTCCGCACGCCGCACGGCCATCCCGGCCAGTAGCCCGCCGCCACCGACCGGCACCACCACCGTGAACGGGTCGGTCGTATCCGGCATCTGCGTCAGGATCGAGTCCAGCACCGTCGCCTGCCCGGCGATCACGTTCGTGTCGTTGTACGGCGAGAGGAAATGACCGCCCTCCGCCGCCAGTGAAAGGGCATGGTTCTCGGCGTCGTCGAAGCTCTGCCCATGCAGCACGAGATCCGCCCCGAGCTTGCGCAGCTTCTCGATCTTGAGCGGCGAGGCGTTTTCCGCCACCACGATCGTCACCGGGACGCCCAGCTTGCGCGATGCCCAGGCGACGCCCAGCGCATGGTTACCCGCCGATGCCGTCACGATCCGGCCCTGGTCCTTCAGCGCGGACAACGCCGCGAGCGCCCCGCGAATCTTGAACGCCCCGGTGGGTTGCATCGATTCAAGCTTCAGCCACGTCTTCTCCCCGGCGCGGACAAGCGGGGATGGGTGCAATGCCTGCTGCAGGAGGACCCGCGCGCGATGCAAATCGGCGGGTGCGGGGATGGCGACGGTGCGGGACATCGGAGGACTCCTTATTGTGCTATATCACGTTTCTGGTATCCTGACACA
>Ga0182741_1002055_pt1 | contig 24387 bp, 26 predicted proteins | sample eDN5th37CBELigOP_FD_128874 | JGI IMG/M metagenome (GOLD analysis project Ga0182741, IMG submission 128874) | Enriched Organic Plus compost microbial communities from Emeryville, California, USA - eDNA 5th pass 37_C BE-Lig OP (version 2) (version 2) ... | reverse complement strand
GCCGCCTCGCCCGCGGCCGCCAGCACCCCGGCGCCCGCCGCGCCGCCCAAGCCGCCGGAACCGGTGCCGGGCCGCAGCGCGCAGGATTTCACGCCCTACCGCCCGGCATGGGAAGCGGCGCTGGCGCGCGCCGATCCCGAGCAAGGCCGCCAGCTGGCCCAGTCCGGCAAGCCCGGCGCGGGCGTGCAGGCGTGCGTGGCCTGCCACGGCCAGCAAGGCATTGCCACCGCCGCAGGCAACTTCCCCAACCTGGCCGGCCTGTCGGCCGACTACCTGGCCAAGCAGCTCGCCGACTATCGCGACGGCACGCGCACCCAGCCCTTGATGAACACCATCGCCAAGGGACTCAGCCCCGCAGAAGCCGCGCACTTGGCGCAGTACTACGCTGGCCTGCGGCCGCCCCCCCTGGCGCGCCCGCAAGGCCCGGAGGCGGCCCGCGCGCTCGATGTGCGCGGCGACAATGCGCGCGCCCTGCCGGCCTGCGCCAACTGCCATGGACTGGGCGGCCGCGGCGAGGGAGCGCTGCTGCCGCGCCTGGCCGGCCAGCCGGAGCGCTATTTCATCGAGCAGATGAACGCTTTCCGCAACGGCCAGCGGCGCAACGACGATGTCGGCGTGATGCGCGCCTTCGCGCAGCGCCTCACGCCGCAGGAAATCGAGGCGCTGGCCGCTTATTACGCCGGCGCGGCGCGCGACGGCTCGTCCGCGCCGCCCGGCCGGTAGCCCGTCACAGCAGCTTGTACATGATGGTGGTCGGGTCGGTGCGCCGGCCGGTGACGTCCAGGCAGAACTCCGGGATGACGCCGGCGCGCTGGTAGCCCAGCGCCGCGTACAGCGGCTCGGCCAGGTCGCCGGTGCGGGTGTCGAGCGTCAGCAGGCGGCGCCGCGCGGCGCGCGCGCGCTGTTCCAGTTCCGCCATCAGGGCGCGGCCGATGCCGCGGCGGCGCCAATGCGGATGCACCAGCAGCTTGCGCACCTCGGCCCGGTGCGGCTGGTTCGGCGGCGTGTCGCAATCGAGCTGCACCGTGCCGACGATGCGCCCGCCCGTGCGGGCCGCCAGCAGCGTGCGGGTGCCGTCGCGCACCGCGGGCAGCACCTGGCCGGCCCAGAAGGCCTCGGCCTGGCGCGGCTCGTAGGGCAGGATGAAACCGACGCTGGCGCCGTCATGCACGCAGGCGTGCAGCAGCGCGCCCAGTTCGGGCAGGCAGCCGGCGGCGTCATCCGCCGACAGCGCCGAAAACGAGAACGTATCCAAGCTCGGACCTCACACGATGAACAGCAGATAACGCGCGCCGCTGCGCGCCGGCGTGTCGAAGGCGCTGGCGCCGGACAACTGGTAGCGCAGGCAGTCGCCGGGCCGCAACGCGTGGGCGCGGCCTTCGATGGTGACCTGCAACCGGCCCTCCAGCAGCAGGAGATGATGTTCCAGGCCCGGCCGGGGCGGCGCGCTGTAGGCGATGTGCGCGCCGGGCGCCAGGGTGCATTCGAGCACTTCGCCGGCCAGCCGCTGGGCGGGCGGCGACACGGAGCGCCGCTCGAAGCCGATGCTCGCGTCCACCCATACCGGCTGGTCGGCGCGCGCCAGCAGCGGGGCGTAGTCGTCCTCGACCAGCCGCATCAGGCGCGACAGGGTCAGGCCATAGGCGGCGCTGAGCTTGCCCAGCACGCTGGCGGTGGGACTGACGGCGGCGTTCTCCAGCCGCGACAGCGTGGCGCGGCTGACCTGGCAGCGGCTCGCCAGCTCATCGAGCGACCAGCCGCGCTCGGCGCGCAAGGCGCGCAGGCGCTGGGCGATCTGGCGATCGATCGGGTCGGCGGCAAGCGTATCCTCTTTTTTCATATTCGAGATATTCTCTCAAATACGAAAAACAAGCAAGCACCGCCCGGATGCCGCCCGGGCGGCGAAACCGGCCCGCGCCGGCGGCCCGCCTCTCAGCGGGCCGGCTGGGCCGGCGACGAGACGCTTGCCAGCGTGGAGCCGGCGTCGCCGGCCTTGACGGCCAGGTCGCCCAGCGACACCACGCCCACCAGTTGCTTGTCGCGGTCCAGCACCATCAGCCGGCGCACCTGTTCGTCGGCCATCTTGGCCTTGGCGTTCTCCACCGAGTCATCCTGGTAGCACCACAGCACGCGCTCGGTCATGGCGTCGCCCACCCGCGCATTGTCGGGCGATACGCCGCGGGCCGTGCAGCGCACCGTGATGTCGCGGTCGGTGATGACGCCGACCAGGCGCCGGCCGTCGCACACGGGCAGTTCGCCGATATCCAGGTCGGCCATCATCTCGGCGGCATGGCGCACCGTTTCATGGGTGCGCAGTATGGTCGCGCCGGGCGTCATGACTTGGGACAACTGCGTCATGGTTTCCTCCGTCGGTTGCGTGGATCAGGACCACGGCCGCAGCAAGCCCCATGCCGTGGCCGGGCTCAATCCTCGCCGCGCGGCGGGCGGCGGCCGCCCTTGGCGCCGGGGTCTTCGCGGCCCGTGTCCGGCGGCGTGAAATTGCCCTCGTCGGTGATGCCGCCGGTGCGGGCCGCCTGGTCGGCCGCTGCCGTGCCGCGGTCGAACAAGGGCCGGTCGCCGCCGCCCGCCGGCGGCGGATGGTCCATGTCCGGACGCTGCGCCTGCTCGTCGGAGACATGGCGCGGCCGCGGCGCACCGCGGTTGGGATCGGGCTGGGGCAAGCGCTGGCCGGCGCGCGGGTTGCGGTCCGGCGGGTCGGATCGTGTCATGGCGGTCTCCTGTCTGGCTGGGAAGGCGGCGTCCGCCGCCCTCCCCCGCACGCGCGCAAGCGCCGTTCCCGGCCAGTGCGGCGCTCCTTTCAGCGTGGACAGGCCCTAGTACTTGATGCCGATGCGCGCCCACACGGTGCGGCCAGGCTCGTTGAAGCGCGTGGCCGCCGGAAACCCGAACCCGCTGTCGCCGGCCAGGTTCAGGTGCTCGCTGTAGGTCTTGTCGAACAGATTGTCCACGCCGACGGCCAGCTTGACACGCCGGTTGACGGCGTAGCCCGCATTGAGCGAGAACACGCCGAACCCGGCGCTCGGGCCGAAGTCCTTGCCGACCACGTTGCCGGTGCCGGCGGCATAGCGGTGCTGCGCCGCCACCAGCCGCCACAGTGCGCCGGCCGACCATTTGCCGTCGTCATAGGCGGCGCTGAGCTTTGCTTCCAGCGGCGGCATCTGCGGCAACGGCCGGCCGTCGCTGCGATTTTCGCCCCAGGCGTAGGCCAGCGTGGCGCCCACCGTCCAGGCCGGCGCGGCGCGGTATGACACGCCCAGCTCGCCGCCGGCGATGCGCGCATCGACGTTGCGCGCCTGCGAGGTCGCGCCCATCATCCCGCCGGCGTGGTAGTTGAACAAGATGAAATCGTCGACCCGGCCCGCGTACGCCGAGACCCACGCGTCCACCGTGTCGGTGCGGTACTGCGCGCCGATATCGACCTGCGTGGTCTTCTCGGGCCGGACGCCTTCGAACGCGTTGGCCGCACCCGCGGGGCCCTGGCTGGGCGAGAACAGCTCCCAGTAATCGGGGAAGCGCTGCACGTGGCCGATGCCCGCGTACCAGGTCGCGGGCATGTCCCGCAGGTCGCGCTCGTAGCGCAGGAAGCCGCTCGGCAGGGTATCGGTGCGGCGCTCGCCGGCGGTCGGGTTGGGCATGGCCATCATGCGGCCCACGGTCTTGCGGAAATCCTTGGCCGAGGCCCGGTCCACGCGCGCGCCGCCGATCACGCGCGCCTGTTCGTCCAGCGTCCAGGTCAATTCACCGAACAGGCCGGCGTTGTCGAATTCGGCGTCCTTGACCCACGCGTGGTTGCGGTATGAATCCATCTCGGTGCCGCTGCGCGCGCGATGGCGGCTGCGCTGGAAATCCAGCCCGCCCTCCAGGCCGAGCCGCTCGGCCAGCTGGAACTTGCCGGCCACGCGGCCGCCCCAGGTGGCGCGCTCGACCGCCGATGCCATGCCCATGGGCATGGCGCTGTGCGGATCGGGCGAACGCAGCGTGTAGTTGTCCATGACGTGATCGGCGTTGTTGTAGTAAAGCTGCGCCTCCAGTTCGCGCAGCACGGTTCCCAGATTGCGGCGCTCGGCCCGCAGGCCGAAGCTTTCGCGCTTGAAGCGCACGCCGTCCATGCCGCGGCCCGCGTAGCGCGCCTCGCCGTCGCCCGTGCCGGCGCTCAGCTCCAGCAGGGTATCGGCATCGGGCGTGAAGCCCAGCGCCACGTCGGCGTTCCACTTGTCCCAGCGCGACGGCACCCGGTCGCCATCGCCGTCGCGATAGTCCTGCGAATGCGAGTGGTTTAATGCGCGCATAGCTGCGCGCATTGCCCACGGTCAGGTCGGCGGCCTGGTCGTTGCGGCCCCATGAGCCGCCCAGCAGGCTGCCGTCGAAGCGCACCCCCGGGGCGTCGAAGCGCGGCGTGTCGCGGTCGAATTTCACGGTGCCCGCGGATGCGCCGGGCCCCCACAGCACCGTCTGCGGGCCCTTGATGACGGTGAGCTGATCGAAGTTCTCCGGCGAGATGTACGAACTGGGCGCGTCCATGCGCGACGGGCAGGCGCCCGGCATCGAGGCGCCATTGGCCAGGATGTTCAGGCGCGAGCCGAACATGCCGCGCAGCACCGGGTCGCCGTTGCTGCCGCCGTTGCGGATGGCCGAGAACCCCGGGATCGTCCTCAGGTAGTCGGTGCCGTCGCTGGCCGGCACCGGCTGGCGGGGAATCTTGGGATCGGTGGTGAATGTCAGCGGCGCCTCGGGCGCGACGCCGGTGATGACAATGGGATCGAATTCATAAGGCGGGACCAGCCCTTGGTCGGCCCAGGCGGCGGAGACGGCCGCCGCGGCGGCGCACAGGCCCAGCGCCTGCGAAAAGCGGAAATTTCTGTCCATGATGCGTGACGTTCGAATGCCGCGGCGGCGCCGCCGCGGCGCAGGAACGCCGCCGGCAATACGCCAGCCGCATGCGGGGGATGCGAGTCGGCAGCCGCGGCGCGCCCGCGGCAGGCGGGCACGCTGGAACGGACTACCGGTGGAAGCGGTCAGGCGGACAGGGCCGGCGGGGCGCGCGGCCCGAGCGGCGGGCCGGCCGGCGGCAGCGGCGGCAATGCGCGCGCGGGCGGCGGGTCCGGCCGCATGCCGGAGAGCGCGGCCAATACCGCCACGTAGGGCGAAGGAGGAAGATCGAGGGCCTGGTGTACGACCATCCAGAACGGGCATTCCTGGGCGGTCGCGTCGTCCTGGTGCGCGTCGTGCGGCACGGTGTCGATGAGAGCCCGCAACACGGTGGGCGCGCCGCCGGCGGCCGAGCAGAAGCTGATTTCCAGCCGCCCCTGGCGCAGGGCCGCGGCATCCGGCATGTAGCCCACCGGCACCAGCGCGCGGAACAGCGTGGCCAGCGCGAGCAGGCACAGTATCGTGCGTGCGCGCATGCCTGTGCTGTAACCACGGAAGGCCGGTGCGGACATGGCGCGATTCTATCCCAGCCATGCCGGCCGCTCGGCGGCGGCATCGCGCGTGTGAGGTTCGTCTGATGCGCGTCAATCGGCGCGTGGCGGCGCCGGCGCCCGGCTCTCGCGCAGCCAGCGCGCCACGGCCACGATCTCGTCGGTATAGATGCCGCCGCCGTAGCCGCGCGGCAGGCGGGCCAGGTCCTGCGCAGAGTCGAGGCCGGTCGAGAAGCCGCCGTGGTAGGGCCCCAGCGCGTACACCTCGCTGCCCGCGGCGCGCATGCGCGCCAGGAAACGATTGGGCCAGCCCCACAGCCACGGCGCGATATTGATCGGCACGAACACCGGCATATTGGCGCAGGCCGCCGGCACGATGCCGCTCCATCCGTATGCCGCATAGCGCAGCAGGCACGCCCGCAGCAATGTCCGCGACATGGCCGCGACCCGCGGCAGGCGTTCGCGCAGCCGGGCTACCGGCGCGTCGCCGCCGTACACCATGACGCGCGCCCGCGACGGCTCGGGCAAGGCCGCCAGGAACGCCGCCAGGCGCTCGCCTTCGTCCGCATCATTGCTCTTGACGTTGACCAGGAAGCGGCGCCCGGGGAAAGCCTCCAGCACCTCGTCCAGCGCGGGCATCAGGCCGACGCCCTTGCCGCGGAACGGGAAGGTGCGCCCGCCGTCGGCCGTGTAGCCATGGCCGATGTCGAGCGCCTTGAGTTGCGCCATGGAATGCTCGCGCGTCACGCCGGCGCCATCGGTGCGGCAGTCGAGCGTCCAGTCGTGGAACACCGCGAAGCGCCCGTCGGTAGTCGGATGCACGTCGATCTCGACCACATCGGCGCCGGCCGCGAAGCTGGCGCGCATCGAGGCCAGGGTGTTTTCCAGGTAGGGGTGGCGCGGCGGCAGCATGCGCGCCGCCGTGCAGGTATCGCCCCCCAGCCCGGCGGTGTCGAAGCGCTGCGCGATGCCGCGATGCGCCAGCAGCGTGGGCACGGTGCCGGGCGCGGGCGCCAGGCTGCTGCTGTTGGCCGCGAACAATGCCGCCCCGGCCGCCAGCGCGGCGAATATCATGGCTCCGCGCCGGCTGCGCATGGCGCGCTAGCCCTGCGCGCGCTGCAACCGATAGACCAGCGTGTCGAGCCGGTCCAGGCCGCGCTCGGCGAACTTGGGCTCCTTGGCGAGGATGTCGCGCCGGTCGATCAGCAGGGCCTCGGAATGCCCGGCGTAGAGGGCCTGCACTTCGTCGTCGCGCACCGAGAACGGCGGCCCTTCCATCTGGTCCTGGTCATAGTCCAGCGTGATGAGCAGGCCGCGGTAGGAGCCGGCCAGCTGGCCATAGACGTGGCGCGCGTAGCGGGCGCGCATGTCGGCCGGCAGCGCCACCAGCGCGGCGCGGTCGTAGGCGCCGGCGCACTCGCCCAGCACGTCCGCGCCCAGCGCGAAGATGTCGCCGCAATAGATCTCGATGTCGCCCGCCGCGTAATAGCGGCCCTGGCCGGCCTCGCGCACGCTGGGCTGCAGGCCGTTCTCGGCGTAGAACTGCTCGACCGCCAGCGGCGACAACTCGACGCCCAGCACGCGATATCCCTGTTGCGCCAGCCACACCATGTCGAGCGACTTGCCGCACAATGGCACCAGCACACGGCTGCCGGCGGGCAGCTCGAGCGACGGCCAGTACTTGGCCAACAGCGGCGTCACCCGCGTCTGATGAAAATGCGTGCGCCCGTCGCGCCAGCGCTCCAGCCAGAAATCCGCGTCCATGCAATCAGCCTCTTGCTCATCTGTACAAGTTCGAGCCGTATTGTAGAGAGCCGGCGGCGACCGCGGCCAGGAATTCCGCCAGATGCGCGGCCACGGCCTCCGGGGCATCTTCCTGCATCAGGTGGCCGGCCTGCGGCACGGGCCGGAAATCGGCCTGGCGGAAGCGGCTGGCCAGTTCGCGGCCGCGCTCGATCGGCAGCCAGGCGTCCTCGGTGCCCCACAGGATCATCACCGGGCAATCGATCTCGCCATAGCGGTGCTCGATCTCGTCGGTGTAGCGCTGGTCCGCCTGCGCGGCCTGCCGATAGAAGGCGGCCTGGCCGGCCTCGCCCATCCACGGCCGGGTATACAGCGCCATGACATCGTCCGGCAGCGGGCGGTGGGCGGCGCCCTGGATGTAGGCCTTCAGGATGGCGGCATGGATGTACGGCGGCATGCCGGCGAACGCGGCCTCGTGCGCCTTGGCGTGGCGCGCGAAGGGCGAGCCCCACGGTGCCAATGCCACCGCGTCGATCAGGGTGAGGCTGCCGTACGCGCAGCCTTCCAGCAGCGCCGCGCGCAGGGCCGTGGCGCCGCCGAAATCGTGCGCCACCACGTCGGGACGCGCCAGGTTCCAGTGGCGCAGCAGCGCGGCGAACAGGCGGCCCTGGGTCGCCAGGGATACATCCTGCCCGGCGCGCTGCTCGGACTGGCCATAGCCCAGCAGGTCGTACGCGACCACCTGCCGGCCGCGCGCCAGCAAGGGCGCGAGCTTGCGCCACACGGCGGCGGAAAACGGCGTGCCGTGCAGCAGCACCAATGGGCGGCCCTCGCCCCACACGGCGTAGCGCACCGTCTGGCCCTCGAACTCGAAGCGCTGCGGCAGCGGCGGCAGCGGATGGCTGTCAATGGATTCCATGATAACCCTTTAAGTAGATTAATACGGTTAGTTTTCCCATACCTTAAAATAACCACTCAACACGGTCAAGGCGGTTATATGGACAATTCCGGCGGACAGCGGTGGGGCCCCGAGTCCTTCGTGGGCGGGCATCCCTACCTGGATTTCCTCAATACAGGCGGCGGCAAGACCAAGGCGCGCGACGTCCGCGGCTTTGCCGACTGGGCCGGGCTGCTGGACTGGCTCGCCGCGGCCGGCCAGCTCGAGCCGGGCGAGCGCGCCGGCCTGCAGCGCCTGGCGGCCGGCCGACCGGCGCGCGCAGCGCTGGACCGGCTGGTCGCGCACCGCGAGAACGCCTATGAGGTGCTGGCGGCGGTGGCGCACGGCCTGCCCCCGCCGGCCGCCGGCGTGGCGCGCCTGGAAAACGACCTGCGCGCGGCGCTGCGGCACGCGACGCTGCGCTTGTCCGCGCCCGGCCCGGGCGCTTGGCGCGTGGACGCGGCGGCCGCCGGGCTCGACCTGCCCCGCCACCGCCTGGCCCTGGCGGCGCAGACGCTGATCGCCGACGGCCTGCTGCCGCGCCTGCGCCAATGCGAGGCCTGCAGCTGGCTGTTCCTGGACACTTCGCGCGGCGGCCGGCGGCGCTGGTGCTCGATGGCCACTTGCGGCAACCGCGCCAAGGCGCGGCGCCACTATCGCGCGCAGAGCCCGGCGGACTAGGGCTTGCCCGCCCTGAAGGAAGCCCCGCATCCGGGCGGCCGCGCCATGCCCCGGCGGGCCGGCCGGCCTGGCGGGGCCGCCGCCGGCTCGCCGCGCACCACCAGCAGGATGCCCGCCGCCGAGATGGCGAAGCCCGCCGCCATGGATCCTGTCAGCGGTTCGTCGAACATGGCCCACGCCCACACCGCCGTCACGCCCGGGCTCAGGTACAGCACGCTGGCCACGCGCGTCGCCGACGAGCGGCGCAGGCATGCCCAGTAAAGACCGTAGCCGCCCAGCGTGGACAGCAGCGCGGTCCATGCCACACTGACGGCGAAGCCGTAGCTCAAGGGCGGCGCCAGGCCGCCTTCCATACCGGCCAGTACCGCGAAGGCCGCGCCGGTGGCGACGCATTGCAGCCACAGGCCGGCGGCCAGGCCGGGCGCGTCCCGCTCCGCCTGCTCCTGCCGCCATAGCGTGGCCACCGCGAGCGACAGCATGCCCAGCACCGGCAAGGCGTAGGCGACGGCGGGCGCATCGCCCCATGCCAAGGCTCCCTGGGTCACCAGCAACACGCCGGCCAGGCCGACCAGCAGGCCGGCCCATACGCGCCGCCCGATCCGCCGGCGCAGGAACAGCGCGCCCAGCAGCGCCGTGCCCAACGGCAGCAGGTCGGCGATCAGCGCGGCCAGGGCGGCCGGCACGCCCAGTTCGACGCCTTTCACGACGCCGGCCAGATAGCCCGCCATGGCCAGCAGGCCGATGCCGGCTTGCGCCGCCAGGGCCCGCGCCGAGGCGCGCCGCAGGCTGGCCAGCGCCCAGGGCAGCAGCAGCGCCGACACGCATACGCAGCGCCAGAACACCACCAGGAAGGCCGGCGCATGGTCCACCGCGTAGCGCGCGCCCACGAAACCGGAACTCCAGGCCACCACCAGCGCGGCTTCGGCCAGCCAGAGCGGGACGCGCCGACCACGCGGGGCGCAACGGGCAGGCCAGGACCAGGGCAGGCGAAAACAGCGCGGCATGGGCGAAGAATCCGGACGGGGATGCTTGACCTTAGCCTGGCCGTCGTATTCAATAAATCAAAACCTTCATGACACGATATTCTGTTTTTTTAAACCATGTCCGCCACGCTCGACATCGAACTGCTGCGCACCTTCCACGCGGTCGCGCGCCTGGGCCGTTTCCGCGCCGCCGCGGCGCACGTGCACAAGAGCGCGGCCGCCGTCAGCGTGCACATCCAGCGGCTCGAGGCCCTGGTCGGCGCGCGCCTGCTGGAACGCGACAACCAGTCCGTGACGCTCACGCCGCTGGGCCAGCGCTTCCTGGCCCGCACCGCCGAACTGCTCGACGCCCACGACCGCGTGCTGGCCGACCTGCGCGGCGCGCCGCCGGCCGGCCGGGTGCGCCTGGGCATCCCCGACGAATACGCGGAACACGTGATACGCGACATCCTGCCGGCGTTCGCGCAAGCCTGGCCCGGCGTCACGCTGGAACTCGCCACGGCGCCCAGCCTGGTGCTGCGCGACCAGGTCGCCCGCCGCCGCCTGCACCTGGCGGTCGTGGCGCAGCCGGCGGCGGCCGGCCGCCGCGCGAGCCGGCCGCTGGCGCTGACGACGCCCTTGTGGGTGGCCGGCGCCGCGGCCGGCCCCTTGCCGGCCCCGGTTCCGCTGGCATTGCACGCCGCCGACTGCCCATACCGGACCGCCATGATCGAAGCGCTGGAACGCGCCGGCCGGGCCTGGCGCACGGTGCTGGCCAGCCCGTCGAGCCGCGCCGTAGAAGCCTGCGTGGAGGCCGGCCTGGGCATCAGCATCGTCGATCGCAGCCGGATCACGGCGCGCATGCGCGTGCTGGACGACATGCCCAAGGTGGCGCCGCATGAGGTGGTGCTGCTGCGCGACGGCTCGGCCGGCGGCCAGGCGGCCGCCGACGTGCTCGAGGAAACGCTACGACAGCATTTCAGGCTGTAGGCGCCGGCGGCGGCGCATCGGCCGGCGCCTGGCGCAAGGCCCGCAGGCGCCGCACCTGTTCGTCCAGCTGCAGCCGCAGTTGCTCGACTGCGCGCGGGTCGTCGGCCCGCTCGGCCGCCGCGCGCAGGTCGGCCACCAGCTGCGCCAGGCGCGCGATCTCGGCATCCGGCAGCGGGCCGCTGGCGCGCCGCACGCGGCGGCGCCGCCATAGCGACGCGATGCGGTCGCGCACCGCCACCGCCGCCATCGCGCGCAGCGGCTGCCGCAGGAACGGCGGCCAGCCGACCGCGGCGCCGGCCGCCAGGGCGGTGGTCGCCGCCCAGCCGCGCCCGGGCTGCCTGGCGGGCGCGGCGCGCCCGACCGCATCGGCCAGTTCGCGGCGCTCGCGCGCCATCTTGGCGAGCAGGGCTTCCTTGTCAGCCTGCGTGGTGGTCTTCGGCATAGTGGCTCCTCGCGGCATCGGTATCCAGGCGCACCTGCCGGCTCAGCTCGGCGAACGGCGACGACCTGGGCGCATTGCGGACGGCGACATACAGGGCGATAAGCGTGATCAGCAGCCAGGCGCCGGCCACCAGCCAGGCGGCCAGGCCGCGCTGCGGCGTGTCCCAGAAACTCACCACGACCGCCACCGAAACGAACGCCAGGGTACCCAGCGCGCAGAACAGCAAGGCCACGCAACTGAGCAGGGTCGTGACCAGCGCGGAACGGTACAGCGACAGCTCGATGCCCACCAATTCCACGTAATCGCCCATGCGATTGGCCGCGAACTCCGCGATGTGGCGCAAGCGCCGCAACCGTTCCGAAATCATGGCTGGCTCCCTTGAGGTTGAGACGGCCGCGCAGCAAACAGCATACCCGCCGCCGGGACGGCCGCCGCTACGGGCGGCGCAGCGCCTCGACCTGGATCTCCAGCTCGACCTTGGGATCGAAGCCCATGTCGAGCGCGAAATCCAGCCCGTAGTCGCCGCGGTTGAACGAGGTGGACACGTCGGCGCCGCAGACTTCGCGCTTCTCCATCGGGTGATGCATGCACTTGAAGTCGTCGATGTCCAGCGTGAGCGTGCGGGTGACGCCGCGCAGCGTGAATTCGCCCACGGCCTCTTCGGGACGGTCGCCGTCGAATTTGGTGAAGCGCCCCTTGAAGGTGGCGGTGGGATAGCGCGCCGCGTCGAAGATGTCGGGCGCCACGGCATGGCGGTTCATCTCGTCGTGGCCGAAGTCCACCGAATCGATCTGCACGGTCACGTCGATGGTGCCGGCGCGCGCCTCGCGGTCCAGCACGATCACGCCCGACGAGCGGTTGAACTTGCCGCGCCAGGTCGACAGCCCGCCCATGTGGTCGGCCTCGAAGCTGGGATAGGTATGCGACGGGTCGATGTCATAGGTGACGGGCGCCGCATTCGCGACGGCCGCCGTGACGATGCCGGCGGCCGACAACAACGCAAAGGCGATTCTCATGCAGGACTCCAGTAAAAGCGTGGCGGGCGCATGCCACAATACGTGCGCGCCCCGGGATGGACCGGCGCGACGCCGTTCAGTTCAACGTAAGCATAAAGCAAGCGCGCCGCCGGGCGGCAGGCCGGCCGGCGGCGCCCTTTCACGAGACGGACCGCCGCATGGATGTGAAACGCACTTACTTCCTGCAGCGCCTCGATGCCGCGGCGCTCGACCAGCTCATCGCGCAGCGCGTCTCGTTCTTCCTGGAAGACGTGGCCGATGTGGACGCCACCGCGACGCAAATGGCGCGCGCCCTCGAGGCCCAGGGCCTGGCCTGCCAGGTGCGCGACCGGCGCGCGCCGTTGCTCGACGAGGCGACCTCCGGACTCGTGCCCTGGTGGGTCGCGCTGCCGGCGCTGGCCGGCAGCATCCTGCAAGCCGCCGCCCACCGCCTGGCCCGCCCGGCCCCCATGTGGTGATCGTGCAATCCGCGCGGGCGCTGGACGTGCGATTCCATGCTCGCGCGGCCGGCGTCCGCGCCGCGCGCGCCTGACGTCCACGGCGGGGCCGGCGGCTCAGGCCGCGCAGCGGTATCCCACGCCGACTTCCGTCAGCAGGAAGCGCGGCTGCGCAGGATCGGCCTCGAGCTTGTGCCGCAGATGGCCCATGTAGATGCGCAGGTAGTGCGCATGCTCCACATGCGACGGCCCCCACACTTCGCGCAGCAGCTCGCGGTGCGTCATGACCTTGCCGCGCCGCGCCAGCAGCGCGGCCAGCAGCCGGTATTCGATGGCGGTCAGGTGCACGTGCGCGCCGCCGCGCGTCACTTCGCGGCGCGCCAGGTCCACCCGCACGTCGCCGAAGGCGATCTCCGCCGGGTTGCCGGCGCCGCCGCGGGCGTGCCGCCGCAGCAATACCCGCAGGCGCGCCAGCAGCTCGCCCACGCCGAACGGCTTGGCCAGGTAGTCGTCGGCGCCGGCATCCAGCGCGGCGATCTTGTCGGTCTCGGCCGTGCGGGCCGACAACACCAGCACCGGCACTTCGGTCCAGGCGCGCAGGTCGCGTATCAGCACCATGCCGTCGGCGTCGGGCAAGCCGAGGTCCAGGATGACCGCATCGGGCTGGCGCGTGCCGGCCTCGATCAGGCCGCGCGCCACGGTCTCGGCCTCGAACACCTCGCAGCCTTCGCCCTCCAGCGCCGTGCGCACGAAGCGGCGGATGTGCGGGTCGTCTTCGATGAGCAGGATCCGGGGCGAATAATCGAACATGGGCGCCTCAAGCAGGGTCGGGCTGGACGGCCGGCGGCTCGCCCAGCGGCAGAGTGAAGACGAAGCGGGCGCCGCGCGCCTGCCCGGGCGCCGGCTCCACCCAGATGCGACCGCGGTGCGCCCGCACGATGGCTTCGCAAACGGCCAGGCCCAGGCCGACCCCGGGGGTGGCCGACTCGCGTGCGCCGCGCGTGAACTTCTCGAAAATGCGCCGCGCATCGCCGGCCGGTACGCCGGGCCCGTCGTCGCTCACGCTTACCTGCAGGCCGGCCTCTTGCACCGTCGCCTCGAGCCGGATGGCGCCGCCGGCCGGCGTGTACTTGGCGGCGTTCTCCAGCAGGTTGCACAGCACCCGCTCGATCAGCACGCCGTCGCATTCCACCAGCGGCAAGTGCGACAGCGGCGCCACGGTCACCGCATGGCCGGACAGCGCCTCGCGCATGGCGGCCAGGGCCGCGCCCGCCAGTTCCTCGAGCGACTGCCACTCCAGCCGCAACGGCGCCTCGCGGCTCTGCAGGCGCGCCATGTCCAGCAGGTTGACCACCAGCGCGCGCATGCGGCGCGCCTGCTCGCGCATGGCCAGCACGGTGTCGCGCGCGGCCGCGGGCAGCGCGCCGGCGTCGCCCGCCAGCGTATCGGCCATGCCCACCAGGCTGGTCAGCGGCGTGCGCAGGTCGTGCGATACGGCCGCCAGCAGCGAATGCCGCAGCTTCTCGGATTCCATGCTGACCAGCGCCTGCTGGGCCACCTCCACATAGTGCAGCCGCTCCAGGGCGATGGCGATCAGCGTCGCGTACGTCTCGATCAGCCGGCGCGCGTCCGGCCCGCTGAACGCCGCCCGCGCCGGGTTCTCCACCGCCAGCACGCCGCGCGTGCGCAGCGGCGCCTTCAGCGGCAAGTACAGCAACGCGCTGGTCGCCAGCGTGGCGGTGCTGGCGCCGGCGGGCTGGCCATGGTCGTACACCCACTGCGCCACGGCGGGGTCGAGCCCGCCGGGTTCCTGCCCGGGCGCCGCCGCCTGCGCCAGGCGCTCGTCCAGGCCGCGTATGAACAAGGCGCAGCGCGCGCCGAATGCCGCCTGGATGAACGCGTCCGCCGAAGCCACGATCTGCTGCGGCTGCAGGGCCGACGACAGTTCGCGCGCGAACTCGTACAGGCCGCGCGCTTCGGCCTCGCGCCGGATCGAGGTGCGCGCCTGCAGGCGCAGCCCGGCGGTCAGCTGGCCGATCAGCAGTCCCACCCCCAGCAATACCAGGAAGGTCAGCAAGTACTGCACGTCCGAAACGGCGAACGAGGCCAGCGGCTGCACGAAGAAGAAATCGAACAGCCCCACGCTCAGCACCGACGCCAGCGCCGCCGGCCCGCGGCCATGGCGCAGCGCCACCGCCACGACGGCCAGCAGGAACAGCATGACGATATTGGTCTGGTGCAGCAGCGGAAACGCCAGGGCCGACAGCGCCGTGGCCACGCCGCAGTACAGCAGCGCCCACAGGTAGCCCGCATGCAGGCGCGCGCCCGCGCCGGCCGGCGCGGCGCCTGCCGCATCGCGCGGCGGCGGTGAATGCGGCGGCGCGCCCAGGCGTATCACGTCGATATCGGGACACGCCGCCGCCAGCGCGTCGGCGAAACTGCGGCGATGCCAGATCCAGCCGGGCTCGAGCGCCGCGCCCAGCGCGGCCGACCATGACGGCCGGGCGCGCCCCGCCGCGTCGGCGCGGCCGCGCCCCAGCACGATCTTGGTGATGTTGTGGCGGCGCGCATAATTGGCCACGGCCAGCACCCGGTCGCCGCCGGGCAGCGTTTCGATGCGCGCGCCCATTTCTCCGGCCAGGGCCAGCGCGCGCTCCAGGCGCCCGCGCGCCGCCTGCGAGCCGGACGTCACGCGCGGGGCGTCCAGGGTGATGACGTGCCAGTCGCAGTCCAGCTCCTGCGCCAGCCGGTGCGCGCTGCGCACCACGTGCTCGGCGTCCGCGCCGGCGCCGATGCACGCGACCAGCGCCTCGCGCGTGCGCCATACCGTCTCGATGGCGCGGTCCCGCCGGTAGCTCTGCACGTCGTCGTCGACGTGGTCGGCGGTGCGCCGCAAGGCCAGTTCGCGCAACGCGATCAGGTTGCCCTTGCGGAAGAAATGCCGGCCCGCGTGGCTGGCCTGCTCGCCCAGGTAGACCTTGCCTTCGCGCAGGCGGCGCAACAGCTCGTCGGCCGAGGTATCCACCAGGATGACCTCGTCGGCCGCGTCGAACACCGCGTCCGGCACGGTCTCCCAGACCCGCACGCCGGTGATGCCGCCGACCGCCTCGTTCAGGCTGTCCAGGTGCTGCACGTTCAGCGTGGTCCAGACGTCGATGCCGGCGGCCATCAGCTCGTGCACGTCCTGCCAGCGCTTGGCGTGGCGCGCTCCGGGCGCGTTCGAGTGCGCCAGCTCGTCCACCAGGATCAGCGCCGGGCGGCGCGCCAGCGCGCCGTCCAGGTCGAACTCCCGCAGCTCGCGGCCGCGATGCGGCAAGGGGCGCAGCGGCAGTTGCTCCAGCCCGTCGAGCAGGCCGGCGGTTTCCTGGCGGCCGTGGGTCTCGACGATGCCGGCCACCACGTCCGCGCCGCCGGCCTGCTGGGCGCGCGCGGCGGCCAGCATGGCGTAGGTCTTGCCGACGCCGGCCGATGCGCCGAAGTAGATGCGCAGCTTGCCGCGCGTGGCCTGGCGGGCGGCCTCGTCGAGCGTGCGCAGCAGGCTGTCGGGATCGGGGCGGCGATTGTCAGGGTCGGCCATGTGTCGGCGTGGGCGGGAACGGCATCGCTACTATACGCCCGGCCTCAGCGCGGCGGCGCCAGCCGGTCCAGGTCCAGGTTGAGGGCCAGCACATTCACGGCCGGCTCGCCCAGCAGCCCGACGATGGGCCGGCCGGTGTGCGCGGCCACCAGCTGCTCCACCTGCGCGAGCGGCAGGCCGCGCAGGCGCGCCACGCGCGGCGCCTGGTACAGGGCGGCCGCCGGGCTGATATGCGGGTCGAGGCCGCTGCCCGAGGCGGTCACCAGGTCGGCCGGAATGGGCGCGGTATTGCCCGGGTCGGCCGCCCGCAGCGCGGCGACGCGTTCGCGCACGGCTTCGGCCAGCACCGGGTTGCGCGGCCCCAAGTTGGATCCGCCCGAGGCGGCCGCGTTGTAGGGCGCCGGCGCGGTGGCCGACGGCCGGCCCCAGAAATACTGCGGCGAGCTGAACGCCTGGCCGATCAGCTCGGAGCCGACCACGCGGCCATCGCGCTCTATCAGGGAGCCCGCCGCCTGGTGCGGCAGCAGCAGCCGGGCCACGCTGGTGGTGGCCAGGGGATACAACAGGCCGGTCAGCGCCGACAGCAGGACGAACACGACCAGCGCGGGCCGCAGCAGGCCGGCGCGGCCCGTGCCGGAAGATGGGATGTGCATGATGGTGCTCCAGGAGGATGAGGTCAGGCCCAGCCCATCGCGGCCAGCGCCATGTCGATGAGCTTGATGCCGGCAAACGGCGCCAGCAGGCCGCCCACGCCGTACACGAGCAGGTTGCGCCGCAGCAGCGCCGCCGCGCCCAGCGGACGGTAGCGCACGCCGCGCAACGCGAGCGGGATCAATGCGACGATGATGAGCGCGTTGAATATCACCGCCGACAGGATGGCGGAGTCCGGCGTGGCCAGCCCCATGATGTTCAGCGCGCCCAGCTGGGGGTAGACCGCCGCGAACGCGGCCGGGATGATGGCGAAGTACTTGGCGACGTCGTTGGCCACGCTGAAGGTCGTCAGGGCGCCCCGCGTCATCAGCATCTGCTTGCCGACCTCGACGATCTCGATCAGCTTGGTGGGGTTCGAATCCAGGTCCACCATGTTGCCGGCCTCCTTGGCGGCCTGCGTGCCCGAGTTCATGGCCACGGCCACGTCGGCCTGCGCCAGCGCCGGCGCGTCGTTGGTGCCGTCGCCGGTCATGGCGACCAGCCGGCCCTGTTCCTGGTACTGGCGGATCAGCGCCAGCTTGGCCTCGGGCGTGGCCTCGGCCAGGAAATCGTCCACGCCCGCTTCGGCCGCGATGGAGGCGGCGGTGAGCTTGTTGTCGCCGGTGATCATGACCGTCTTGATACCCATGCGGCGCAGCTCGCCGAACCGCTCGCGCATGCCCGGCTTGACGATGTCCTTGAGCTCCACCACGCCCAGGGCGCGACCGCCGTCGGCCACCACCAGCGGCGTGCTGCCGCGGCGCGCCACATCCTCGGCGACGCGGCCGACGGCGGCCGGCAGTTCCGCCCCCTGCTGGCGCAGCCACGCGGCCACCGCGTCGACCGCGCCCTTGCGGATGCGGCGCGCGCCGGCGTCCACCCCGCTCATGCGCGACTGCGCCGAGAACGGCACGAATTGCGCGTCCGCCAGCGGGCCGGCCGGGTCCGGCGCAACGCGCTGCGCCAGCGCCACGATGCTGCGCCCTTCCGGCGTTTCATCGGCCAGCGAGGCGTGGCGGGCCGCGTCGGCAAGCTGCCCGGCGGCCACGCCGGGCGCCGGCAGGAAGGCCGCGGCCTGCCGGTTGCCGAAGGTGATGGTGCCGGTCTTGTCGAGCAACAGCACGTCCACGTCGCCGGCCGCCTCGACCGCCCGCCCGGAGGTCGCGATCACGTTGGCCCGCATCATGCGGCTCATGCCCGCCACGCCGATGGCCGACAGCAGGCCGCCGATGGTGGTCGGGATCAGGCAGACCAGCAGCGCCACCAGCACCGTCAGGCTGACCACCGCCCCGCCGCCGGCCGCCTCGACCGCATAGACCGAGAACGGCACCAGCGTGACAACCACCAGCAGGAATACCAGGGTGAGCCCCACCAGCAGGATGGTCAGCGCCACCTCGTTGGGCGTCTTCTGGCGCCGCGCGCCTTCCACCATGGCGATCATGCGGTCCAGGAAGCTCTCGCCCGGGTCGGCGCCGATGCGCACGAACAGCCAGTCCGACAACACCCGCGTGCCGCCGGTCACGGACGAAAAGTCGCCGCCGGATTCGCGGATCACCGGCGCCGACTCGCCGGTGATGGCGCTTTCGTCCACCGAGGCGATGCCGGCCACCACCTGGCCGTCGCCCGGGATGATGTCGCCCGCCTCGACCAGCACCACGTCGTTCTTGCGCAGCCGGCTCGATTCGCGCTCGACACTGGCGGCGCGATAGGCGGCCGGGGTGGCGGCGGCCGCGTCGGCATCGCGCCAGCCGGCGACCACCCGCGCCGCCACGGTGGTGCGCAGCCCGCGCAAGGCGGCCGCCTGCTGCTTGCCGCGCCCTTCGGCAATGGCTTCCGCGAAATTGGCGAACAGCACCGTGAACCACAGCCACGCGGCAATGGCCACGATGAAGCCGGCCTGCCCGCCGGGCGCGCGCCAGGCCGCCGCGGCCAGCAACGTGGCCAGGATGCTGCCCAGGTACACCACGAACATGACGGGATTCTTGAACTGTGCGGCCGGCGCGAGCTTGCGCAGGCTGTCGGCCAGGGCGACACGGACCGCGCCGCGGATCTGACGCTTGGACATGGTTTGCTCTTTCTCGTTCATTTCAGGGTTGCAGATGCTCGGCCACGGGGCCCAGCGCCAGGGCCGGCACATAGGTCAGGGCGCCCACCAGCAGCACCGCGCCCATGAGCAGGGCGACGAACAGCGGCCCGTTGGTCGGCATGGAGCCCGGGCCGGCCGGCAGGCGGCGCTTGGCGGCCAGCGAACCGGCCAGCGACAGGATCGCCACGATCACCCAGAAGCGGCCGAACCACATGGCCAGCCCGGTCAGCACGTTGTAGAACGGCGTGTTGGCCGACAACCCGGCGAAGGCGCTGCCGTTGTTATTGGCGGCCGAGGACAGCGCATAGAGGATCTCGGAATAGCCGTGTGCGCCCGGGTTGAGCACGCCGGCCTGCCCGGCCGGCGCCGACACCGCCAGCGCGGTGCCCAGCAGCACCAGCAGTGGCGTGGCCAGGATGACGATGGACACCATCTTCATTTCATGGGCCTCGATCTTCTTGCCCAGGTACTCCGGCGTGCGGCCGATCATCAGTCCGGCGATGAACACGGCCAGCATGGCGAACGCCAGCATGCCGTACAGCCCCGACCCCACCCCGCCGAACACCACCTCGCCCAACTGCATCAGCAGCAGCGGCGCGAAGCCGCCCATGGCGTTGAACGAGTCGTGCATGCCGTTGACCGCCCCGCACGAGGCGGCGGTGGTGATGGCGGCGAACAGCGCGGTGGCGGCGACGCCGAAGCGGGTTTCCTTGCCTTCCATGTTGCCGCCCGGCGCCAGCGCGCTCGCGGCCGTATCGACGCCGGGCTGCGCCACCATGGGGTTGGGCTGGTGCTCGAAATAGGCGGCGGTGGCGGCGAACAGCGCGAACAACAGGGTCATGGCCGCCAGGATGGCCACGCCCTGGCGCCGCCCGCCCACCATCTCGCCGAAGCTGAAGCACAGCGCGGCCGGAATGGCGAAGATGGCCAGCATCTCCAGCAGGTTGCTCAGCGCGGTCGGGTTCTCGTAAGGATGGGCGGAATTGGCGTTGAAGAACCCGCCGCCGTTGGTGCCCAGCAGCTTGATGGCTTCCTGGGACGCCACCGGGCCCATGGCGATGCGCTGCACGCCGCCCGCCCCGCTTTGCCGCGCGGCCGCCGGCTGCGCAGTGGCGGAGTCGAGCGTGGCCACGTCGCGATAGGCATCGAAATTCTGGACCACGCCCTGGCTGACCAGCGCCAGCGCCAGCACGAACGCCAGGGGCAGCAGCACGTACAGCGTGCTGCGCACCATATCGACCCAGAAGTTGCCCACGGTGGCGCTGCCGTGGCGCGCCAGGCCGCGGATCAGCGCGAACAGCACCGCGATGCCGGTAGCCGCCGACACGAAATTCTGCACGGTCAGCGCCAGCATCTGGGTCAGCAGGCTCATGGTGCTTTCGCCCGCATAGCCCTGCCAGTTGGTGTTGGTGACGAAGCTGATCGCGGTATTGAACGCCGAGTCGGGCGCCACCGGCCCCAGGCCGGCCGGGTTGAGGGGCAACGCCCCCTGCGCGCGCTGCAGCGCATACACCGCCAGCACGCCCAGCACGTTGAACAGCAGCACGGCCCAGGCATACTGCTTCCAGCCCATCTCGGCCGCCGGGTCGACGCCCGCCAGCCGGTAGATGCCCCGTTCGATGGGCCGCCCCCACGCGGTGGCGCGGCTGCCGCCCTGCATGGCGACGCGGATGTAGCGGCCCAGCAGCGGCGCGATGGCCAGCAGGATGGCCAGATAAAGCGCCAGCAGGCCTGCGAATTGCCCGTCCATCAGAACTTCTCCGGCTTGAACAGCGCGACCAGCAGGTACGCGAACAGGAAGGCGGCCAGCGCGCCGGCCAGCCAATAGAAGCCGGTCATGCGCGCTCTCCTTGTTTCAGCGAGCCGCAGAACTGCAGCAGGGCCGCCGCCTTCGCGGCCATGGCCGCGAAGGCGGCGAGGTAGACGAGATCCACGTTTTTCTCCCGGAATGACCGCCGCGCGCGGCAACCCGAAGCCGTGGCGGCGCATGCCAGGCAGATTAAGGAGACGGGGATAAAAACGGGGTAAAGCTTGGCCGGCCGGGTGTAAAGAAGATATAAAAACGCGGCCGCCCGCCGCGGGCCGCGCCGGCCGGAACTTGCTAGACTTGCTGCTCCCGGTCCCTGCCCGTCCCGCACCATGAACGAGATCTTCCATTCGCCCACCGTGGCCGCCCTGCGCGCCGACCTGTCGCTGGCGCTGCGCGCGGCCGCCCTGCACGGCCTGGGCGAAGGCGTCTGCAACCACTTCAGCGTCGCCCTGCCCGGCCAGGACGGCCTGTTCCTGCTCAATCCGCGCGGCCTGATGTGGGACGAGGTCGGCCCCGACGACGTCGTGCTGGTGGACGCCCTGGGCAACAAGCTGGCCGGCCGCCACGAGGTCGAACCCACGGCCATGTTCATCCATGCGGCCATCCACCGCATCGCCGGCAAGCATTGCGTGCTGCACACCCACATGCCCTATGCCACGGCGCTCACGCTGACCGACGCACGCGCGCTCGACACGACCCTGTCGCAGAACGCCATGCGCTTCCACGGCCGGCTGGCCATCGACGAACACTACAACGGCCTGGCGCTGGACAGCAGCGAGGGCGAGCGCATCGCGCGCGCCATGGGCGCGGCCGACATCGCGTTCCTGGGCAACCACGGCGTGGTGGTATGCGCCGAGCGCATCGACTACGCCTACGACGACCTGTATTTCCTGGAGCGCGCCTGTGCGGCGCAGGTGCTGGCGCAGTCCAGCGGACGGCCGCTGGCGCCCTCCACGGCCGGGATGGCCGCCAAGGTGGCGGCGCAGATTCAGTCCGAGCGGCTGCAGTCCACGCTGTTCTTCGAGGCCCTGCGGCGGCGCCTGGGCTGAGCGCCGCGCGGCGCGTCAGCCCAGCAGCGGACTGCGCAGCCGGCTGAACCCGCTGGCGCGGTCATAGGCCAGGCCGACCTGTAGCACTTCCAGGTCGTGCTGGGCCGGCCCGATGATCTGGATGCCGGCCGGCAAGCCGCCCGGGCCGAAACCCGCCGGCGCCGCCAGCGCCGGCATGCCCGCCATCGTGGCGGGCACCACGGCTTCCATCCAGCGGTGATAAGTATCCATGGCGCGCCCGCCCACTTCGGCCGGCCAGTCCAGCTCGGCCGCGAAGGGAAACACCTGGGCGGCCGGCAGCACCAGGAAGTCGAACTGCTCGAACAAGCCGCGCAGCGCCGCATACCAGGACGAGCGTACCAGCGCCGCCTGGTAGACGTCCTGCCCGGACAGCCGCAGCCCGCGCTCGATCTCCCAGACCGCTTCCGGCTTGAGCAGCGCCCGCTTGGCCGCGTCGTGGTAGAGCGGCGCGTTGGAGCCGGCGAACGTGAAGCTGCGCAGGTCCAGCCAGGCCTGCCACAGCCGCGCCAGCTCGAATGCGGGCACGACGGGCTCGACCTGGCAGCCGATGGTCTCGAAGTGCCGCAAGGCGTTTTCGCACACCTGCAGCACACCGGGTTCGGTCGGCAAGTAGCCGCCCAGGTCGCCCAGCCAACCCACGCGCAGGCCGGCGCAATCGCGCTCGAGCGCGGTGGCATAGGCGCGCGGGTCGTCGCGGCGGTGCGTCAGCGGCAGGCGCGCGTCGAACCCGGCCTGCACCGACAACAGCAGCGCCAGGTCCGGCACGTTGCGCGCCATGGGGCCGCTGACGCTGAATTGCTGGAAATGCACTTCTTCGGTGGGGCCGTGCGGCACCACGCCCGGCGTGGTGCGCAGGCCGTATACGTTGTTGAACGCCGCCGGCGTGCGCAGCGACCCCATCATGTCCGAGCCGTCGGCCACCGGCAGCATGCGCAGCGCCACCGCCACGCCCGCGCCGCCGCTGCTGCCGCCGGCCGAGCGGGCCGGGTCGAAGGCGTTGCGGGTGATGCCGTACACCTGGTTGTAGGTGTGCCCGCCCAGGCCGAATTCGGGGCTGTTGGTGCGGCCCACGAACAGCGCGCCGCCGGCGCGCATGCGTTCATACACGATGGCGTCGGCGTCCGTCACCTGCCCGGCGTAGATCGGCGACCCCTTGGTGGTGACCATGCCGCGCACCGGCATGATGTCCTTGGGCGCCTGGGGAAAGCCATGCAGGGGGCCCAGGCTGGTGCCGCGCGCCAGCAGCGCGTCGCGCTCGGCGGCCTGCGCGCGTAGCGCCTCGCGGTCCTGCGGCGCGACGATGGCATTGACGGTGGGATTGCAGCGGTCGATCTGGCCCAGGTACGCGTCCAGCACTTCCACGCACGACACCTGCCGGCCGTGGATGGCGGCGGACAGCGCCGTTGCATCCAGGGACACGATATCGGAGGACGGGCGGGCAGCGGAGGATGTCATGGCGGGCCTCGTGGCGCGTGGAAAGGCCCAGTATAGAGACAGACGGCCGCGTTATGCGGCGGGGGGCTGGTGCAGTTGCCAGGACACGCCGTATTTGTCCTGCACCCAGGCAAAGCGCGGGCTGAACGGGTAGGCGTCGAGCGGCATCAGCACGGTGCCGCCTTCGGAGAAGGCGGCATAGAGGCGGTCGACTTCGGCGGCCGATTCGCAGTCGACGAACAGGGAGATGGCGGGCGTGAAGCCGAAGGCATGCTTGGCGGGGCTGTCGATGCACATGAATTCGCGGCCGTTCAACTCGAAGCGCGCCTGCACGATCGAACCCTCGCGGCCGGGACCTTCCGGCCCGTAACGCTGGATGTGGCGCATGGCCGAGCCGGGGAACAGCGACATGTACCAATTGACGGCCTCTTCGGCCTGGCCTTCGAACATCAGGAACGGGGTGACGGCGGGCAACGCGCCGGTCGGCGGGACGGTGGCTGGCATGACGGATCTCCAGGGTCGCGCCGCGCCTGTGCGCGGCGGTATCACGATACTCGATGCTTGTGTCGTGGGTGCGTAATTGGGGGTTTCAGTGGTGAGCTATTGCGACGGGGGGTGACGAGGCTCTTGGTGGGGGGCGTGCGCCGCGCCTGCCAGTGCGGTTGAATGGCCTGGGTTCGTGGGCCGCCTGCGCCTGCCGGTGCGGTTGAACGGCCCGTTCGTGGGCCGCCCGCGCCTGCCGGTGGGGCCTGGGCGGCCACGTCGCTCGGCTCGGGTCGAGGCACCCGACGCCTCATGTCGGCATGTCAGTGCCACGGCATGGTGTCTCGTGTTGGTGTCAGACACCCCTGTGCACCGCCTTGCGTGTCGAGACGGCGTGCATGGGGTGTCTGACACCTGCGTGCATCCAAACCACGGCGCCCTCACGTCGATGTCTGCCCCCCCCCATGCCCCACCCAGTGGTTGGTGGACCGGCGCGTGCGGTTGGTGTGAGTCCAGGGCGGGGCTGGGGCGTGCGGGACGGCCAGTTGGAGCGAGGGTAGCCCCCGCAGGGGGCCGAGGGCGCCTGGT
>Ga0182741_1002054_pt1 | contig 24401 bp, 23 predicted proteins | sample eDN5th37CBELigOP_FD_128874 | JGI IMG/M metagenome (GOLD analysis project Ga0182741, IMG submission 128874) | Enriched Organic Plus compost microbial communities from Emeryville, California, USA - eDNA 5th pass 37_C BE-Lig OP (version 2) (version 2) ... | reverse complement strand
TGCTCGAACTTCGATCCCGCGAGGGCACCGTCGTAGATCAACTGCAGCCGGCCGGCGAGAGCCTCGGCGTCGGGCACCCCGGCGAGGGCGAGCAGTTCGGTCAGGGTCGAGTACAGCCACTCCCGGTGCGCCAGCACCGGTTCTATGCGTTCCTGAGGGAATTCCGTTGCTGCGTTGGCATATTGGCATCCGCGGAAGTTCTTGCGCGGCGCCGACCTCATCGCGAGGTCGAAGAAGGTGAGGATCTTCTCGACCGGATCGTCGACGTCCTCGACGGCGGCGTTCCACCGCTCGCGGTCACGGCGGTCGAGGTCCTCGAGATAGGCCAGCACCAGTGCGTCTTTCGAGCCGTACGACGAGTAGAGGCTCGCGCGCGCCACTCCCGCCTCGGCGAGGATGCGGTCGACGCCCACCGCCCGGATGCCGTGCTCGGCGAACAGGGCGCTCGCGGTCTCCAGCAGGCGCTGCGCGGGGGACGGCCGGGCAGCGCGGCCCGACGCGGGAGCGGAGGTTTCGACGGAGGTGTCGGCGATCGTACGCACGGACCCAGGGTAACGGAGGGGCCGGATAGACAGACCGTTCTATTCACATGTACCGTGGGTCGCGTGACGCACAGCCTTCTGACTCGCCGCCTGCACGTGGATCTCGTGCGGGTCGCGACCGCTGTTTGTCGTCGCTGTCACAGCTGACCGGTCCCGCCCACACGTGCCGTGACCCCGGGGCACATCTGCGCCTCGGACCACCCCACCGGACCGGTCCACAGTTCCCACCATGCTTTTCGGAAGGTGCCCTCATGTCGCTCTACCTCTACGAACTCGTGCCCGCCGAGGGCCAGGCCTCGGCTGCCATCAAGGCGTTCGACGAGGCCGTCACCGCTGCCGGCGGTGAGCTCATCGAGTCGCAGGTGACCACCGGCGGCACCCGCGTCTTCGCCATCGCCGAGTTCGAGTCCTGCCGCGCGCCGCAGCTCGAGGCCGCCGCCCTCGACGTCGCGGAGATCACCGGCCCCGACCAGGTCCGCCTCGTCGGCGCCGACCTGGACCAGATCAAGGCCACCCGCCCCGAGGCCGGTTATCTCGTCGAGTGGGACATCCCCGACACCATCGGCATGGAGACCTACCTCGCCCGCAAGAAGGCGAACTCGCCGAAGTACGCGGACGTTCCGGAGGTCACCTTCCTGCGCACCTATGTCCGCGAGGACATGGACAAGTGCCTGTGCTTCTACAACGCCCCCGACGAGGCCGCCGTCGTGCGTGCCCGCGAGGTCGTCAGCACCCCCATCGACCGTCTCCACCAGCTCGAAGGATAAGAACCGGATGACCGCGGCCATGGAACGAACGACCGAGGAGCAGCGCGCGGCGATCGCCGAATTCGTGCGCGATCGTGCCGCCGCTCTCGATCGGGGCGAGACCGATATCCGCACCGACCTCGCCTGTATCGGCGAGGCGGGCCTGATCGCCCGTGGACTCGGTGGGGAGTGTCTCGACGACATGGTCGCGGTCGTCGACGAGGTGGCCGCGGAATCGCTCACCGTCGGGTTCTCCCTGTGGGCGCAGCGCATGGCGCTCGAATACATCGATCGCGCACCGCAGGTCCTCCGCGACCTCTACCGGGACGAGCTGGCCTCCGGCCGCACGGTCGGGGTCACCGCGATGGCCGCCGCGCTCAAGCACCTGGCGGGTCTCGGCGAATTGCCGTTGCTCGCCGAGCACACCGACGACGGGATCACGGTCACCGGCCCGATCCACTGGGCGTCCAACGTCTTTCCGGAATCACTGATCGTGTTCCCGGCGCGCACCGCGGACGGTGGCCGTCTCGTCGCCGTGGTCCGCGCCGACGCACCGGGCATCACCATCGCCCCGTCGCCGGAACTGCTCGCGCTGGGCGCCACCTCGTCGACCTCCCTGAAGTTCGACGGAGTGCGGATTCCCCGCTCGCACATCCTCACCGAGGATCTCCCCGCCTTCTGCGGCACGATCCGCCCGACCTTCCTGCTGCTGCAGACCTCGTTCTGCTCGGGCATCACCCGTGCCTCGCTCGCCGAGGCCGGGTCGCGGCTGCACGGCCTCGGCGAGCAGTTCACCGGTGAGTACGAACTCGTTCGGGCACAGTACGATTCGCTGCGCGAGCGGCTCTACCGGTTCGCGGCCGACCCGAGTGCCGTGCCGCCGGTGGAGTTCGTGCGCCTGCGGCTCGACGGGTCGATCGTCGCCGTCGCCGCGACCCGCCTGGAGGCGACGCTGCGCGGCGGTGCCGGCTACGCCTCGGCCAGCGCCACCAACCGGCGGTTCCGCGAGGCCGCCTTCCTGCCCGTCCAGTCGCCCTCGGAAGGACAGTTGCGGTGGGAACTGTCGCAGTACGAATAGCCGACGGCTACAAGAGTTTCGCCGGTCGCCGCGATCCGGTTCTGCGAGGGGTGGACCTGGACATCGCGACCGGCGAATTCCTCGTGCTGCTCGGCAGCAGCGGTAGCGGCAAGTCCACCCTGCTCCGGATCGTCGCGGGTCTCGACCGCCTCGACCGCGGCTCGGTCGACTGGCCCGACACCGAGGGCGACAACCGCCCCCACACCGGGGTGGTCTTCCAGCAGCCGTTCCTCATGCCGTGGCTGACGGTGCGCGAGAACATCGCGTTCGGTGGACGTTTCGCCGCGCACCGCGAGCGCTTCGACACCGCCTACGCCGATTCGCTCCTCGAGCGCTTCGGCCTGTCGTCGCTGGCCGGTTACTATCCCGACCAGTTGTCGGGCGGCCAAGCCCAGCGGGTCGCCGTGATCCGCGCCGTCGCGGTACGGCCGCGGCTGCTGCTGCTCGACGAGCCGTTCAGCGCCCTCGATCCGGCGACCCGATCCGATCTGCGGTCCTGGCTCGGGGAACTCGCGCGCGATCTCGGCTTCACCACCGTGCTCGTCACCCACGACATCGACGAGGCCCTCGAACTCGGCGACCGGATCGCACTGTTCGGCAGCGGTGCGGTGCAACAGGAATGGCGGCTCGCCGAACTGCCCGACGTCGAGCGCGACGGTCTGCGTACGCAGATCCTGGCGCACTACCGCGATTCGTCGCTGTCGCCGACATGACGGGTGGACCCCTCATCAGCCGCCGCACCCTGATACGCGGCGCTCTCGGTCTCGCCGCGGCCGGCGGGGTCGCCGGTGTCGTCGACCTGGCGCGCACCGCGACGGCCGACCGCACCAACCGGACGGGGCAGCTGCGTATCGGTTACCTGCCGATCACCGACGCGGCGCCGCTGCTCGTCGCGCACGGCTCCGGTCTGTATCCGCAGGGGATCGTCGACGGCGCGAAGCCCGTGCTCTTCCGCAGCTGGGCGTCGCTGGCGGAGGCGTTCGTCAGCCGCCGCGTCGACGTGGTGCACCTGCTCATGCCGATGGCCGTCCAATTGCGCTACAGCCTGGGCAGTTCCGTGCGCATCCTCGGCTGGAACCACACCAACGGCTCGGCGCTGACGGTCGCCCCGCACATCACCGACCCGAGCGATCTGGCCGGGCAGACGGTGGCGATCCCGTTCTGGTGGTCCATCCACAACATCGCCCTGCAGCAGCTGCTGCGTGCCCACGGCCTCACCCCGGTCGTGCGGGAGGCCCCGTCGAAGTCCGCCCGCACCGTCGGTCTCGTCGTGATGGGACCGTCCGACATGATCCCGGCGCTGGCCAACGGATCGATCGCGGCATTCACCGTCGCCGACCCGTTCAACGCCGCCGCGGAGGTCCGCGGTATCGGCCGCATCCACCGTTTCCTCGGCGACGTGTGGCGCGACCACGCGTGCTGCGCGCTGCTCGTGCACGAGGAACTCATCGAACGCAATCCCGCGGCGGTGCAGGCGCTCACCGACTCGGTGGTCTCCGCCCAGCTGCAGATCGGCGCCGACCGCCAGGCCGCGGCCGGGCTGCTGTCGACCGGCGGCTACCTGCCGCAGCCGCTGCCCGCCATCACGAAGGCCCTCACCTATCCCGGCCGGGACGAGGGCACGCGGCACCCGCAGTGGCAGCCGCAGCGCGTCGGCTACCAGCCGTTCCCCTTCCCGTCCTTCACGGCTGCGCTCATCGAAGCGATGCACGGCACCGTCGTCGACGGCGACACCCGTTTCCTGTCACGCCTCGATCCGGCGACCGTGCACCACGACCTCGTCGACGACCGGTTCGTCCGCACGTCCCTGACCCGTGTGCCCGGCACCGACGCCTTCGGTCTCCCGGCCGATCTCACCCGCACAGAGGAGGTCGATCCCTCGTGAGCGTCCCCACCGGTACCGTGCCCGCCCCGGCCCGCACCGGCAGGCGACCGTCCTTCCTGCCCCAGGTCGTGGCGATCGCCGTCGCCGTGGCCCTGTGGTGGCTCGTGACGACCGTCCTCGTCGCCCCCGACTCGATCGTGCGGGACTTCGCGCCGCAGTACGTCTTCCCCGCGATCGTCGACCTGTTCGCGCGCGGTGTGCTGCTGCCCGACACCCTCGCGAGCCTGTGGCGGCTGCTGGTGGGGCTGCTCATCGCAGCGACCGTCGGTATCCCGCTCGGACTGGCGATCGGGCTCAACCCACTCGTCGAACGCGCCACGATGCCGATCGTGCAGTTCCTGCGGATGATCTCGCCGCTGTCCTGGGCACCGATCGCCGTGGCGCTGTTCGGGATCGGGCATCAGCCGGTGTTCTTCCTCATCGCCGCCGCCGCGGTGTGGCCGATCGTCATCAACACCGCCGCCGGGGTGCACGGCATCGACCAGGGCTATCTCATGGTGGCGCGCTCGTTCGGTGCCACCCGACTCGAACTGCTCACCACCGTCGTGCTGCCCGCCATCCGCGCGCAGGTGCAGACCGGCCTGCGGGTCGGCCTGGGCATCGCGTGGGTGGTGCTGGTGCCGGCCGAGATGCTCGGTGTGCGCTCCGGGCTCGGCTACCAGATCCTCAACGCCCGCGACCAGCTCGCCTACGACCAGGTCATGGCCGTGATCGTCGTGATCGGCTTCCTCGGTTTCTGGCTCGACTGGGCGGCCCGGCACCTGCTGCGCGAACGCCGCAAGCCGGTCGCCGTCGAGGAGGCCGACCGGCCGCTGTGAGCGGTCAGGCGCCGACGGGCGTCAGCACGAACACCGGGATCTCCCGGTCCGTACGCTTCGCGTACAGCGCGTAGTTCGGCCACGTGTCGAGCAGCACCGGCCACAGCCGTTCGCGTTCCTCACCGTGCGCGACCCGCACCGAGACGCGGTGGTCGCGCCCCTCGTACCGGACGTCCGCCTCGTCGGCGGCGCGCAGGTTCAGCGCCCAGGCGGGTGCCTTCGGATGCCCCCAGTTCGAACCCACCACCAGCCAGCCACCGTCGTGCGGCACGCACAGCAGTGGCGTCGACCGCTGTTCCCCGCTCTTGCGGCCCCGCACGGTGAGCAGCAGCGAGGGCAGGCCCGCGATCGTCAGCAGCGTGACCTTCCCGCGGGTGACCCGCTGGATGGTCTTGTCCACCGCGATGATCTGCCGCGAGTACTGCGGCAGCCACGGCAGGGCACCGATACGGACGGCCACCGGCCGGAGCGGATTCCTCGGCATCTGTCCCCCTGTCGAGACGAACGTCCGTCTGCCGGAGCGCCGGCTACCTCCCCCAGGCTCCGAGCAGCGTCCGTACCGCAGCCACGACGGCGAGCGGCTGATCGATCATAGGGTGATGTCCGGACGCGGGCAGGTCGACGAGGAGGGCGTCGGGGCCGAACTGCTCGATCATCCGCTCGTAGAGGGCGTCGGAGATGATGCCGTACTCGCAGCGGAAGTAGGCGACGCGGCACTTCGGGCGCATCCCCTCGAAGCTGCGGGCGGCCTGCCGTCCGACGCGGCGGCGATCGAACTTCCAGGCGACGCCGCCCTCGACGTCCTTCAGCGACCCGCGGGCGATGTGGTCGAGCACGTAGGACTCGGCGTGGTCCTGCGGCGGGACGAGCCGGAACCTGGCGACCGCGTCGTCGGCCGAGGGGTAGATCCTCGGTGGACGGGAGCTGTTCAGTGCTTTCGCCTGCATCTCGAGTTCCTCGGGGGACACGTCGCGGATCGGCGAGTCGATGATCGCGACGCCTGCGAGCCGGTCGCCGTACAGGTGCGAGGCCGCGAACGAGACGATGCCGCCCATGCTGTGCCCGACGAGGACGGGCGGTCCGACGATGCCGCCGCCCTCCGCGGCCACGAGGATCTCCGCGGACCAGGTCTCGAGGTCGTAGTGGTCGCGATGGTCGCTGTCGCCGTGCCCGCTCAGGTCCAGGGCGACGACGCGGCGGCCGCGGGCGAGTTGCGGACCGATGTGGTCCCACCATCCGGAATGGGCCATGCCGCCGTGGACCAGGACGATTCCCGGCTGTCCGGCCTCACCCCACGCCCGGTAGGCGATGGTCGCACCCGCTGCCTCGACCTTCCCGGTCTCGACGGGCGCGGCCAGGGCGTCGACGAACCATTGAGGAGCAGATCCGTTAGTGCTCATCACCCGAACTTATGCGAGCTGTGACGCCGACCAACATCCGGGCCACCAATTCGATGCGGCGCTCGTCCATCTCCGGCTGCGGATGCACGGTCGCCGACACCGCCTCGCCGTCGAACAGGTGTACGGCCGTCAGCAGCAGCACGTCGAACACCGCGGGGTCGAACCGCGCCGCGACCGGCAGCGACCTGCCGAAATCGACGATCTGCGCGTGGTAGCGCGCGGCCATCGGTGCCAGGTGTTCCCGCAGTGCCGCGTCGGTGCGGGCCGCGCCGAGCAGTTCGTACCAGGCCGCGTTCATCGGCGCGCGGCAGGCCGCACGCAGCAGCTCGAGGCATTCCCGCACGGAGTCGACGCTGTCGTCGCTCGCCCCGAGGGCCTCGAGTCCGGCGCGGAAGCTCGCGAACTGGCGCACGCGTACCTCGTCGGCGGCCGCAACCATGAGGTTCAGGCGGGTCGGGAAGTGCCGGAACACCCCTCCCGAGGACACCCCGGAGCGCCGGCACACCTCCCCGACGGTGGTCGCGGTGTAGCCGAGCTCGGCGAGGGCCGTGATCGTCGCGTCGAGGATGCGGCCGATCGTCTCCTCCCGGCGCTGCTGCTGGGTACGTCGCGTGACGGGAGCGCTCATGCGGCGGATCCGGCGGGGGCCGACCGTGCCGGGGCGGGGCCGCGTTCGTCGACACCGGCGCGCAGGAACCGGCCGGTCCCGACGGTGCGGCCGTAGCCGGGCACGAACTCGCCCTCCCGGAAGACGACCCTGCCCGCGACGGCGGTGGCGGTCACCGCCCGGTCGTTGCGGTCGACCATGCGCTGCAGTCCGCCGAACTCCTCCATCGGTGCCTCGTGGTAGGCGTCGACGTCGTCGGTCAGGCCGGCCGGGTCGACGACGACGAAGTCGGCGCGGTCCCCGATGCGCAGGTGCCCCGCGTCGATGCCGTAGAAGTCGCCGAGTTCGCCGGTGAGCTTGTGGACGATCTGCCCGAGCGGCAGGATCGGCTCGCCGCGGCGTTCGGCGTCGTGGGCGCGGCGCAGCAGGCAGATGGCGAAGTTGTAGAAGGCCATGTTCCGCAGGTGCGCACCGGCGTCGGAGAAGCCGATGGTGACGCCGGGTGTGCGTACCAGCCGGTCGGCGACCTTCCGCCGGTCGTTGGCGATCACGGTGTGCCAGCGGAACTCCCGGCCGTGCTCGACGACGAGGTCGAGGAAGGTGTCGACCGGGTGCAGATTCCGTGCGCGGGCGACGTCACCGATGGACCGGCCGACGAGCGAGCTGTCGGGGCACGCGACGATGCGGGTGTCGTCGAAGTCGCGGTGCCACACCCGCGGGGAGAACCTCTTCTCGAAGTCCTGCCGGAACCAGCGGCGGTAGGCCTCGTCGCGCATCAGGTCGTTGCGGGCGATCTCGTCGTTGAGATGCAGTGCGGCCCGGCCGGATCCGAACTCCTCGAAGACCACGAGGTCGATGCCGTCCGAGTACACCTCGAAAGTGGTGGGCAGGTGCTGCCACCGGAAGGCCCCCCTGCCGATCCGGTTGGCGGCGAACGCGATCGGACCGAAGATGCGGTTGACCCAGCGTTCCGCCTTGGTATCGGCGGCAGCGAGGACCGACGCCTTCATCGGCTTGCGTCCGATACCGGTGCTCGCGAGCGCGAAGAAGGCGACGTCGTACTTGGTGTTGAGGTTCGGCACGGCCTGCAGCACGCGGCCGCGGCGACGCAGGATCCGGTGCAGGCGACGGAATTCCGACCACGACGCGTGCGTCGACGGCAGGGTGCGGGAACGGTAGCGGTCGCCGTCCATCTTGTCCCAGGGGTTCGTCATGGTCGACACCCCGAGGAAGCCGGCGTCGAGGGCATCCTCGACCCGCGCGTCGATGTCCGCCAGCTCGGCACGGGTGGGGCGGTTCGCCGATTCGGTGGAGCGGCCGAGGCCCATCACCGACGCTCGCACGTCGGAGTGCCCGATGAAGGCGGTGATGTTGGGGCCGAGCGGAAGCCGGTTCAGGGCATCGATGTACTCGCGCGGGGTCTCCCACGTCCTGGTCTTCTCGAGGGCGGCGAGCACGTGTTCGCGCGGGACAGCTTCGACGCGGCTGAACAGGTCGGCGGCGTCGAGGGGCGGGACGAAGACGGTGGACAGGGAGCAGTTGCCCATGAGCACGGTCGTGACGCCGTGCCGGACCGATTCGGGCAGGCCGGGGCCGACGAGGACCTCGGCGTCGTAGTGGGTGTGGGTGTCGACGAAGCCGGGCATCACCCAGCGGCCGTGTGCCTCGACGACCTCGGTGTCCGGACCGACCGGCAGGTCGTCGGTGGTGGCGGTGACGAGGACGCCGTCGCGGATGCCGAGGTTGCGGACGACGCCCGGGGCGCCCGTGCCGTCGAACCACAGCCCCCCGCGTACGACGACGTCGAAGTCGTCTCGTGTGCGATCTCCCGATGTGTGATCTGCGCCACTCATGCGGCGAGGGTAACACGAGAAAGAGGTCGCGCACTCTCTAAATTCCCGTTCCCGCCGGACTAGGGTGCGGCCATGGCACTCGAAGCGACCCCCGTCCTGCTCGTCGACCGCGACGTCCTCGATCGCAACATCGCGCGGATGGCGGCGTCCGCGCGGAACCGGGGTCTGGCGCTGCGCCCTCACGCGAAGACCCACAAGTGCCCCGAGATCGCACGACTGCAGGTCGAGGCGGGTGCGACCGGCCTGACCGTCGCCACCGTGACGGAGGCGGAGGTATTCGCCGCCGCCGGATTCGACGACCTGTTCGTCGCCTATCCGCTGTGGGTCGACGCGGCCCGCGGCGCCCGCCTGCGAGCCCTCGCCGAGCGGATGCGACTGACCGTCGGTATCGATTCCGCTGCCGGGGCACGGGCCCTCGCCGAACACGCCGGCACCGGCATCGGGGTGCTCGTCGAGATCGACAGCGGGCACCACCGCACGGGCGTCGCCCCCGAACGGGCCGGGGCGGTCGCCGCGGCCGCACGGGAGGCCGGGCTCGAGGTGGTCGGCGTCTTCACCTTCCCCGGTCACTCCTATGCCCCGGATGCACCCTCGTCCGCAGCCCGGGAGGAGGCCGACGCGCTGGCCGCGGCCGCCGAATCGCTGCGCGCCGCGGGTGCCGAACCGGCGATCGTCAGCGGCGGGTCCTCCCCCACGGCGCTGATCGACGTACCCACTCCCGCAACCGAACTGCGCCCCGGCGTCTACGTCTTCGGCGACGCCCAGCAGCTCGAACTCGGAGCCGTCGCCGAAGAGGACGTCGCCCTCACCGCGCTGGCGACCGTCGTGTCGGTCCGGGACGGGATCGTCGTGCTCGACGCCGGGTCGAAGATCCTCGGTGCCGACCGGGCGGCCTGGGCGACCGGACACGGCCGGATCCTCGGCGAACCCGACGCGCGGATCACCGCCCTGTCGGAGCACCACGCCACCGTGCAGTGGCCCGGCTCGTCGCCGCGTCCCGCTCCGGGCGACCGGGTGCGGGTGATCCCCAACCACGCGTGCAACGCCGTGAACCTCGTGGACGAGCTCGTCGTGGTCTCCGGCGACGCACCGGTGGACGTGTGGCGGGTGGCCGCGCGAGGATGCAACGTGTGACGCGCACACGTCTTGCCGGGCTGATCGCGGTGGCCGCACTGCTGCCGCTGGTCTCCTGCGGGTCCGAGACGACCGAGACCGCCGGACCGGCGACCACGAGCGCCTCGGTCGTGTCCGTCGTGCCGGAGGCCGGAGCACCCCGCGTCACCGGCACGATCGCCTCCGGCCTCGACACCGCCTGGGGCATCGCCTTCCTGCCGGGCGGATCGGCGCTGGTCACCGAGCGCGACACCGGCCGCGTCCTCGAGATCACCGACGGCACCTGCCGTGAGGTGGGGCGTGTCGAAGACACCCTCGCGCAAGGGGAATCGGGTCTGCTGGGGATCGCGGTGTCGCCGGGCTTCGCCACCGACCGGCAGGTGTTCCTGTACGCGACCATGGCCGACGACAACCGCGTGCTGCGCGCGACCTTCGACGGGGAGACCCTGTCGGAGCCGGAGGTGATCCTCGACGGCATCCCGGCCGGACGGATCCACGACGGCGGACGCATGATCGTCGGCCCCGACGGCATGCTCTACGTCGCGACCGGCGAGGCGGGCGACCGCGATCTCGCCCAGGATCCGGATTCGCTGGGCGGCAAGATCCTGCGCATCACCGCCGACGGCGATCCCGCGCCCGGCAATCCCGACCCGGCCTCGCCGGTGTTCTCGCTGGGGCACCGCAACGTGCAGGGCCTGGCGTTCGACGATGCGGGTCGGTTGTGGGCGTCGGAGTTCGGGCAGAACGACGTCGACGAGCTGAATCTCGTGACGGCCGGCGCGAACCACGGGTGGCCGGAGGTCGAGGGCACCGGCGGCGGGAACGAATTCGTCGATCCGGTGCTCACCTGGCCGGTCGCGCAGGCGTCCCCGTCCGGGCTGGCGTGGGCCGAGGGCAGTCTGTGGATGGCGGGTCTTCGGGGAGAGCGGTTGTGGCGCATCGATATCGGAGACGACGGCGTCGCGACCGCGAGCGACTTCCTGCGAGGCGAGTACGGGCGGTTGCGGACCGTCGTCGCCGCGCCGGACGGCTCCCTGTGGCTCACGACGTCCAATCGGGACGGTCGCGGGGAGCCGGCCGGCGACGACGACCGCATCCTCCGTGTCGAGATCTCCTGACGGACCCGTCGAGATCTCCTGAGCGGGTTACGGAACGAGGACGACGACCGTCTCGGCCACGAGCGCCGGACGCTCACCGCCCTCGATCTCGACGGTGTACTGCACGACGAGGTTCGCGCCCTTGGCGGTGCGCTCGAGCGACTTGAACTCGGCGCCGGCGCGGACCTTGGAACCGACCGGGACGGGCGAGGGGAAGCGCACCTTGTTGCTGCCGTAGTTGACCTTCATCTTCAGACCCTCGATCGCGAAGATCTTCTGGCCCAGCACCGGCAGCAGCGACAGGGTCAGGTAGCCGTGGGCGATGGTGGTGCCGAAAGGACCGTCCTTGGCGCGCTCGGGATCGACGTGGATCCACTGGTGGTCGCCGGTGGCGTCGGCGAACAGGTTCACGCGCTCCTGGTCGATCTCGAGCCAGTCGCTGTAGCCGAGGTGCTCGCCGACAGCCTTCTCGACCTCGTCGATTCCGTTGAAGACCCGCATGTGTTGCTCCTGTTGGGTTGGGGCGAGGGTCAGTGACCGGCTCGCCGGAGGGTGACGCGGTAGGTGTAACGCTCGGGCAGGAAGTAGCTCACCGACAGCTCGGTCGGCACCCCGTTCTCGTCGGAGTACAACCGGTCGACGCGCAGCAGCGGATGCCCGACGGGGCAGTCCAGTTCGGCGGCCGCCTGTTCGGTGGCGGGGGCGACGGTGATGGACTGTGCCGCTTCGACGATGGGGCTGTCGAGATACGGTTCGAGCAGTCCGATCACGGTGCTGCGGCTCGACGCACCGGCCTGCAGTTCCGGGGTGTCGAGCACGTGCGCGGCGACCTTGTCGGGGAGATGGACCGTGGTGACCACGAACGGGATCCCGTCGTGGACGCGCCGGAACACCACCGTGTACAGCAGGTCGGTGTCGAGGCGGAGCCGGCTCGCGGCGTCGATGTCGACGCCCCGCCGCAGCGGGGAGACGATCTCCATGACCGTGTCGGACGACAGTGCGAGCAGGTCCTCGATGGAGCCGTGCTGACGCCGGTAGCGGCGTCCCGACTCGTTCGCGAAGGTGCCGCGGCCGGGGACACGGTAGACGATGCCGTCGGCGACGAGGTCCTGGAAGGCGCGACGGACCGTCTGCCGGCTCACCCCGTACTGTTCGGCGAGCTCCGCCTCCGTGGGCAGCCGTGTGCCGCCGCTGTACCGTCCCGCTTCCACGGCTTCCCGGAGTCGACGCGCGAGCTGCGCGTAGGCCGGTTCCGTCTCCCGCACCTTGTTGTCCATGACGGACCCGATCCTAGCTTTTCTCGATCGCGGGGTCGGCGGTCACAGGCCGCCGCGGGCGACGAGCTGGCTCGCGATGACATTGCGCTGGATCTCGTTGGTGCCCTCACCGACGATCATCAACGGCGCGTCCCGGAAATACCGCTCCACGTCGTACTCGGTCGAATACCCGTACCCACCGTGGATGCGCACCGCGTTCAATGCGATCTCCATCGCCACCTCCGAGGCATAGAGCTTGGCCATACCGGCCTCCATGTCGCAGCGCTCCCCGCTGTCGAACTTCTCCGCCGCATAGCGGGTCAACTGCCGCGCCGCCGTGAGCTTGGTGGCCATCTCCGCCAGATAGTTGCCGATCGACTGATGTTTCCAGATCGGCTGCCCGAAACTCTCCCGCTGCTGCGCATACGCCAGCGAATCCTCCAGCGCGGCAGCGGCGACACCCAGCGCGCGGCAGGCCACCTGGATCCGGCCGGTCTCGAGACCCTTCATCATGTGCCCGAACCCCTTGCCCGGCTCCCCACCGAGGATCGCATCCGCCGAGATCCGGTAGTTGTCGAAACTCAGCTCACACGACTCGACACCCTTGTAGCCGAGCTTGGGCAGATCCCGCGAGACCGTCAGACCCGGGCCGTGCTCGACGAGCACCACCGAGATGCCCTTGTGCCGCGGGGCCGCCTCCGGATCGGTCTTGCACAACAGGGCGATCAACCCCGAGCGGCGGGCATTGGAGATCCACGTCTTGGCGCCGTTGATCACCAGCTCGTCCCCGTCGCGGCGGGCGGTGGTGGTCATCGCCTGCAGATCCGACCCTCCCCCCGGTTCGGTCAGCGCCATCGTCGCGCGGATCTCCCCGGTGGCCATCTTCGGCAGATACCTGGCCTTCTGCTCCTCGGTACCGAACAGGGTCAGCAGCTTGGCGACGACCGTGTGCCCGCCCATCGCCCCCGCCAGCGACATCCAACCGCGGGCGAGTTCCTCGGTGACCTGCGCATAGCAGGGCATCGACACCGGCGAACCCCCGAACTCCTCCGGCACCGCCAGCCCGTAGATGCCGATCTGCTTCATCTGCTCGATCCACTTCTCCGGGTACTCGTTGCGATGCTCGACCTCCTGCACCGACGGCTTGACCTCCCGATCGATGAACTCACGGACGGTCTTGACCAGGAAAGCCTCTTCGTCGTTCAGGTAGGTCACGGGTGATCCTTCGGTCGAGGGCCGGGCCACGCGACCCGGAGAACTTTGTACGGCCATTTTGTGGATGCCGCGGGGGGAATGTCAATGCACAGGCCCGCGCGAACGTGTCGGAATCCAGAGTTTTCGGCGATGCAACCGGCTGCACGTACCTATGGGGTGGCGCACGCCCGACAATGGCCGTACATTTAGCGCCGTCATTTCCCGACCGACCTCCCGAGGTTCTCCGTGACTTCCGAGCAACACCTCCGCCGGCGCGCCGTCCTCGTCGCCCCCGGCTCCGACGAACGCAAGGCGTCCAAAGCCCTCGCCTCCACCGCCGACGAAGTGGTCCTCGACCTCGAGGACGCCGTCACCGCGGCGCAGAAGGACACGGCCCGCGAGCTCGTCGCCCCTCTCGTCCGCGAGCACGGCGCCGGCCGCACCGTCTCGGTGCGCATCAACGGCCGCGGCACGCCCTGGTTCGAGGACGACCTACGGGCGTGCGCGGCCCTCGGGGACGCGCTCGCCTCGATCGTGATCCCGAAGGTCGAGAGCGCCGAGGATCTCGTCGAGGCCGACCGCATCCTCGGCGACTCGCCGGTCGTGGTGCAGGCCCTCATCGAAACCCCGGCGGGCGTGCAGCGCATCGACGAGATCGTGACCGGGCCGCGAGTGGCCGGGGTGATCATCGGCTACGCCGATCTCGGTGCCTCCCTGGGACGTTCCCGCACGGCTGCTCCCGAGCACTGGCTGTACGTGCAGGACCGTGTGTTGCACGCCGCCCGCACCGCGGGTGTCCAGGCGATCGACGGCCCGTTCCTCGGCATCACCGACGACGACGCCTTCCGTCACTCGGCGCGGTGGGTCGCCGACCTCGGGTTCGACGGCAAGTGGGTGATCCACCCGGCGCAGATCGATTCCGCCGCCGCAGCGTTCACTCCCACCGATGCACAGGTCGAGTCGGCCCGCAAGGTGCTCGCCGCGCTCGAGGAGGCCGAGAACCGTGGGGCCGGAGCCGCCCAGCTGGACGGCCAGATGCTCGACGAGGCCGACGCCGTCGCCGCCCGCCGCACCCTGTCCAAGATCGGAGCCTGACCACCATGACCACCTCGTACGTCGGCGGACCCTACTTCGACGAACTGACCGTCGGGCAGGTGTTCGACACAGCCCCCGCCGTGACCCTCACCGACGGTCTCGCCGCCACGCACCAGGCGATCCTCGGCGACCGCCTGCGTCTGCCGCTCGACAAGCACCTGTCGGCCGCGGTCGCCGGTGGCCCGGTGGCGCACGCCGGTTTCGTCACCGACATCGCGATCGGCCAGTCGACGCTCGTCACGCACCACGTCAAGGCCAACCTGTTCTACCGCGGCCTGCGTTTCCATCGCTTCCCGCACATCGGCGACACCCTGTACACCACCACCGAAGTGGTGGGCCTGAAGGAGAATTCGGCCAAGCCCGGCCGCAAGCCCACCGGTCTGGCCGCGCTGCGGATGAACACCGTCGACCAGGACGGCAACACTGTCCTCGACTTCTACCGGTGCGCGATGCTGCCGCTGAGCGAGAACCCCGATCCCGACCGGGTCGTGCACGCCGACGACCTGTCGGCCATCGGCCCGCAGGACGAACCGCAGTGGTCGGTGCCGAAGGGCTGGGATCTCGATGTGTACCGGTCGAAGGTGCCGGGCGCGCACTTCGATCCGTCCCTCGTGGGCGCGGTGCTGCAGTCGAGCGGCGACGTCGTCTCGAGCGCACCGGAACTCGCGCGCCTGAGCCTGAACATCGCGGCGACGCACCACGACGAGCGGGTCGGTGCCGCAGGGCGTCTCGTCTACGGCGGCCACACCATCGGTCTCGCTCTGGCGCAGGCGTCGCGGGCACTGCCGAACCTGGTGACGGTGCTGGGCTGGAAGTCGTGCGATCACACCGGTCCGGTGCACGAGGGAGACACCCTCACCAGCGACCTGCACGTCGAGTCCGCCGAACCGCTCCCCGAGGGCGGTGGTGTGCTGAACCTGCGGTCGCTCGTCCATGCCCACCGCGACGATGCCGAGCCGGCGCCGGTGCTGGACTGGCGGTTCACGGCCCTCATGGCCTGACCGTCGTCGAGACCGGCGTCGTTCGCGTTTCTCCCAGAGAGTTTCGCGATCGACGCCGGTTTCGTCGTTCAGGGCCCGAGGATCTCGTCCACCAGCCCCCACTCGAGTGCGCGGGCGACGTCGAGGGGCGCCGCAGTGACGAACAGGTGCAGCGCCCGCCACCGGCCGATCCGCCGTGGGATGCTCACCGTCCCGCCCGCGCCCGGGATGAGCCCCATCGACACCTCCGGGAGACGGAAGAGCGTGTCCGGAGCGGCGACCACCCGTCCGGCGAAGGCCGGGATCTCGATTCCGGCACCGATGCAGTGACCGTGCACACGCACCTCGATACGGTCGGCCAGCCGGGCCACCAGGCGCCCCGCTCCTCCACGGGTGCGGATGAGGTGCGCCAGCGTGGTGTTCGGGGTGCGTCCGAACTCGTCGAGGTCGCCACCTGCGCAGAACGACGGCCCGGCGCCGTCCAGCACGACCCGCTCGACGCTCTCGTCGAGCACCGCCAGCCGCAGGGCCTCTACCAAGGCGTCGCGCAGCAGTGTGCCGTAGGCGTTGCGTCGCTCGGGCCGGTTGAGGGTGATGTGCAGAACGTCGCCGTCGCGCTCGATGAGCACCGGGTTCTCGCACGGGGGCGGCAGCGGGCGCGGGCCGCGCTCGTCGAGCCAGGCCGCGAACTCCGGGCCGCCCTGCAGCGTCGAGTACCCGAGGGATTCGACGTCGATGGCCTCCGGCACCGCCAGGGTCTCCGAGGCCCGCACGACCTGCCGGGCCACCAGCGCCGACTGCGGCCGTTGCGCCACCGCGGTGGCGAACTCGGCGATGCTCGCGTCGGGGTCGTCCGCCTCCACGATGCCCCGGGTCGGGCCGGCCGGGGCGTAGGTGAGGTCGAGGGCGTCGACCAGCGGGGCGAGCGCCGCCGGGACCTCGCGGGTCGCGCGGCCGACGAGGATGCGGTCGCACAGGGAGGCTTCTTCCGCTGCACGGGCCGACAGGGCGGGATCGGCGTCGTCGAGGTCGACGACGAGCAGGGGACGCACCAGGGTTCCACCGTCGCCGAGGAGGGGTTCGCCTGCTGCGCCGCTCGCCAGATCGGCGACGGAAACAGTGGTCGCGCGTGCCGTGTCTGTGTTCATGACCGTCCTTGTGCTGCACCGGGCCCCATCCGGCAGGGAATGTAGCATCACGACCGTGATCAGCGACTTCGCAGCGGATCCGGTCCGCGACTGGGCGGAGAGCGGGATCGTCGCTCTGACCGGCCGGGCCGACGGTCCCCCACTCGTGCCTCCGGGACGTGCTGCGACGGTCGCGCGGGAGCATGCTCGCTGGGTCGCTGCCGCGACCGGTGGTCGCGTGGAGCTCGACGGGGCCCGGCTGCTGTCCGAGCGGGCCGCCTTCACCGGGCACCGCCGGGCCGGTGCCGTCTCCGCTGGCGGGGCGTGCCGGTTGCTGCCGACCGCCGACGGGTGGGCCGCGGTCTCGTGCGCGCGCCCCGACGATCCCCTGTTGCTCGGGGCCCTGATCGGTGCGGAGATCGAGGGCGACCCCTGGCCCGCGGTGACCGAGTGGCTCGCCGCGCACCCGGGTGCCGAACTCGCCGAACGGGCGGAGATGCTCGGGATCGCCGCCGGGCCGATCGCGCCCGTGCACAGTGCACCGCCTGTTCCCACGCGTCCGCGGGACGTCGCCGGGTTGCTCGTCGTCGATTTCGGTTCCCTGTGGGCGGGCCCGTTGTGCGCGCACCTGCTCGGTCTCGCCGGGGCGCGGGTGGTCAAGGTCGAGACGCCCTCGCGGCCCGACGGTGCGCGTCGCGGCGATCCGGACTTCTACCGCCTGCTCCACGCCGGCCACGAATCGGTGGTCCTCGACCCGTCCGACGACCGGCAGCGCCGCGAACTCGCCGAACTCGTCGCGGCGGCCGACATCGTGATCGAGGCGTCGCGTCCCCGTGCCCTGGCGGGTTTCGGGCTCGATGCCGAGAAGGAGGTCGCGGCCGGTGCCACGTGGATCTCGATCACCGCACACGGACGCGCCTCGTACCGTGTGGGTTTCGGCGACGACATCGCCGCCTCCGCAGGACTGGTCGCCTTCGACGCCGACGGGCCGGTGTTCGTGGGCGATGCGATCGCCGACCCCCTCACCGGTCTGACCGCAGCCGCACTGGCGATGTCGACACCGTGCGACGGGCCAGGAATGCTGTGGGACGTCTCGATGTCCGCGGTCGTCGCCGCGACGCTGGACGACGCGACGGATCCTGCCCCGCAGCCGGTTCGGGAGAACGGCCACTGGGTCGTGCACGCTCCGTCCGGGACCGTTCCGGTGGCGGAACCGCAGCGCCGCGAACCCTCCGGGCAGGCACCCGAATCCGGCCGCGACACCGCGCGTGTGCTCACTGCTCTCGGAATCCGGCGATGAGCACGCTCGTCCTGCGCGACGTGGAGGTCGGCGGCGTCCGGGGCCTCGATGTCCTCGTCCGCGACGGCGTCGTCACGGACATCGCTCCGGAACTGGGGATTCCGGATACCGCCGAGGTCGTGGAGGGCAGTTCCGGCGCGCTGCTGCCCGGACTGCACGACCACCACATCCACCTGCACGCCCTCGCCGCCGACCGTTCGTCGGTCCGGTGCGGTCCCCCTTCGGTCCGCTCGGCCGACGATCTCGCCCGCGCCCTGGACTCCGCTCCGGGCGACGGCTGGATCCGCGGTGTCGGGTACTTCGAATCCGTTGCCGGTCTGCTCGACTCGCACTCCCTCGACGCCCTGCACGCGCGACGTCCGGTGCGCATCCAGCACCGCAGCGGCGCCCTGTGGGTCCTCAACTCCACCGCGGCGGCGCTGGCCGGCCTCGACACCGCCGACCATCCCGGCGTCGAACGCGACGACGCGGGCCGCCCCACCGGCCGGATCTGGCGGGCCGACACCTGGTTGCGTGAACGTCTCCCCGCCACCGGCCCGCCCTCACTCGAGGCCGTCGGCGCCGAACTCGCCCGCCACGGCGTCACCGGGCTGAGCGACGCCACGCCCGATCTCACCCCGTCGACCCTCGCACACCTCCGCCGTGCACATCTCGACGGACATGTGCCGCAACGTCTTCGGCTTCTCGGCGCACCCCTGGATTTCACCGGGGGGTCGGCGACGTTCGCGGCCGGGCCGTACAAGATCGTCGTCGCCGATTCGGGTCTGCCCGACCTCGACGCGCTCGCCGGCACCATCCGCCGCGCCCACGAGGCCGGCAGACCGGTGGCGGTGCACTGCGTCAGCCGCGAGGCGTTCGCGTTCCTGCTCGCGGTGTTCACCGACGTCGGGACCGTCCGCGGCGACCGCATCGAACACGGCGCTCTCGTCCCGGCCGACTCGATCGGCGACCTGCGGCGCCTCGGCCTGCAGGTCGTCACCCAGCCGGGTTTCCTCACCGATCGCGGCGACGCCTACCTGCACGACGTGCCCGTCGTCGATCTACCGGATCTCTACCGGTGCCGCAGCCTGCTCGACGGCGGTGTGCCGCTGGCCCTGTCGAGCGACGCCCCCTACGGTCCCGCCGACCCGTGGGCCGTCGTCGACGCCGCGGTGACCCGGCGTTGCCCCACCGGCGAGATCGTCGGCGTCGACGAAAGACTCTCCCCCGCCGAGGCCCTCGGCCGCTGTCTCGCACCCCTCGACGACCCGGGCGGTCCCGCCCGTACGGTGCGCGTCGGTGCCCCGGCCGATCTGGTGCTCCTCGACCGTTCCCTGCCCGAGATGCTGGAGGCCCCCACCTCGGAAGCTGTGCGCGCCACCCTCATCGACGGTCGCGTCGTCCACCACGCCTGAGATCCGCTACATCCTCAGCCATTCACCGCAGCGATTGCTGCAGCGGACGACTAGGCCGGTAGCGGATGGAGGACGTCAGGACACCGTCCAGGTGTTGTCGCCGGCCAGCAACGCCTGCAGATCGGCCGCCTCGGTCTCACGCGCCCGCGCGATCTGGTCGCGGGCGGCGTCGTCGTAGGTCGTCCGCGTGACCTGCCGCACGATCCCGACGACGGTGTAGGTAAGGTCCTGGTCCGACAGCCGCGACAGCGCGTAGACGTACTCGGGGTCGTCGGTGTACGCGTCGTGGACGACGATGTCGGACGGATCGACGTCCACGCGCCGCTCCACACGCAGACCGAAACCCCGCTGCACGACGCACAGTTCGTCGTCGACGCCGAAGACGATCGGCTCGCCGTGCCGCAACCGGATGAGGTGGGCGGGGGCCTCGTCCTTGCGGAGGACGTCGAAGGAACCGTCGTTGAAGATCGGGCAGTCCTGCAGGATCTCGACGAAGGCGGTGCCGCGGTGCCGAGCCGCCGCGCGCAGCACCTCCTTCAGCCCCTCGCGGTCGGAGTCGAGAGCGCGGGCGACGAAGGTGGCCTCGGCGCCGAGTGCGAGCGACATGGTGTTGAAGGGGGCGTCGACCGAGCCGGCGGGGGTGGACTTGGTGACCTTGCCGAGTTCCGAGGTGGGCGAGAACTGGCCCTTGGTGAGTCCGTAGATCCTGTTGTTGAACAGCAGGATCCGCATGTTCACGTTCCGGCGGAGGGTGTGGACGAGGTGGTTGCCGCCGATGGAGAGGGCGTCGCCGTCACCGGTGACCACCCACACCGACAGGTCGGGCCGGGTGACGGCGAGGCCGGTCGCGAGGGTGGGTGCGCGACCGTGGATGGAGTGCACCCCGTAGGTGTCGAGATAGTAGGGGAACCGCGACGAGCAGCCGATGCCGGAGACGAAGACGATGTTCTCGCGGCGGATCCCGAGTTCCGGCAACAGGCTTCGGACCGCGGCCAGGATGACGTAGTCGCCGCAGCCGGGGCACCACCGCACCTCCTGGTCGGAGGTGAAGTCCTTGGCCTTCTGCGGGGTGTCGGTGCGGGGGATTCCGTCGAGCCCACCGAGCGGGGTGAGTCCGAGTTCCTGGCCGAGGAGGCCGGTCATGCTCGCTCCCTTCCGTTCCGGTCGATCTTCGTGGCCGCCGCGACCGCGGCCGGGGTCCTGGCCCGTTCGACGTCGGCGAGGGTGCCGGTGAACTCCGACTCGAGGGCCTCGTGGAGTTCGTCGGCCCGGAAGGCCATGCCGGACACCTTCGTCACGGGCTGGATGTCGCCACCGAACCGCGCGCGCAGCAGGGTGGACAGCTGGCCGAGGTTCATCTCCGGGACCAGCACCCGCCGGTACCGGGCGAGCACCTCGCCGAGGTTGGCGGGCATCGGCGCGAGGTGCCGCAGGTGCGCGCGGGCGACCACACGTCCGCTGCGGCGGGCACGACGGACGGCCTCCCCGATCGGCCCGTACGACGATCCCCAGCCGAGGACGAGGACCTCGGCGTCGCCGGTGGGGTCGTCGACGTCGAGGTCGGGGACCTCGATACCCTCGATCCGTGCCGCGCGCAGCCGCGTCATCAGTTCGTGGTTGGTGTGGTGGTAGGAGATGTCGCCGGTGCCGTCGGCCTTTTCGAGCCCGCCGATGCGGTGTTCGCGACCCGCGGTGCCGGGGATCGCCCAGTCGCGGGCGAGGGTGTCGGGGTCGCGGGCGTAGGGCAGGTAGCCGGGATCGCCGTCCTCCGGTGGCGGGGTGTGGCGGGGTTCGATGCGCGGCAGGTTCGTGATGTCGGGGATCCGCCACGGTTCGGAGCCGTTGGCGAGGGAGCCGTCGGACAGCAGCATCACCGGGGTGCGGTAGGTGAGCGCGATGCGTGCGGCCTCGAGCGCGGCGTCGAAGCAGTCCGCGGGTGACTGCGGGGCGACGATCGCGACGGGGGATTCGCCGTTGCGGCCGAACATCGCCTGCAGCAGGTCGGCCTGTTCGGTCTTGGTCGGCAGCCCGGTGGACGGTCCCCCGCGCTGCACGTCGACGACGATGAGCGGGAGTTCGGTCATCACGGCCAGCCCGATCGCCTCGGACTGCAGGGCGATGCCGGGACCGGAGGTGCTGGTGACGCCCAGTGCGCCGCCGTAGGAGGCGCCGATCGCGGCGCCGATGCCGGCGATCTCGTCCTCGGCCTGGAAGGTGTGCACGCCGAACCGTTTGAGCTTGCTCAGTTCGTGGAGGATGTCGGAGGCGGGGGTGATCGGGTAGGTGCCGAGGAAGACGTCGGTGCCGGCGGCGTGTCCGGCGGCGACGAGCCCGTAGGCGAGGGCGGTGTTGCCGGTGATCTGCCGGTAGGTGCCCGCGGGCAGTGCAGCGGGGGCGACCCGGTAGACGGTCCCGAACGACTCGGTGGTCTCGCCGTAGTTCCAGCCGGCCCGCAGCGCCAGGACGTTGGCGCGCACGATGTCGGGTTTCGCCGCGAACTTCTGCTCGAGGAACTTCTCGACGGGGTCGAGCGGTCGCCCGTACATCCACGACAGGATGCCGAGGGCGAACATGTTGCGGGCGCGCTGGGCGTCCTTCTTGCCGACACCCGTGGGTTCGACGGCCCCGAGGGTGAGGGTGGTCATCGGCACGGCGTGGACGGTCAGGTGCGCGACGGCGTCGGTGCCGAGCGGGTCGGTGTCGTAGCCGGCCTTGCTCAGGTTCCGCTTGGTGAACTCGTCGCTGTCGACGACGACGGTGCCGCCCGGCGGTAGGTCGCCGACGTTGGTCCGGAACGCGGCGGGGTTCATCGCGACCAGCACGTCGGGCCGGTCGCCGGCGGTGAGCACGTCGTGGTCGGCGATGCGGATCTGGAAGCTGGAGACCCCATGGAGGGTGCCCTGGGGCGCGCGGATCTCGGCGGGGAAGTTGGGTTGGGTGGCCAGGTCGTTGCCGAAGGCGGCTGCCTCGGCGGTGAAGCGGTCACCGGCGAGTTGCATGCCGTCGCCGGAATCGCCCGCGATGCGGATGACCACCTGATCGAGTTCGGTGCTCGACGCCATGCGCTCCATCGTGGTCCTCAGGCGCGCATGTGCAACCGTTTCGCCGAAATTTCTCTGTGTCGCGGGGTCTCAGTAGGCGATGAAGAGAATCTCGTCGCGCGAGTACTCCATGCCGGGGTGGGCCTCATCGATGTCGCCTTTCCGTGTCGGGGTCCGTCGCAGCTAATCTAATTTCAGTAGATATTGCTACGACGGACCCCGCCGCGGAACGGCCGCTTCTCAGGACAGGACGGTGTCCTTGACGAAGCTCAGCGCCTGCGGCCACGACAGCGCGTAGGCGTCGGCGTTGACCTGGTTGCCGTGCCGGTCGCGCGAGGAGAAGCCGTGCTCGGCCCCCGGGTAGACGTGCGTGATCGTCGCGCCGGTCTCGCGCTGCTGCAGGGTCGACTGGAGCCGGCCGAAGGTCTCGGCGCTCATGATGGTGTCGGCGCCGGCATGCAGCACCATCACCGGTGCCGTGATGTTGCCGGAGAGCTCGACGGCGTCGAGCGTGTGGTTCGGCGCCGGCGGCACGGCGATCGACGGGTGGTAGGCGACGACGTTCGCCAGGCGCGGCTCGCGGCCGCCGAGGATCAGGGCGAGACGGCCGCCGAGGCACCAGCCGATCACGCCGACCTTCCGCAGGCCGAGTTCACCGAAGGCGTGGTCGAGCAGCGTGCCCATCTCGGCCAGGCACTTCTCGTCGTCGAGCTGGTTCATCAGCTCGAACAGCTTCTCGCGCGGGGTGTCGTCGGCGGTGGGTCCGTGCCAGGGATCCCAGACGAGGGCCGTCACGCCGGTGCCGGCGATGTCCTGGGCGTACTCGCGGACCTGCTTGTCGATGCCGGTGATCATGGGGAGCAGCAACATGCCGCCGGTGGCACCCCCGAGCGGACGCGCGAGGTAGGCCCGCAGTCCGCCGATGTGGACGAATTCCGCTTCGATATCAGTCATCGACATCCTTCCGATCGTGTGGAATGTTCACCGATGATCTTCGTATGCGGAGTTGGTGACTTGTCAACAACCCCGCATTCCACAGCGACGGCACGGCCGGAGGGGGACCCGACAGTATGCGCACCGTCATCGTCAGTGGAGGTACCGGCGGGCTCGGATCCGTCGTGACCAGGCAACTTCTCGACTCCGGATGGCGGGTCGTGGCGCCCTGGCTGGTCCGCGACGAGCTCGAGCGGGTGGGCACGCACCCGAACCTGCAGCTGGTGCAGGCCGACCTCCGCGACGAGAAGCAGCTCGACGAGGCGGTGCGCGCAGCCACCGGCGACGCGGACGCGCCCCTGTTCGGCGTCGTCAACCTCGTCGGCGGGTTCACCTCGGGGCCGCGCGTGCACGAGACCCCGGTCGAGGTGCTCGACGCCCAGCTCGACCTCAACCTGCGCACCGCGTTCTCCCTCAACCGGGCGGCGCTCCCCCACCTGATCACCGGGGGCGGCGGGTCGATCGTGTGCATCTCGACCGCCGCGACGAGATCACCCTTCCCGGGTGGCGCGCCGTACATCGCATCGAAGGCGGCCCTGTCGGCACTGGTGGAGACGATGGCGCTCGAGTACCGCGACGACCACATCCGGGTCAACGCCCTGCTGCCCGTCGTCATCGACACCCCCGGCAACCGCGCAGCGATGCCCGACGCCGACACGCGCCGGTGGTCACGACCGGCCGACATCGCGAAGGTCGTCGAATTCCTGCTCTCCGACGCGGGATCCGCGATCACCGGTGGCCTGATCCCCGTCACGAACGTGGGCTGATCCGCGCTCAGGCGGACCGCAGGCGACGCAGCTTCGTCGCGCGTTCGTAGGCCCGTCGTTCGGCGTGGTTCATCCCGCCCCACACGCCGTGCGTCTCACCGGTGCGCACGGCGTG